>Ga0247778_1000707_pt1 | contig 30476 bp, 22 predicted proteins | sample UWRJL049202B5_FD_179939 | JGI IMG/M metagenome (GOLD analysis project Ga0247778, IMG submission 179939) | Plant litter microbial communities from Arlington Agricultural Research Station in Wisconsin, United States - UWRJ-L049-202B-5 | ecosystem: Environmental > Terrestrial > Plant litter >...
CGCGGGTGTGGTATTGCCGGCATAGACGGCTGCGACCCCACTTTTTGTAGTGGCATTATGCGCATCGATCACATCCACGGAAATGGCGTAATCGCCGGCCCTGTTGTACGTGTATTGCAGAACGGGGACCGTCGTCTCTTTTTTACTGCCGTCTCCCAGGTCCCAGTTGTAGCGAAGGGAATCTTTTTCAAAGTCGCTGGCCTTTACCCTCACGGTTACAGTCAGAGGCAGCAGGCCCGAGACCTTGTCGACGGATATTTCGCTGACCAGCGGTGCGATATTACCGGGGTTGTAATCGAGGCGGGCGATACCGGCATCGGCATTTTTTTGGAACCAGCCGTTGCCGTATTCCAGTACATATATTTTTCCATCGGGACCGGTCTCGACGTCGACCGGGGCATTGAATTTTGTATGATCCATGAAGGGCTCCATCTTGTCTAGGTCGCCGTTGGGTAACATGGTGACAACCTTGAACCAACCGCGCACCCAGTCATACATAAAGAATTTACCGTTGTAGTAATCCGGCATCCGGGTGGAGTCAGGATAGAGATCGGAATAAAATACCGGTCCGGCCATGGCACAGCGCCCGCCGCTGCCCAGTTGTGGGAAGTCGGGCGACTCCGCATAAGGATACCAGATGAAGGCCGGCGACACCGGCGGCAGTTCCCTGAGCCCGGTATTATTCCGGGAATCGTTGATGGGTTTTGCCGGATCGTATAAGGGACCTACAGCATTGGTCGTATAGTCATGTGCGTGATAGGGATAATTATTCCCCACGAAGAGAGGCCATCCGAAAAACCCGGCCTTCCTGGCCTGGTTGACCTCGTCATAGCCCCGGGGACCGCGGGTATCCAGGCTGTCGTTGCTGGCGTCGGGTCCAACTTCACCCCAGTAGAGGAACCCGTTCTTTTTATCTACCGCGATCCGGTAGGGATTGCGGTTACCCATGACATAGATCTCGGGGCGGGTCTTGTCCGTGCCTTTGGCGAAGAGGTTGCCCTCCGGGATCTCATAGCTGCCGTCGGCCTTTATTTTTATCCGCAGGATCTTGCCCCGGAGATCGTTGGTATTGCCGGCGCCCCTGCGCGAGTCGTATTGTTTGTGACCCGGGCGGTCGTCCAGGGGACCAAAGCCATGATTCGGGTAGGGTGTATTGGGTTCATCAAAGGGCGTGGAGTTATCGCCGGTAGAGACAAAGAGATTGTCATCCTGTCCAAAGGCAATGGATCCGCCCGTGTGGCAGCAGATCTCACGGTCCGAAGCCACGTTCAAAATGATCTTCTCGCTCTTCAGGTTGACGGTATCATTTTCCAGGGTAAAACGCGAGAGCCTGTTCACAGATGTATCCGTGGGGCTGTAATAAACATAGAAATAATGATTTTTTTCAAAATCGGGGTCGGCCTGGATGCCCAGCAGCCCCTCTTCCGCATTGACATTGGGGGTATGTAGGGTCTTCCAATAGACGTCCAGGAACCCGACCTGTTTGACAGTCCTGGTATCATGCTTGTACAACATGATCTCTCCCCGCCGCTGGGTGACCAGGATATCGAAGTTGGGAAGGATGGTCATTTCGGTGGGTTCGAAGAAGGTGCCCTGTACGAGTTGCGTCTTGGTAAATCTTTCCTCTGCCGGGACCCGCAGCGTTACCGCCTTGCCATAGTCCAGGTCGTGGTTCTCGCCGATGGCATACTCGATACCACCCAGCAAATGTTGCAAATAGGCAGGATCGCTGTAGGATTCATCGGTATGACCCAGTTCCGTATACCAGGCCCTGCCCCCATCATAGCTATGGAACCAGGCCATAGGATGGACGGTGCCGTTCGTGCCGCCCTGGTAACTCCCTTCATCGATGGTCAGCAGTATATGGACGTCTTTGTTGAGCTTCTTGAAATTGTACCATTCATCCTTCCTTTTCCATAGATGTGGGAGATGCCGGGTCGAGGGATCACCCGCATCGACCACATTGATCGTAGCTTCCTGCTGGGCGGGATGGCCGTTGAACCAGGCTCCCACGAGGCGTCCGTACCAGCCCCAGTCATATTCCGCATCGGTGGCCGCGTGTACGCCTACATAGCCTCCGCCGGCCTGGATATATCGTTCAAAGTCGGCTTCCTGGTAGTTGTTCAGCAGGTTGCCCGTCGTATTCAGGAAAACGATGGCCGAGTATTTCTTCAGGGTATCTTCCCGGAACCAACCGGCATCGGAGGTAGTGTCCACCGTAAAATTATTTTCTGCTCCAAGTTTCCGGATGGCCTCGATACCCACGGGGATGGAGGCATGGTGGAAACCCGCGGTCTTTGTAAATACCAGGATGGCGGGTTTGCCCGAACGGGTGTTACAGGCGGTCTGGGTCAGGATCAGCAAGGCAAAGATGGCAATCGGCAACCGTGCAATCGAATTCATATGTTAGTAGTTAAATATACATTATTGCGGAGCGTGGGGCCACCGCAATCGGTTTAAAAGGCATAGTTATTGAATTTTTGGTTTAGCTGTGCAATCCTTTGCCGAAATCCTGCAGATTTATGTCCAAAGTCTTTTTTTAGGGTAGGAACGGGGGAAGGCATGAATTTTGGTCACTTAAGGCGGTATCTTCGTATTAATTTTTTTCTTATGGAAGCAACAGTAAAGATCCTTTCGATCCGGGAAGTAACCCATGACGTAAGATCCTACCGGATCGGGAAGCCTTCCGGCTATCAATTCATACCGGGCCAGGCCACCGACGTATCGATCAACAGCCCGAAATGGAAAGAGGAACGACGCCCCTTCACCTTCACGGCCCTCAACGAATGGACCGAGTTGGAGTTCACCATCAAATCCTACCGGGACCATGATGGAGTGACCAAGGAACTAGGACAGCTGCAGGTTGGGGACGAACTGATCATCCGGGATGTATGGGGGGCCATCGCCTATAAGGGTGAAGGGTATTTTATTGCGGGCGGGGCAGGCATTACCCCCTTTCTCGCCATACTGCGGCAATTGCATCATGATGGCGCCATCAAGGGCAATCAATTGTTCTTTTCCAATAAGACAAGTGCGGATATTATCCTGAAAGACGAACTGGATACCATCCTGGGCGCCAATGTCCATTATGTCCTTACGCGGGAAGACGGATCGAAATATCCCAAAGGCCCGATCGATAAAGATTTCCTGGTGCGTAACGTCACCGATTTTACAAAACCTTTTTATATCTGCGGACCCGATAAAATGATCTCGGATATCAGCCGTCTGCTGACGGAGCTGGGCGCCAGTCCCGATGCTGTCGTTTTTGAAAAATAAGGGACGTGGAATGCTATTACCGTGGAAATGTATTCGCCGGATGCATTTCTCTTTTACTTAAATTGCAGGTTCGTTATGTCAACCGATACCGGCAATCCGATCTTTCAACTGGCTGTGCAGTTTGTGAACCAGACAGGTAAATCTATCTTTCTAACCGGTAAGGCCGGTACAGGAAAGACGACCTTCCTACGTTATATCCGGGAGAACAGCTGGAAAAAAATGGCCGTGGTTGCACCTACCGGTGTGGCAGCGATCAACGCGGGCGGCACCACGATGCATTCTTTTTTTCAGTTGCCCTTCGGCCCCTTTGTTCCGATCGCGCGGTCCGGGTGGAACAGCGAACCCTCGGCAGCCACGGATCCCAATAGTCTCTTCACGAATATACGGTTCAATGCTAACAAGCGGGAGCTGCTGCAGGAGCTGGAGCTGCTGATCATCGACGAGATCAGTATGGTACGTGCCGATATGCTCGACGCCGTAGACTGTATCCTCCGGCATTTCCGGCAACAGCCCCTGCTGCCCTTCGGCGGCGTGCAGGTCCTGTATATCGGGGATCTTTTCCAGCTGCCGCCGGTGGTCTCCAATAACGAATGGGATCTTCTCAAAAATTACTATAAAAGTCCTTTCTTCTTCGATGCGCAGGTGATCCGGGAGGCCCCGCCGGTCTACCTGGAATTGAATAAGATCTACCGGCAGAACGAGGAGGTTTTTATCTCTCTGCTGAATAATATCCGTAATAACCGGGCAAGCTACCAGGACCTGGAAAAATTGCATGACTATTATCAGCCTGAATTCATGGCTTCCAAAGGGGACAGTTATATCACGCTGACCTCCCATAATGCCAAGGCGGAGGAGATCAACCGGGAGGCCCTGGAAAATCTGCGGGGAAAGGTCCATGCCTTTGAGGCTTCGGTCACAGGTGAATTCAGTGACAAGGCCTATCCTGCCGAAAAGAGCCTGCGGCTGAAGGAAGGGGCGCAGATCATGCTGATCAAGAATGATAAGGGTGAGGCGCGCAGGTATTTCAATGGCAAGATCGGCGCGATCAAAAAGATCGATGGGGATACCATCACTATTCTCTTTCCCGATGAGGCGGACGAACTGGTGCTGGAAAAAGAAACGTGGAAGAACATACGCTATAATTATAACAAGGAAAAAGATAAGATCGAAGAAGAGGAACTGGGTACTTTCTCTCAATATCCGATCCGGCTGGCCTGGGCCATCACGATCCATAAGAGCCAGGGGCTGACCTTTGAGAAGGCTGTGATCGATGCGGGCCGGTCCTTTGCGGCCGGGCAGGTCTATGTCGCCCTCAGCCGGCTGGTCTCCCTCGATGGATTGGTACTGCGGTCCCGGATCCTTCCCCATTCCATCAGCACGGACGAGCGGGTGATCGAGTATACGCAGCGCAGGCTGGAGGAACCGGCCCTGGAAGAATTCCTGCAGCATGAACAGGCCAGCTATATCAGCCATTCGCTCCTGAAGAGCTTTAACTGGGAGAAGCTGGTGGCTTCCCTGCAGGCCAATCTGGAGGATTTCGATCACCGGCAGGTGCCGGATAAAGTAAAGGCCATCGCGTTGTCCCGGCAATGGCTGGACAAGGCCCTTGCGCAACAGGAGACGGCGGCTAAATTCTGCCGGCAGCTGGACCAGTTATTGCCCGGTGCGGCGGATGACGGTTACTGGCGGCTGGCGCAACGGATGGAGGCGGGGACGGGCTATTTTCTCAAGGCGCTGGAGGAGGATCTTATCAGGCCCTTACAGGAACATATCAGCGAGATAAAGGTCAAGCAAAAAGTAAAGAAATATCTGCAGACCCTGCAGGAGCTAAAGGTGCTGTTCAATCGCAAGCGGCAGCAGCTGCAGGAGGCCATGCAAATGGTGACGGGTCTGCAGAAGGGCGTCGATAAATCATCGCTGTTGTCTGAGATCCAGGAGAACCGTCAGCGCAGTGAAGAGGCCGGTCCGGGAAATGAGCCAGGGGCTGGTTCCGGCGGAAGGCCGGAAAAGGGATCTACCAACCGGATCACTTTGCAAATGTTCAGGGAAGGGGCCCTGATCGCGGAGATCGCCACGAAACGGGGTCTGGCGCTCACCACCGTGGAGAGTCATCTTGCCTCATTTATCCTGACGGGAGAGGTCGATATCAAGGACCTGGTCTCGGAAAATAAGCTGGGTCCGATCCTGGCGGCTTTAAAAGAGATCGGTGGTACGGCCCTGGGGCCGATCAAGGCCCGGCTGGGTGACCGCGCCAGCTTTGGCGAGATCCGGGCGGTGATGAATTATCTGCGCCGCAATGCCGGAGCTGCCGAACCGCAGGATCGGTAGGCCCCTTTCCTCCTACTCGGTTCTTAGACTTTTTACGGGATTCGCGATGGCCACCTTGATAGCCTGCACACTGACCGTCAACAACGCGATCACCAGGGCCATGGCGCCTGCCAGCAAAAAGATCCACCACTGTATGTCGATATGATAGGCAAAATTCTGCAACCACTGACGCATCGCCAGCCAGGCCAATGGAGAGGCGACCAAAAAGGCGATCAATACCAAAAAGAGGAAGTCTTTTGACAGGAGTCCGAACAAAGTCGCAACACTGGCGCCCAGAACCTTCCGCACCCCGAATTCCTTTGTACGCTGCTCGGCAGTAAACATCGCCAGACCCAGCAGGCCCAGGCAGGAGATAAAGATCGCCAGGATGGCAAAGCAGTTGGAGAGGTTGTGGACGATGGCCTCGCTCTTGTATAATTTCTGGTATGCTTCGTCCGCGAACTGGTAGGTGAAGGGGAACTGCGGATTCAACCGGCGGACCAGGGGCTCCAGCGCGGCCAGGGCCTGTTTCGTTTTTCCGGCCTGGATCCTCACCAGGGCCTGTCCCCATTTCTCTTCATCGGCAAGCCGGAAGATCAGGGGTTTTATCGGTTCGTGGAGGGAATTAAAATGAAAGTCCTTCAGCACCCCGATGATCTTTCCTTTTTTACTCCAGAATGTCAGGGGCTTGCCGATGGGGTCCTTATAGCCTATTTTCTTCAGGGCCGCCTCGTTCAGGATATAGCCCACCGAATCCGTGGCAAAATCCCTTGAAAAATCACGGCCCGCCACAATGGTCAGGTGCATGGTCCGGGTAAAGTCATAGCCTACGGATGCCTGGGTGAACATCGGTGTGGAGTTGGGATCCTTGCCTTCCCATTGCACGCCGCCTGTGGTGTTATCCATCCCGATCGGGGAATTGCTGATCCGGGAGATCTCTGTTACGCCGGGGATCCTGGCCGCCCCGGTCTTTAACAACTGATAATTTTTTGTCAGGCTGCCTTCCAATGGGATGGTGACCAGGTTGTCCCGGTCAAAGCCCAGATTGAGGGTCTGGATATAGTTCACCTGCCGCGATACCACGATGGTCCCGATGATCAGGACGATGGACAACACGAATTGAAAGACCACCAGTCCTTTGCGGAACCAGGCCGCCCCGGCGCTGAATTTCATGGCACCTTTCAGGACGCGGATCGGCTTAAAGGCGGAAAGAAAGAGGGCCGGATAAGAACCGGAAACGCAGCCGGTGATCAGGGTGAGGGCAGCAAGGCTGAGCCAGAAGGAGGAAGAGCCGTAGGGGAAGGAAATATTTTTTTCCGTCAGGAAATTGAAGGCGGGCAGCAGCAGGATTACCATGCCCATGGCAATGACCATGGAAAAAAAGGCCAGCAGCACCGCCTCGCTGATGAACTGGCGGATCAGGGCAGGACGGACGGCCCCCACTACTTTGCGGATGCCGATCTCCCGGGCTCTTTTTACCGAACGGGCCGTTGTCAGATTCATGAAATTGATACAGGCGATGAGCAGGATAAAAATCGCCACAATGCTGAACAAATGCACATATTCGACGCGGCCGCCTTCCAGGCGGCCATCCTTGAAATTCGAATGCAGATAGACATCGCCGAAACGCTGCATGCCCAATTCTATGCGGAAGCCCTTGCCCTGATCTTTGTTGTACCTGTCCAGGAATTTCGTGATCTTATTGCTGACCAGGGCCGGGTTCGCGTCGGCCCTTAGCATCACCAGCGTATTGGGTCCGTTATTACCCCAGTCCTTTGCCCAGGTCTCTTCTTCGAGAAAGAAATCCCAATTGGTCAAAAAATCGAACTTTTCATAGGAATTTCCCGGCACGTTCTCGAATACCGCCGTTACCTTCAGGTCTTTTTTATCCTGGTAGCGGATGGTCTTGCCCATGGCGGACCGGGGATCGCCGAAAAAATCAGTCGCCATCTTCCGGGAGATCGCGATACTGACGGGCGAGGAAAGGGCTGAGGCGGCGGTTCCCCCGATCAAAGGGTAACTGAACATGGAAAAATAATCCGCTCCGGCGCTGCTGCCTTTTTCCTTGATGATCTTATCCCCGGACTGGAATGTCGCCTCATCTACCCAGCTGTAACCGGCTGCCATTTCGACCTCGGGAATGACCTTCTTCATCTCCGCGGCCAGGAGACCGGGGGTATAATAGCCGCCCACAATTTTCCCGTCATAATACTGGCGCTCAAAGACCCGGAACAGCCTCGCCCCCTTTGTATGGAAATTATCCATTCCCCGTTCGTCATTGATCCACAGCAGGATCAGAAGACTACAGGTCATGCCCATCGCCAGACCGAAGATGTTGAGGAAGCTGTATCCTTTGTGCTTCCACAGATTGCGGATCGCTACTTTGAAGAAATTTCTGATCATATGCCTTTTTTATTTTTCGGGCCCGGTTGGGGGTGGCGGACGCCTTTTGATGGTTACCGGGATAAGGTCGTCCGGAAGGACCGGATTGTTGCACTCCGGGCCAAAATAATTTGGCCCGGGGAATAAACCCCTGGCCGTCCCCATGGTCAAATGACCAATAAATTCATATTATGAGACGAATCCCGGCCGTATCCCTTTTTGTGCCCGCACTTTTCTGTCTGTTTAGCTGCAGCAGCTCCCGGGTTTCCCGGCAGAGCCTGACTCCTTTTACCAAGGACCTGCGGCTGAAACTGGAGAAAGAGAACATCGATCTTAAGCAGGTACAGTTCTATACCGACCAGAAGGTGGTCCTTTCCCGGAATCTCGGCGATCAGAAGATCGGCGTTACCTCCGGGGTTGTCAGGTTGGAGAGCGGGAAATATGTAAACGAGGTGATCATCCCGGCCTTCACACCCGGCGTTTGTGAGAACACGGAAGGCGATAAGCTGATGATCAGCTTCGAAAAAGGGAATAATAACCTCGCATTTGGTCCCGGCAGCGGCTATACATTTAATGAATATTCATTATATGGTACAGAATGGCGGAATGGGACGGCCGCCGTCACCTACGACTCCAATAAATTCCGGGCCCGCTGCGGCAGTTGCCAGGATATCGCCTCGATCACCCTGCTGATCCGAAAAAAGGTATTAGATAAGATCGAGCACAAGTCCCGCACCTTAAAAGGCAGGACCGTCTCCAAATGATGTCCGAATCTTAACCCCGGTGCCATCTTAATTCCCGATCTTTGCGATCCCTGATTGCATCGAAATATGTCAAAAAAAAGAACGCCCAAGTTACTGGCAGGTTATACCCATCACAATAAGGTAAGGTTGGTGCATGGCGGTCGTGATTATTTCGACAGCCTCGTACAGTTGATCGACGGGGCGCAATCCATCATTCATCTTCAGACCTATATTTACGAAGAAGATGAAACGGGCAGCCTGATCTCGCAGGCCCTCCTCCGTGCGGTGGACAGAAAGGTCCAGGTCTTCATCCTGTTGGATGGCTATGCCTCCCAGGACCTGTCCAAAGAATTTATAAAGGTATGGACGGATGCGGGTATCCATTTTCGTTGGTTCTGGCCACTCTTTAAAAGCCGTAATTTCTACCTGGGTCGACGTCTGCACCATAAGGTGGTGGCTGTAGATGCTGCGTACGGGCTTGCCGGCGGCGTCAATATCAGCGACCGGTATAATGATGTCGGCGGCAAAAAAGCCTGGCTGGACAGGGCTCTCCTGGTCGAGGGCGAGGCCGCACTGCGGCTGCATCTCATCTGCCGGGATATGTATACCAAGGCGTACTGGAAGGCGGATGGTGGTAATAATCGGGATGAATTTCCCTGGCTGCCCGGTATTACACCGACGGAGGAATGCATGGTCAGGGTAAGACGGAATGACTGGGTGATGGGGAAGAACCAGATCTCCCGCAGTTTCCTGGAAATGTTCCGGCAGGCGAATTCGCGTATCATCATCTTATCCAGCTATTTCCTGCCCGGCACGTTGTTCCGCAGACAGATGGCCCTGGCCGCCAAAAGGGGCGTCGTGATCAGGATCATCGTCGGCAGCGTTTCGGACGTAAAGGTCTCCCGGCTGGCCGAGCAATATATGTATCGTTGGCTTTTTCGCAATAAAATTGAAGTGTATGAGTACCAGGAGACGGTGCTGCATGGCAAGATGGCCGTCTATGATGGGGCATGGATGACCAATGGCTCGTACAATGTCAATAAGATCAGCGCATATGCCAGTGTGGAATTAAATATGGATGTACGGAATGAAGCCTTTGCGACGCTGGTGGAAGAGGAACTGAACGGCATCATCCGGGATCATTGTCTCCGGGTCATCCCCGAAGATTTTAACAGGCACAATACTCCACCCAAAATGTTGCTGCAATGGATGGCCTTTCAGTCTATCCGCTTCTTATTTTTCCTTTTTACTTTTTATTTCAAGCAGGAGAAGGGCCCCCGCGCTGCAGGGAAGCATGCCGCCAAGGCTTAGGCCTAGTTGCCGCGGATCCTCCGGATGAAGATCTCGAATGTATGCCGGTCCCACCCTGCAAATCGCCCCCTTTGCAGAATGACCAGGTTGTCGCCCGGCCGCTGGAGAAAATAATGAAAGACGAACCGGGCCTGACCGTTCTCCCAGCCCCGCATCTGGCCGAAGCGTAGGTCGTTGAAGACCAGAGTATCTTTTCCGGACGACGCGGTATGGAGAGTATCCTTCTCCGCCGGTCCCTTTCCCGGCAGTTCCAGGCCCAGCGTATCCCGCAGTTGCGTGTCCTTCCATTGTTCCACTGTATAATAACCCTGGGAGAAGCGCAGCAGTTCCCTCACATCCTCCTGTCCTCGCAGCGGCGCCAGCAGGGAATCATTGCGGGGGAAAAAATCGAAACTTTTTGGAAACTTCCTGTCGAAGATGCAGAGATAGGCCGTATGGAAGCCGACAGAATCTTCGGCGACGATATACCAGAGCCAGTTGTTCAGCGGTGTCGGCGTGGTAAAATATCTTTTGTAGGCGATATGCTTCTGCGCCAGTTCTCTTTGCGCCCATTTGTCGACCCGGTATTTATTCAGGATACAATAGTAGAGATAAAAGCTGCTGGCGATTAGCCCGAATGCCGCCCAGAATGGCCTTGCGCGGTGGCCCCGCCGCAGGAACAAAAGAACCAGGATGCTGATGGTCAGCCAGATGGTATAAAAGGGATCAGCGACGAAGAGGATATTGAAGGCGACGCGGTAATGGCTGAAGGGCTCAAACCAACCCGTGCCATAGGCGTTGAAGGCGTCCAGCACAATATGCAGCAACAATTCAAACCCGAAAAAGAAGATCCATCTGGCCCAGCCCATGCCGGCTGTTTTCCATCGCGCCCGGGCCGCCCAGGCCATCAGTGGGGCAAGGACGGCTACGAAAAGGAGCGAGTGGGTGATCCCCCGGTGGGCGGTCACATCGTGCGCCGTGTCCAGCCAGAAACTGGCGACGACATCGATATCGGGCAGGCTGTTGGCGATGGCGCCCAGCAGCATGGCCTTCTTTCCCAGTCGCCGGCCTGCCAGGGCTTCGCCGACGCAGGCACCCAGTACGATATGTGTGAGGGAGTCCATATACGGGATAAAGATAAGTCCTTCTGTTCATTCATGCGGGACCGTCCGGACCGTCCCAAAACGCAATGCTAATTGGTCTCCCCGTCCAAGATCTTCACACCCCGGATGGGGGCGGCCTCCAGTTGGTGCAGGTCGAAGACGATCACCTCATTTTTTCCTTTTTTCAGCCAGGGGGCGGGACAGTAGAGCCTGAACTGCGGCCCTACGTTCCAGTATCGGCCAAGATTGTGGCCATTCACCCAAACGACGCCCTGGTGATAGCCGCTGAGGTCAAAGTAGGTGTCGGCGGGTTCGTTCAACTGGAAGAAACCCTGGAAAAAAATACCCGGTCTTTTTGCGAGGCTGTCGGGAAGACCGGCCGCGCGAGCGGCGGCAAGACTGGTGGAAGGACTGCCTGTAAGGCGGGTTGAAGGACCGGCGGCAAGACCCGGCTTCAGCCGCGTGATGAAGCCCTCCGACATCGGCAATTTGCAGATCTCCCAGTCCATGAGGGTCATCCCGTTCAGGGTCACCCGGTCCGTGATGCCTTTGCGGTCGATCATGTATTGGGCAAAATTGATATGGCCCATGCTCTCTACCAATATTTCCAGCACGGGGTCCTTTGTATTTGTTACGGGTAATTTGACGGTCCATTTTCCACCGTCGCGAAAGACCGTATCGATGAGGATGCCATTCAAAAAGACCATGGCATAATCATGAGGTTCGGTGATGGTGAGACTGCCGCTCTTATGCCCGATCAGCCTTGTCCGGTAGAGGATGAACCCTTCGGATTGGTCCAGCATTTCCATGGGCAGGGGCTGCGGCGAGCGGATCGGGGCGGGCAACTGCTGCCAGAGAGAGGCGAAGGGACGCATATCGAATGACGCGATCTCTTTTATAGGGATGGCCGCGGGCAGTGGCGGTGGTGCATGACCGGTATATTTTTCGATCAGCCGCCGGATGGTAAAATACTTCGGTGTGGGCCTCCCCTGCTCGTCAATGGGGGCATCGTAATCATAGCTCGTGACATCGGGCTGGAACTGCACGGGGGTAAAGGCGTTTGCCCCGGCACTATACCCGAAGTTCGTTCCGCCATGAACGACATAAAGGTTAAAGGATCGATTGTGAGACAACAGATAGTCCAGTTCCCTGAGGATCCCCGCGGAGTCCGGCCGCTGCCAGGGCTCTTTCCAATGGGTCAGCCATCCCGGGTAGCTCTCACTGCTAAACGCCGGCACACCGGGTTGATGTTTTTCCGCCTGGGCGAAATCGGCATCACTGCCGCCGCTGTCTAGCCCGATGGCGCAGCCGTTGAGATTCCCCGCCTCCAGCATAAAGGCCGTGGGGCCGTCGGCCGTATAGAAGGGCACCTTGATGCCATTGGTGATCCAGAGCTTGCGCAGGGTCTGTAGGTATGTCCTGTCATTGGCATAACTGCCGTATTCGTTCTCCACCTGTACCATGAGGATAGGACCGCCATGCGTGCATTGGAGGGCCGCCACTTCCTTTGAAAGTCTTTCGACATATCTTTTTACCGCGCCCATGTACCGTGGGTCCATGCAGCGCACCTTTATATCGGGGATCTTCAGCAGATAAAAAGGGAGGCCGCCCCAATCCCATTCCGCGCATACATAGGGTCCGGGGCGCAGGAGGACCCACATGCCTTCTTCCTTACAAAGGCGGATGAAGGCGGCGATGTCTTTGTTACCGGTTGTAAAATCAAAGACCCCGGGGGTTGTTTCATGGTAGTTCCAGAATATGTAAACGGCGATGGTATTGCAGCCCATGGCCCGTGCCATCTGGATACGCTGGCGCCAGTATTGCCGGGGGATCCGTGCGGGATGCATTTCTCCGCTGATGATCTGGAAGGGGCGGCCGTCGAGCAGGAAATCTTTTTTGTCCAGGGCAAACCGGTGGACAGAAGACTGGGGGCCGGAAGGTGTTTGGGCCCTGGAGGGAGCCAGGATCATCAGCAGGGCTATTGCTACGAAGGAAAGTCTGCGCATATAATACATTCAATCTTTAAAATAAGAACTGGTCGGACAGTAGCTTTCTATCGGTTCTGTTTCATATTTCTCATTCCAAACAATAATCGAGTTTAAAATTGGCAGGAGTTCCAGACCTTTTTCTGTCAATGAATATTCCACCCGTGGAGGAAGTTCACTAAATGCTTCTCTTATTACTAAACCATCATCTTCCAGTTCTTTCAGTTGTTCAGCCAAAACTTTCCTGGTTATTAACGGAATATAGGCGTCTAATTGTCCAAATCTTACTTTTCGTTTTTGCAATACATATACGATTATAGGTTTCCATTTATTACCAATAATACCCATCGAGCGGGTCAGGGAACACTTTGAAAAGCTAAATCTCTCATCTTTCATTTTGAATTGAATTTGATTTATTGTTACTGAAAAGTAACCACTATAGTTTCACATTAGTATCATAATGAAACTAACAAAAATACCTTTGTGAAACAATTAAATTAAAAAAAAGATGAGCAAAAAATTAGCAAACAAGGTAGTAATCGTAACTGGTGCATCTAAAGGAATAGGTGCAGGTATTGCAAAACAAATGGGTACCGCAGGCGCAAAAGTGGTGGTAAACTATGCGGCAAGCCAGGCAGATGCAGACCGTGTGGTTAGCGAAATCACAAAAAATGGTGGTACAGCCATCGCTATTCAGGGAGATGTGTCTAAATCAAAGGACGTAACACGACTTTTTGAAGAAACAAAAAAAGCCTTTGGTGGTTTGGATATATTGGTAAATAATGCAGGAATTTACTGGACATTACCACTGGGCGATTTCACAGAGGAGGCTTACCGCAAGATGTTTGATGTTAATGTTTTAGGCACATTGTTAGCATCACAGGCAGCACTCAACCTATTTGATGGAAAAGGCGGTAGTATTATCAATATCAGTTCCGTTGCAGCTAAAGATCCCGAGAATACATTATCCGTATATGGAGCAACTAAGGCAGCTATGAGTTTATTGACTACATCACTTTCCAAAGAATTAGGACCCAAAAATATCCGTGTAAACTCCTTGCTTCCCAGTATGGTTTTGACAGAAGGTCTGGCAAGTTTGGGACTGGTTGCCAATACGGACAACCCATTTGTGAACCTAATGATAAATCGTACCCCGTTAGGACGATTGGCCACACCTGAAGACTTTGGCAATATGGCAGTATTTCTTTCAACAGAAGAAGCCAGTATGGTTACTGGACAAGAAATTGGAGTTTCAGGGGGCTTTAAATAAAAATCTGTCAAATAGTAAAAAAGAGCCGCCTCACAAATTGAGGTGGCTCATATCGCCTTCACCACGCCATCCCAGAGACCGATCCGTCGTTCCAGCGCCGTGGTTGCGAGGCGGGTCGCGGCGGCCCATTTTTTCTCGTCGTCGCCGCAGAGCTCTTCTAACATAGCCATGGCCAGGTGGCTGTGATGATCGCCGTCGACTTCGATATGGCGTTCGAGGTAATAGGTAAAAACATGAAGGTCCTCCGGCATTTCGGGCGAAAGATCCTGCACGATCCGCAGGAACATATCGGCGATCAGGTCTTCCCGGCCAAAGGTGAAGACGGCGGCGATACCGTGGAGGCCTTCCGTCCCGATCGTGTCGAAGGTAAAATCCAGGAAATCCCGTATGGGTTTTTCCGGGATCCGGGCGATGGCTGTCCGGAGGGGCGTACCTGCGGCCAGGGAGTGGAGGAGCACATGGATGGATCCCGTACCGGCACCTGCCTGGTCCATGGCCCGGAGATATAGTTCGAAATGACTGGTCCTGTTGCCAGCCTCATCGACGTCACTCTCCTCGCCCACGACGATCTCGTTGATGAGATAGCGGGTATTGGCGCTGCCCCTGGGCATCCAGGGGACTGCCACCCCGGTCAGGCCGATCTGCAGGGCCTTGAGCAGGGACATAAAATCCCAGACGGCAAATACATGGTGTTCCATAAAGATGCGCAGGGCGGCTGGGGTCCGGATATGCTGGTAGACTGGATGAGCGATCAGGCGGTCGCGGACGGGTTGGATAGCGGATCGTAATGACTGGATATGCGTGCTGCTCATAATGATTTTTTGATCACTCTTGTTTCTCCGCTCGCCGAACCGACCACGACGACATCGGCCATTCCATTGAAGAAGCCGTCCTCCATGACCCCCGTGATCGCGCTGACCTGCTGGTGCACCAGGGCCGGATCGGAGATCGTGCCAAAGGAGCAATCGAGGATATAATGGCTGTTGTCAGTGAGAAAGGGCTTGCCGTCCGCCATCCGCATTTTGGGTGTGCATCCCAGGGCCTTTAGCCGGCGCTCCGTCAGTTCCCATCCGAAGGGGGCCACTTCCACGGGCAGGGGAAATTTTCCCAGCTGCCGGACCAACTTGCTCTCGTCCACGATGATGATATAGAACCCGGTCGCTGCAGCCACGATCTTTTCGCGGAGCAACGCGCCGCCCCCACCCTTGATCAGGTTCAGTTGTTCATCGACTTCATCGGCCCCGTCGATCGTCAGGTCGATATGGTCGATGTCTGCGAAGGGGACCATGGGGATGCCCCGTTCCCGGGCCAGGGCATCCGACTGTACAGATGTGGCGACTGCCCGGACGGCAAGGCCCTGTTGGACGAGGTCACCGATGCCCTGGATCGCCCAATAGGCGGTAGAGCCGGTACCCAGACCCAGGGTCATCCCATTCTTTACATATTCTATCGCCTTGCCGGCGGCGATCTTTTTTCCGTTTATGGCTGCATTTTCCATGATATCTGTGTTAGACCTTGTAAAAAATTATGCCGCAAAAATAAATAACTATCAATTCATTATGGAGCCCCGGCGCCCCTTTTTTGGCAAAATCTACCGATCCGGTAGGAATTATCGCGCAATTCCCTAACTTTACGTTCTTATTCTTTACAAATGACCCAGGCGTTGACCAATATTGCGTGTTGTTGTTGCTGTTGTAAGCAAGCCATGGTTATTTTGGTGGAGGATGACCTCTCATAAGCTAATAAAGATCTGTCGAACAATATTTAAAAGCTCCACCAGTTGTGGAGCTTTTTTTATTTTATCCCTTTGTTATGTCAACAACACCTGGTCTGATCATCTCCGCCGATCTTCTCGCAGCCGTTCAGGAGCTTGGGAAACAAGTCGGCCATACTCCTCTCCACCGGTTCGGCCGGATCTTCCATAAAAAGAATGTGCAGCTCTATGCCAAGAAAGAATGGATGCAGTTGTCCGGCAGCGTGAAGGCGCGGGCCGCCTATAATATCATCAGAAAGGCGATCCAGCGTGGGGAGCTGCATCCGCAAAGAACTTTACTGGATGCCACCAGTGGTAATACGGGTATTGCCTATGCGCATATTGCCCGGCAGCTGAATATTCCCGTGGCGCTCTGTCTGCCGGAAAACGCGTCGAAGGAGCGGCGGCAGATCCTGGAATCCCTTGGTGTCAGGCTGATCCTCACTTCGCGGTTCGAGGGTACGGATGGAGCGCAGCAGGTGGCCAGGGCGCTGGCCCTGGAAGATCCCGAGGGTTATTTTTACGCCGATCAATATAAGAACGATAATAATTGGAAGGCCCACTATTATTCCACCGCCCCGGAGATCGTGGATGCGTTGCCCGGCATCACTCATTTTGTAGCGGGCCTGGGTACGACCGGCACCTTTACCGGCACGGGCCGGCGTCTGCGGGAACTTGTGCCCTCCATCCGTCTCGTCTCCCTGCAGCCGGATTTCGCGCTGCATGGCCTGGAAGGATGGAAGCATATGGAGACGGCCATCGTGCCCGCCATTTATGATCCTTCGGTTGCCGATGAAAATGCGGAGGTGAGCACGGAGGCTGCGCATGAAATGATCAGGAAGGCCTACCAGGAGGAGGGTCTCCTGCTGAGCCCTTCTTCCGCCGCCAACCTGGTGGGCGCCATCCGGATCGCGGAGCAACTGGAAAAAGGGATCGTCGTCACCGTCCTGCCGGACAATGCAGACAAATACAGTGAAATCATCGAAAAAATCTTATAATATGATCATCATCGAACCGCGTATCCGACAGCTATTATCAGAAGATGCCCTCAGCACTTTTCCGGATGAATGCTGCGGCTTTCTTTTTGGCCGTGAAGAGACGGATGGCACACGACTGGTCGTAGATATCCTGGCCGTGGATAATTCAAAAGAGGGGGATAAAAGGAGGAGGTTCGAGATCTCTCCCCTCGATTATATGACGGCGGAGCAGCATGCCCTGGATCATGACTGGACCTTGTTAGGGATCTATCATTCCCATCCCAACCATCCGGCCATTCCATCGGAACATGACCGGATCGCGGCCCAGCCTTTCTTCTCATATGTCATCGTCTCGGTGATGAACAATGAGATCGATCATTTCCGTTCCTGGCTGCTGAATGAAGAAGAACAATTTGAAGAAGAAGAAATAACCGACTTTCAATTCACCATAAAAGCAAATACAAAATGGCAACTGTGATCATTCCCACCCCATTGCGGAAATTCACCAATAATACAGCTCGTTTGGCAGTCAGCGCCGGCTCCATCGAAGATACTGTCAGGGAACTGACCCATAATTTTCCCGATCTGAAGAAACACCTGTTGGATGAGGGCGGCAATATCCGTTCTTATGTGAATATTTTTGTCGGCAACGACGATATCCGCGACCTGCAGCAGGAGAAGACGGCTGTCAGGGAAGATTCGGTGATCAGCATTGTGCCGGCCATCGCGGGCGGGAGCCCCTCCCCCCTTTTCAGCCCTGCGGAGCTGGCCCGGTATAACCGGCATATCATCATACCGGGCTTTGGGATGGAGGCCCAGCAGAAGCTGCATGCCGCCAAGGTGCTGGTCATTGGTTCGGGAGGACTTGGCAGCCCGGTATTGCTCTACCTGGCGGCGGCCGGCGTCGGCACCATCGGTATCGTGGATTTCGATGTCGTCGATGACAGCAACCTGCAGCGGCAGGTGTTGTTCGGTGTGGACGAGATCGGCAAGCCTAAGGTGGAGGCGGCAAAAAGGAGGCTGGAGGCCCTGAATCCTTATATCCGTCTGCAGATCTATAATACCCATCTCAATTCGCAGAATGCCCTGGATATCGTGAAGGACTATGATGTCATTGCCGATGGCACGGATAATTTCCCGACCCGGTACCTGGTCAATGATGCCTCGGTATTGCTGGGCAAGCCGAATGTCTACGCCTCGATCTTCCAATTCGAAGGGCAGGTGTCCGTCTTTAATTATACGAATGCGGCGGGTGTCACCGGTCCCAATTACCGGGACCTCTACCCCACCCCTCCCCCTCCCGGCCTGGTGCCCAGTTGTGCCGAGGGCGGTGTCCTGGGTGTACTGCCCGGTATCATCGGCAGCCTGCAGGCCCTGGAAGTGATCAAGGTCATCACGGGTGTAGGCGAGACCCTGTCCGGCCGCTTTTATATTTTCGATGCCCTGAATTTTGAGAGCAAGACCTTTAATATCAAAAGAAGGGAGGACAATCCCATCAATGGAAAAAATCCCAGCATTACCGGGCTGATCGACTACGAACAGTTTTGCGGTATGCGTGCCGTGGAAGAGAAACCCCTGAAAGAGGTTACAGCCCGGGAACTCTATGAATTACAGGTAAAGGGCGAGAAGCTTCAACTCATCGATGTCCGGGAGCCGCATGAATATGATATCGTCAATATCGGCGCTGAACTGATCCCGCTGGCTACTGTTGCCGATCATGCCGACAGGATCGACCGCGACAAAAAGGTGATCGTGCATTGCAAAATGGGTGGAAGAAGTGCGAAGGCTATTCGTGAGCTCGAGGAAAAGTTCGGGTTTAATAATCTTTACAATCTGAAGGGAGGCATTCTTTCTTATATCGATGAAGTGCAGCCGGAATTGACGAAGTACTAATGCCGGTCGGCCAGCATGGTCGTATCGGTTAGCCGGGACGTTGTTATCGATCTTGCTGCAGCCGGCCGCGTTTTTGCGGCGTTGCCTGATCCAAACGCCGTAAAGGCCAGCAGGAGTATTACCACTCCTAGAAATGAAAGAGATGCCGCACGTTGCATAATTTCGATTTTTTATTGTTTCCTGATACCCTGGCTATTGCTGATCGAAGGGGAACGAACAACCACCTGCCATTCCTTATCAATTGGGCTACTAACCAGGGTATCAGGAAATCCTTTTTTATAATGACAGTATAAAAGTAATGCTGCCGCCGGGAATCTCCAAATAATTAGTCCACTAATTTAGTAGACTTTAAAAATAGTTTTCAACATTTTGGGGAATCCGCCAGGGGGAAGGGGTTTGGAGGCAATGAGAGTCAAAATAAATCAAGGGCGACTCGGAAAATGACCATTAGCGGGCCGGGGAGTACAGGGAGTTCCGTCCTTAAAACGCCAGGAGCCGTTCGATGATGGCCGTAACTTTTGCGGGGTTGGGTAACATGGCCTGTTCCAGCGCCATATTCATCGGCACGGCGGGAAGGTTGAGTGCGCCCGTCACTTCGACGGGGGCGTCCAGGTAGGGGAAGCAGTTGCCGGAGATTCGCCAGGCGAGTGCTTCGGCGAAGGAGTTGTTCTGCTGTTCTTCGGTCAACACGAGGCATTTTCCATGGCGGCGAACCGCGTCGAAGACCGCTGTCTCATCGAGGGGATAGAGGGTACGCAGATCCAGGATCTCCACACGGCCGGGGAAATGGTCGGCGGCAGCCTTGGCCCAATAGACGCCCATGCCATAGGTAATGATACAGCAGGTATCGCCTTCGTCGGTAAGGTCCGGGTCGGCCTGCAGGCTGATGGCGGCCTTACCCAGAGGCAGGATATAATCCCGGGCAGGTTCGACCCTGCGGGCGTCCTCCGTACCGGGGACCTTACACCAGTAGAGCCCTTTGTGTTCCAGCATGACCACGGGGTTCGGGTCGAGGAAGGCGGCCTTCATCAGCCCCTTCATATCGGCGGCATTGGAAGGATATACGATCTTGATCCCTTTGATGGATAATAATGTCGTTTCGATGCTGCCGCTGTGATAGGGGCCGCCGCCTCCATAGGCGCCGATGGGCACGCGGATGAGGGTCTGTATGGGGAATTTGCCCTGGCTGAGGTAGCAGGATTTGGAGATCTCCGTCACCAGCTGGTTAAATCCCGGGTAGATATAATCTGCGAACTGGACTTCCACGATGGGCTTGACGCCTACAGCGCTCATGCCGACGGTAGATCCGATGATATAGGCCTCCTGGATGGCGGTATTAAAGACACGATGGTCGCCGAATTGTTCGGCCAGGGTTGCGGCCTCCCTGAACACCCCGCCGAGACGGCGGCCCACGTCCTGCCCATACAGCAGGGCCTCGGGGTATTCTTCCATGATCTCGCGGATGGCGAAGAGGGCGGCATCTACCATGAGTATTTTCTCCCCGTTTGCGGGGCTTCGTTCTCCTTTTTCTGTGATGACGGGAGTGGGTGCGAAGACAAAGTCCTGGACGGTGGACGGGTCTGGTTCGGCGGCAACGATAGCTGTGGCAAACTGTGCGGCCACTTCGGCGGCGGCTGTCTTTTCTATCTCCTTTAAGAGCGATTCTTCAAGTCCCAGGCTCAGCAGGCGAATCCTTAGTTTGGGTCCGGGGTCCAGGTCCGCCTGTTCGGCCAGTTCTTCGGGGCTGCGATAGAATTCTTTCCGGACCCCGCTGGTATGGTGGCCCAGCAATGGCACTTTTGCCTGGACGAGATAAGGTTTTCTTCCTTTCCGGACATCCCGGATCACACGGTCCATGGTCTCATAGCATTCCTGAAAATCACTACCGTTAATGCGTATGCGCCCCATTCCCCTGAAGCCGCCCGCATATTCATAGGCATCCATTGCCCTGGATTCTTCCGACCGGACGCTGATGCCCCAGCCATTGTCCTGTACCAGGTAAATGACCGGTAATTCTTTTAGTGCGGCAAACTGGAAGGCCTCACTGACCTCTCCTTCCGTCACACTCGCATCTCCCAGGGAGCAGACGACAACGGGGGCCGCATCGTTCTCTCCGCGTTTCAGGAGAGCCGAACCGATGGATTCCAGGTAGCGGAGTCCCTGTGCGATGCCGGTGGTGGGGATTGCCTGCATGCCGGTAGCACTACTCTGGTGGATGATGCCAGGCTTCCCGGCGCCCCTGTAATTGGGGTGCGCATAATATTCCCTGCCGCCGGTGAAGATGTCGTCTTTTTTTGCGAGGAGCTGGAGCATCAACTGGTAGGGCTCGAAGCCCAGGCCTAACAGAATGCTCTCATCGCGGTAATAGGGGCTGACCCAATCGCAGGGTTGCAAATGAAAGGCTGTAGCCAGCTGAATGGCCTCGTGCCCTCTTGATGTAGAGTGGACGTATTTACAAATGGGCCGGTTGTTCTCATAGGTCGTGGCCATTTCTTTGGCAATGCACATGAGCCGGTATGCCCGCAATAAGATTTCAACTGTGATCAATTACTTTATTTCCAGGGTTAACAAGCTGTCGTCCTCGATGAAGCCCTCCAGTTCATCCCCGACTACGCATTCACCGACGCCGGCAGGTGTTCCTGTGAAGACCAGGTCTCCGATGTTGACGGAGAAGTAATTGGAAATGTATGCAACTACCTTGTCAAAGCTGTTGATCATCAGGCTGGAATTACCCTGTTGTACCAACTCTTTGTTCTTATACAGGCAGAAATTAAGGTCTTTCTTATTTTTTATATTCTGGAGAGGTATCCATTTGCCGATGGCCGCGGAATTATCCCAGGCCTTGGCTTTTTCCCACGGAAGTCCTTTTTCTTTCAGCTCGTTCTGGATATCACGGGCTGTGAAGTCGATGCCGGTAGTTATGGCATCGTAGTACTTACTGGCAAAGCGATCCTGGATATACTTACCGTTCTTGGATATACGAAGGACCAGCTCGCATTCATAATGCAGCTCGTTTGTGAACTCCGGGTAGTAGAATGGCGTATGAGCCTGCAGCAATGCGCTTTTAGGCTTCATAAATATGATCGGCTCATCCGGTACCTCATTGTTCAACTCCTTGGCATGTGCCACATAGTTACGTCCAACACAGAATATTTTCATATTCAATCAGGGTTTTTAAATAGAAAATTCTTTACTCAGTTCTCATTCGGCCTGAAAAGACCCTGGGTACTTGCATAGGTATATTGAATATTGAAATAGTCTACTCATTAGGGGTGAAAGCAATATTTATGCGAAAATAAAGATTCCCCTTTACAAATCATAGTGTAAAATCTATTTTATTGTATTGGGTCATAGTCCTTTCAATCCCGCTGGTGGCAAAGCTTTCAATTAATTCAACCGACTTGTCGATCTTTGCCAGAACCAGGGGTAATTCGGCCGCTTCCCATTTGCCTAATACGAATTCAGCCTGCCTCCCTTTGGGGAAATTATTGCCGATTCCCAGGCGCAACCTGGCGTATGCATCGGTCCCCAGGCTTTCCTGGATACTGGTGAGTCCGTTATGACCGGCGTCGCTGCCTGCCGGTCGTAGCCTCAACCTTGCCAGTGGGAGGGCCAGATCATCCAAAACTACCAGGATATTCTCCTTTGGGATCTTTTCCTTGTCCATCCAATACTTCACTGCCTTTCCGCTCAGGTTCATGTATGTTGTGGGTTTGATGCCAATAAACACCTGCCCCTTCCACTTTATTTCCACCTTTTCGGCTAAGCGCTCTATGCTGAAAACGCCGCCATGTTTCTTTACCAATGCATCTAACACATCAAAGCCGATATTGTGCCGGGTTCCCGCATATTCGGCCCCGATATTACCCAGTCCCACGATCAGGTACTTACCCATAAAGAGGGTTTAAAAATAACAAAAACCCGGTTAACTGGTAACCGGGTTTCCACTAATAAAAAGCTTTATTTCTTGCCGCCCGCAGCAGGTTTGGCAGCTGCAGGTTTAGCAGCCGCAGGAGCTGCTGCTGCAGCAGCGGCTGGTTTGGCTGCTCCAGCCGGAGCACCGGCAGCTTCTTCCTGTTTCAACTGGCGTGTCAACACGATCGAGGCAATGGGAATGCGGGGTGAGTTCAGGATCTCATAATTGTCCGCCTTCACGTCCTCAACCCGTACGTTGCCGTTCAATTCCAGTTCGGTCAGGTCAACTTCAATATTTTCTCTCAGGTATTTCGGAAGGGTCTTGATCTTTAACACCTTCATCTTGGTGATCAGCTTACCACCATCTTTTACTCCTTTCGCGGCACCGGTGAATTTGATAGGGATCGTAGCGATCACTTTCTTGTCTTCTACCAGTTCCAGGAAGTCGGCATGGATCAGGGAATCGCTGACCTTGTCAAACTGAAGATCCTTCAGTATGCATCTGTAAGACGTTCCTTCTACCTTGATTTCCGCCAATTGGAAATCAGGTGTGTATACCAGTGATTTAAACGATGTCGCTGGAGCTGAAAAATTCACCTCCTTAGCACCCCCGTAAATTACACCGGGCACTTTTTCCTCAGAGCGAAGTTGGCGGGTGGCTTGTTTGCCCAGTTCGGTCCTGAGTTGTCCTTCGATTGTAATTGTCTTCATTTTTATGTCGATTTATAAATTACTCCTTATTTGTTCCGCAGTTGCGAGTGAATGAACAGTCCTGTGATACTTCTGTTCTCATGGGCATTGCGGATAGCTACTGCGAATAATTCCGCTACGCTTAGTACTTTGATCTTCGGGCTGGATTTTTTCAGGGGAATGGTATCACAAACCACTAACTCTTCCAGTACACTGTTCTCGATGTTGGCGTATGCGTTACCGCTCAATATCGGGTGTGTACAGAGGGCACGGACACTTCTGGCTCCTTTTTCCTTTAACAGACCTGCCGCCTTTGCCAGGGTTCCTCCCGTATCGCACATATCGTCGATCAGTACGATATCCCTGTCTGTTACGTCCCCGATTACCACCATGCTGGCTATCTCATTCGCCCTTTTCCGGTGCTTGTCGCAGATCACCATTTCAGCACTGAAATAGGAGGAGATCTCACGGACGCGGTTGGCGCTACCCACGTCGGGGGCCGCAAAGGTAAGGTTTTCAACCTTAAGTTGTTCAATGTAAGGTATAAATATGGCGGAGCTGTCCAGGTGATCTACCGGGATATCGAAATAGCCCTGGATCTGGGGTGCGTGGAGATCCATCGTAATGACCCGGTCTGCGCCGGCAGAGACTAACATATTGGCAATCAACTTGCTACCAATTGCAACCCGAGGTTTGTCCTTGCGATCCTGGCGCGCATACCCATAATACGGGATCACAGCCACCACTTTATAGGCAGAGGCACGCCTGGCGGCGTCGATCATCAGCAGTAATTCCAGGAGATTTTCCGCCGGTGCAAAGGTGCTTTGTACCAGGAATACCATGTCGCCCCGGATGCTCTCGTCGAAGATCGGCTGGATCTCGCCGTCGCTAAAGTGTTGAATATTAATTTTTCCGGAGGGGTGACCGAACTGGCGGGCGATTTTCTCGGCCAGATATTGCGACCCTGTCCCGGAAAAGATCTTGGCTGTATGCTGCATAAGGTGAAATGAAAGTTGGCGCGAAGATATAAAAATACAACAAGCCATCCGTCTGATGGACCGGATGGCTTGTTAAAGATTTTTTGCAGAGCTTAATGTGTTACAGCAGCCAATTGTTGTTTTGCAACAGGTGCCGTGGCCGTTTTTTCGATCTCTTTGGCCGAAGATTTAGCGTTCAGGGCGTAAAAAATAGAGGAACAAACAAAAATGGAGAAGAAAAGGGCGACAACGTACATGCCGATACAAAACAGAAAGGGCTGCCAGCCGCCGATTGCGTTGAATGTTGTTCGTTTCATTGGATTTTAGATTAAGTTTTCAAAGGGTGATGCCGTAAAATCGGGTATTCATCCTAATAACGAAAGAGTTGCATCCTTATTTTAACTTCCCGTTATAATATCGAAAATAATACCTAAATTTTGTTTATGCAAGGGGAGAAACACTCAATAAAAGGATGGGCAAAAAACGATCAACCCCGAGAAAAACTACTTCGTAAAACTCCCGAATCACTCAGTGATTCGGAGCTGTTGGCCATTCTGATCCAGTCCGGTACGCCGGAATCCAGCGCGGTGGAATTGGGCGAAAAGGTTCTTAAAAAGGTGCAGCATAACCTTCAGAAGTTGAGCAAGGTCACCGTCAGGGATCTGATGGAGATCAAGGGTATTGGGGAGGCGAAGGCCATCATCATCGTTGCGGCGCTGGAGTTGGGCCGCCGGAGACAGGCCATTCTGCCCGTGCACCGTATCCTGGTCAAAAGCAGCCGGGAGGTGGTGCACTATCTGCAGGCTGCCTTAAGGAATCTCCGGCACGAGGTTTTTGCCGTTCTCTACCTCAACAGTGCAGGAAAGATTCTTCATTTCGGGATCATCAGTCAGGGGGGAATCACCGGCACGATCGTCGATCCCCGGCTGATCTTTAAAAAAGCCCTGGAAGAAGAGGCCGTCAGCCTGATCCTTTGCCATAATCATCCCTCAGGCAGCCTGATCCCCAGTAAGGCAGATAAAGAGTTGACTGCCAAGATCAAGGAAGGCGCCGCCTATTTCGACATCAAGGTATTGGATCATATCATTGTGAGCGAGGAAGGGCATTTCAGCTTCGCGGACGAAGGGATCCTGTAGTTCCGGGTTTCGGGTTTACTTCGGACGCTTCGTCTTTTTCAAAGGTCTACCTCGTAGCCGTAATGTCTTTCAATGGCCTCGGTGAATCTCCTTCGTCGATTTCAGTGATTCCGGCTGCCCCGGAATTCTGGTTTAGGGTTCCGTAACCCGGGACAAGGGACCAGCAACAAGAAACTGCTAAGCCTGGGCCGTGGGGCCGCCGAAGTTCATGGGTAACTGTACATCCTCCAGGTCCTGGATCTTTCCGCTGGCTGTCTCAAACCGGTTGATATTGTCCGTCAATGCCTTCATGAAGCGCTTGGCGTGCTGGGGGGTCAGGATAATACGGGATTTCACCTTGCTTTTGGGTGTACCCGGCATCACGTTCACGAAGTCGATGACGAACTCGGCGTGAGAATGGGTTATAATGGCCAGGTTTGCGTATTGGCCTTCCGCTACTTCTTCACTGATCTCGATATTCAACTGGCTGTTTGGATTGGGTTGCTGGTCGGCCATAATATCTTTTTACAATACTAAATAAAAAAGCCGTGCGTCCCTTGACACACAGCTTTTTTTATTTCAAATCTCCTATTGGAGGATCGGTAATTTGTCAAATATGGTCGTATTGGGCACATTGGCGGCATTACGATCCAGTTCCGACTGCGGATACAGCAGACGCTGAATGAACTGGCTTGCAACAGGTACCGGGCTGGGTTTCGATGCATCCTTCACGGGAATCTGCAGCCACGAGGGATATTTGTAATCCATCCTGCGCACATCCATCCAGGACTCGGCTTCCAGCGTGAACATCAGCTTGTGCTTCTCCGTCATGATCTTCTCCAGCGTAATGGTCCCGGCCGTTTCGCTCGCATATATGGCCAAATAGGGCGCAACCTTTGCCTTATCGGATGCCTTCGATGCAGGCAGCGACAACATCAAGTTGATCTGCGCCGCAATGCCCGCATTATGAGCCGTTGCCGCACGCGATGCATCACCCGCACGCAACGCCGCCTCGGCCTCGATCATCCGCAGTTCGTAATAAGTCGCCAGCAATACCGGAGAATTGGCATTGCCAAAATAGTTGAAGGGGTCGGTGCCGATCGTCATATGGTCGCCGGAGGCTACCACCTGGTCGATCGATTTGCCTATACCATATACGTCATTACCGGTTACCCCGTCGATCGAGGACCAGTATGCATTGATACGCGGATCGTCCTGTGCCTTCATGGAATCCAGGAACACCGTATTGGCGCACAACATCCCGTTCTGATATTGACCAACCCAGGGATTCGTCGTATATCCCGTCAATCCATCATAAGGCAACGTGAAATCATACGCATCTTCATTGGCCGCAAAACCGGCATTCAACGCGCTATCCACATACAACAGGGCACTCGTCGCCGATCCGCCGGGATCCTTCTTGCTGAAGTGATTGTAGAACCTGGCCTTCAACAGATAGGCCGTAGCAGCCCACTTATCCAGGTCACCGCCGAAAATAATATCCCCGTTCACCTCATTGTCCACCCCAACCTTTAAATTCTGGACTCCCGACGTCAACAGCTTCTGCACAACGGCGTAAATATCCGTCTGGGCATCATATTGCGCATGCGGAAAAGTCAAGGGCTGCAAAGCCTGTGTCCAGGGGATGTCGCCATAGACCGAGGTCAGATACCCCAGTTGGTAAGCCTGAAGGATCTGCGCGATGCCGACATAGGCCACCTCATTGCTCTTGGCATTTTCGATCAACAGCTTTAGATTCATCAGCGAAGAGACATACGCATCGTTGAACAGAAAAGAAAAAGATCCGTGCGTCAGCACATAGCCGTTAAAATCTACCCCCTGGGCATGGTTTCCTGCCTGGTGTTGGTTGAAGATACCCAGGAACCCATCCCCGTCGCCGTCATAGGCGAAGCTGCCCTGCTCCAGCATGATCCCGCTGAATTCCGACTGGGTCAGCAGCGTCTCAGAAGAAGCTGACGTGGGATTGGTTGTCGGTTTATTCATATCCGCCAGACGATCCAAGGCCTTGCTACAAGCGCTCATGTTGATTAGAACAGCGCCGGCAATTGCAATCTTAAATATATTGAGTGTTCTTTTCATGATAGTTTTTTTTAAAGTTTACCCTGCGTTTAGAACTTGATCTTTAAAGCCACATCCCAGCTTTTCGTCGCCGGAACACTGTTCACATCGATGCCGGTGACGCCGTTGGGACCATTACCGGCAGAGCTTACTTCAGGATCGATACCCGTATACTTCGTGTGCAGCCATACGTTCCTGCCCGAGACAGTCAGATCGGCGCCCTTGATCTTCAAGGGGCCAAGGATGCTCTGCGGCAAGGAATAGTTCAGGTAAACGTTGCGGAGACGCAGCCAGCTCGCGTCTTCGATAAAGTTCTCATCGGTATTCTTGAACGTGCCCGTATACCAGCCCTTTGACAAGGCAATTTTTGCGCTGGCGGCCTTACCATTCTCGTCCAGCCCTGTATAGGTCTTATAAAAATTGGCTCCTGCATAAGAATCGGTATACCACCTCTGCTGCGTCAACGCACTCTTCCCGGAATAAGTCAGCAGATTGTTGAAATCGTTGACCACATCGCCTCCATGTCTCCACTCCAGCGTCCAACCGAGGCTGAAGCCCTTGTAGCCGATCGTATTGTTCCAAGCCAGGATGAACTTGGGATTGATATTGCCCAATAAAACCTTACTAGCGGTTCTGGCAATCGTTCCGCCTTCCACCAGCAGCGGGGCCTTGGTATAGGTGGGATCGGTCTCAGCCTTGCCATAACGTTGAAACGCATAGCCATAGATGGCGCCGAAGGGCTGACCCTTCTGGGCGTCGATCTCGGCCGTGGCATTGTAAGGGTTAGCCAGGATGATCCGATCATTACCCTCATCGCCAACCTTGGTAACCTTACTGATATTCCTGGAGAAGTTGAAGGCTGCCGTCCAGGTGAAATCCCTCATCTTAACCGGATCCTTGATCGTCAAAGTTCCATCGAAGCCATGATTGACGACCTCGCCAAGATTCACATATTGATTGGTGACACCCGTCGCATAAGACAAAGGCGCATTTACGATCATCTGGTTCGAGTTCTTATGATAATAGGTCGCCTCGATAGAGATCAGTTTCTTGAAGAAGCTCAGATCCAGGCCAACTTCCTTCTGCGTCGTATGCTCGGGCGTCAGCAATGGATTGGCCAGCGTAGTGCTGTATGAGTATCGTGGATTTGAGAAGACCGTTGGCGTCTGGTTGTTGTATACGGTGATCGTCTGGTTGACGGGAGCGCCATTCGCGGTACCGGCTAGAGAGGCCCGCACCTTACCATATGACAACCAATCCTGCTTCAGGAAATCCGTAAAGATGAATCCCGCACTGACCGAGGGATAGAAGAAGCCGCTGTTAGCGCGCGGCAGCGTCGAAGACCAGTCCTGGCGCGCCGTTCCCTCCAAATAGAGGAAATCCCTGTAGCTGAATGACAAGGCGCCATAGAAACCATAGTTCTCACGCTCATACGCGTTATGATAGATCGTCTGGGTCTTTGTATTGGTGACATCGAAAAGGTCCGGCAGCACAAAAGAGCTTCCTGTAATATCCATGACATCATACTTCTGATACAGGATATTATAACCGCCGATACCATGCATCCGGAAATTTTCGCCGAACTGGTGATCGTAGTTCAGGATGGCGTCAGCGCTGACCTGGGTGTTGTTGATCCGCACCTCGTGCATCCCACCCAGGTAATTCGTGCTGGAATAGGCCAGCGTGCCGATGGGATCCACATTCCTCCTGCTCTCTGCATAATTGTCCAAACCATAACGGGCCGTAAAGGTCCAGTCACGCGCGATCTTGTAATCGGCATTCATATTGCCGATGATGCGGTTTACCTGGTATTTCTCACCCGTCTCGTGAACGCTCCACATGGGTGAAGAATTGGTTTTCTGCCACCAGGTCTCATTGCCCAGCGAATCCTTCCAGGGGAAAGTGGTGATATCCCAGGTATTCACATAATAATCCAATGTATTCATCATACGGCCGGCATCGAAACGCTTGCCGCCTGTATTGATATAGTTCACCTTCGTGCTCAAAGTAAAACGCGAAGAGATCTGCGAGGTAAAATTGAATACCGCAGAGTTCTTATAATAGGTGTTGTTTCTTACAATAGCATCCTGGTCCACACGGGACAGACCTGCATAATAAGTCGTCTTGTCATTGCCACCAGACAAAGCCAGGTTATATTTGCTGGTATGACCCGTCACGAAGAAATTCTTGTAGTTATCGGGGTAGTAAGGGATCTTCTGACCGGATACATCGACCGGTACATTGTTGCCGACCAGGTCAAGTTCTGTATTCGGAGCAAAAACGGGATTGCTGGATGCCGTAGGGCCCCAGTTATTCGTAGTGCCAGTATTATACTTACCGTCAGCACCCCTCAAAAAACCATGCGAAAAAGCAGGAAACTTATTAGCCTTGGAGATTCCATAATCATAACCTGCATCGATGACGATCTTCCCGATCCGGCCCTTCTTGGTCGTAATGATCAGCGCACCGTTCGCAGCCTGCATACCATAGAGCGCCGTTGCAGCACCGCCCTTCAATACCGTCAGGCTCTCGATGTCATCGGGGCTGATATCGATCGCCCTGTTGGCCGTTGGGACATTATAGGCAGCCCCACTCCCCTGCTCGGAACTGTTATCGATGGGCACGCCATCCACTACATACAGTGGCTGGTTGGTAGAGAAAGAGTTGTACCCGCGGATAACGATCGTCGTCCCCGAACCAGCCTGGCCACCCGCGTTCGTG
>Ga0247778_1000708_pt1 | contig 30456 bp, 26 predicted proteins | sample UWRJL049202B5_FD_179939 | JGI IMG/M metagenome (GOLD analysis project Ga0247778, IMG submission 179939) | Plant litter microbial communities from Arlington Agricultural Research Station in Wisconsin, United States - UWRJ-L049-202B-5 | ecosystem: Environmental > Terrestrial > Plant litter >...
AGTATTTGGTTGGGACATGGGACCAAGGATATGGGGACTAGTTATGAGGCAAGTGAGAAATGGATCAAGGCGCAGACTGGAGTTGAAGATAAGGAGTTCAAGACATATGAGGGTTGGTATCATCAGCTGCATGCGGATTTGCCAGATGATAGAGGGGTTTTTGCTAAGGATGTAGGCGATTGGATTTTGGCCAGGTTGGGGGAGGGGGTTGAGGGCAGGCAGGCGGGAGACTCAAAATTATAATGCAGTAATGAATTCACGACATGCTACAATCAAAAAAAATCGAGCGTGAAGTATTATCCTTTATTTTCCGACTAGGACCCGTCACCAAGGTAATTCTTGTGCTGAGCAAGATAGCCCTGTAGCCACCAAAGCTGCAGCTCCAACGATGTAGTCGGGGCGCGGCGCTTCAGCGTAACGATGGGCCCGTCGAACAAGCTGACCCTGTTCTGGCCTCGAAGAGGCAACATTTTGGCAGGGCACCCAGCCCGAAGCTCCTCCATTTTCTCTTCCCCCAGTAGAACCTTCAAATTGTAAACAGGAGTCTTCCCTCTGTTCCGCCATTTTGTCCCATCTATGGATTCCCCTTTGTCCTTAAGCTTTCCGGGTGGCAACGGTTCAACTGTAGCAAACTCGGGAGGCTCTTCAGCACCATCCGAGTGTTTGCTCCCTGTCCACATGTATGCCCCTACTTGTTTTGCCCACGTCCTCGAATTGTACCAGTCGGGATATGCCTTCATGTATCCTATCTTGGTGCCCCACAAGTATATAATGCAGCTGACTATCCGCCGCCGAGCCTGCTCAACTACGAAGTCGTGCATGTCTTCTCTAATTTTGGTCTGATTGACCAAGTTCATAGCCTTTCTAACTTTCATCATTCGTGTTGGAAATAGTTTGCGGTAAGGATCCCTTCCAAAGCCCCCCGTGTCGGACAGCATCGCTCGCAGCAGCGGATATCGAGCCAGGACGTACATCCCAGGCCCAACCATGCCAGATCCCATGCGTAAGCTGGAGGGTTGTATGGTATTTTTGGCGTTGAACATCCCCCGTGGGATCAAAAAAGGTTCACCGGTTTTGGGGTGGCCCAGGATCCCAAAGTTCTGCAGGAAGTATTTGGGAAGTGCGACTCTAGTCATCATACAGCGGCGGACAGGGCTTGCTAAGGCAATGGCAAAGGGATTCTTCTCCAGCGTCCTTTGGAGCACAGAACGCTTTTTCGAGGGATCGGATTTGGGCTGACCGAATTTGTCGCGAGCAGCAAGGAAGGCCGCGTCCATGAGGGGTGAGCGGGGGAGTTGTGACCATTCCTCGCTGGACAAGTCCCACTCGTCTGGGGACTCGGCCTCCTCCTCGGGATCGAATTCGACGGCTTCGGATAGGAGTTCGATGAAGTCAGAGGGGTCGCCATCTTCAAGGGGGAAGTGCGGAGTTGGTGGAGGAGCAGAGTTGGATAGTTGAGATTGATTATCTGCTTGCGACTCTGGATTGGCGACAACGTGCAAAGCGGCCTCCTCCGCAGATGGCGGTTGCTCAAGCTCTTGAACAACTCTCTCGATCTCCGGAGGTTTTGTGCTTGTGCTGTAACCTCTCCTGGCAATCTCGATGGGTCCCGAGACTCCTTCAATGAGCTTCATTCTTCTGCGTCCATCCTCACCGGCTATATCCTGCCTTGCACGTCCAGCTTTCCTCGGGCCCCATTGTATATTGTGCTCGCTAGCATCGCTGTCGTTCTGGTTCGGGAATTGAGATTGGGATTGCGGTTGCGGTTCACGTCCGGAGCCAGCCACGACCGAGCTTCGAGTTTGTGTTTTCCATTGCCCAGTGAATCCAACGCAGGGTGCAGTGCTGCTACCGCTGAGTCTTGGTCGCACGCATCTCAGCATCCCACATGCCGAGCTGAGAATATGCGCCGGGAATATGTACAGAGAAAGGACTGGCGTTGATTGTCGATTTTGGTGTTGTTGAAGAGGAAGAGATGGAGATGGAGACGGAGATTTTGGGAAATAGATCGAGTAAATTCGGCCGGAGATCAAGCGAGTCGCGCGGGATCGCGTGCACCCTCAAGGCTGCGGCTGCGTAAACCATTCTTCTTCTACAGTACAACATCAACAATTCAACCTCTCTCTCTTCAAAATGATAGCCGCCCGGATACTACGGGCGCCAGCTCTTAATGCCCTCAATAATAGCCTCAGATCTTTCTCATCCATTCCATCGAGAGCAGAACCAAAATCCTGGACGCCGGTTCCCTTCATCACAGAAACAATAGTGAGCAGCTCCCAGGCCTCTCCGCAGAAGCTCTACAAATGCTAATTTTCTAGGGAGGCGGCTGGCGAACCTGTAACTATCTCCCTGCTGCTTAATTGAACCCTACTGACCGCTGACAATTACCAGCCGACATCTTCTCCAAGCTCCTACAGGTAAGATCATCTTACTCCGAACCCTTCGCAGCACTAACTCCTCCAAGGAACGTATTGTCTGCCTCAATGGCGAAGTGAACGAAACCGTTTCCGCAGCAGTCGTCGCCCAACTCCTCTACCTCGAGTCCGACTCCCCGGAGAAAGCCATCACCCTCTACATTAACTCACCCGGCGGTTCTGTCACCGCAGGCCTTGCAATCTACGACACCATGTCCTACATCCGCTCCCCAGTGTCCACCGTATGCGTCGGACAAGCTGCATCAATGGGCTCGCTGCTGTTATGTGGCGGCGAGAAGGGCAAGCGGTTTTGCCTGCCACACTCGAGTATCATGGTGCACCAGCCGAGTGGAGGATACTTTGGACAGGCATCCGATATTGCTATTCATGCCACCGAGATACTGCGGGTCAGGAAAAAGTTGAATCAGATTTACATGCGGCATTTGACCAAGGAGCACAGCCTGGAGGATATCGAGAGGTTAATGGAGCGAGACAAGTTCTTGAGCGCGGAAGAGGCTTTGGAGATGGGGATTATCGATCAGATATTGGATCGGAGGGTGAAAGAGACGGAGAAGGAGAAGGAGGGTGAAGCTAAGACATAAATGAATATATCATGTTGACAATGTGGGATCAGTCTATATTTCTAGGGAAGGTGGAGATGTGTCGAGCCCGAAACATTGCAATTCAATGATTGGAAGGATAAGAATTCCCAGAGGAAACGACCTTGCGGCTATTCCTGAGATTAATCGAATTTTTAGGGTTGGATCAAGAATTGCTGGAGCGCATGTCTTTGGGTGAGGAAAGGCAAAACCTTGGCAATTCTAGCCAGCCTCCCATTTCTTTGACCATGCCGCTCCCAGAGACAGGATTATAATATATAGCTTTGGATCATTACCAGCCTTCGAAATACGGCTATTCAAGTTCATCCTGGCATATTGTATCTATCAACGAGCTAGAGCAGAGCGACAACTAGGGTTGCCAAAGATCTTTGATGATCCACCTTCCGTGGCCCGCCATGCAGTGGCCTTCGCGACTTTGCAGGTCGAGGCTCGAGCGCGGCACTCTCCTGGTTGATAGCTCCTTCTAGGATTTGCATGGAAACGGGCCGTTGAAAGCTTTAAAGTGCGGGTCATTGCCCTGCCTGTCGTAACCTCTCTCGAAATCTGGTGATGCGGGGAAGTTTCCACGCCCACTGGAGCGAGTTGAGCCTCAAGTGAGGGTTCTTCACGACCATCAGGCATTTTCTTTTTATTTTGCATCATCATTCCTTCGCAGTGTTTTCATTTCTTTTGCATCTGAAGTAATCTTACCTTACCATCCTGCCCCTGTCAATATCGCACATCCCAGCCAATTCTTTTTGAAATTCTCCTCGACTACCGGTAGCTCTAACCCCGCGCCTAACTCAAGCTGGCATGCACGATGTAGCCAGGTCAAATCATGCAGAGGCACGGCAAATTTCTATGTTTTCTTGGGAGAAATTTCTTAAAGTTGATGAAATTCTGGGATGATGGTACGCGGCCCCCTTTCCTTCATCATAAACCGGATAGACTAGGAAATATGACAATGGGGAAGTAGGTCATACTAAAACGATCATCAGAAGCGTATATAATTACGGAAGCGCATTTCTTCTCCTTTCTGAATCAATTCTCCCAATTCTTGCAAACATTCGCGACAGGATGGGTTTCAAGGCTCTCGCCCTTGCCGTCGCTCTCGGCTACGGACTTCTCTGCAATTCTGCAGCCGTTTCTCCTCCGACGGTAGACCTTGGGTATGCAATACACCAAGCAACACTAAACGTCAGTTAAATATTGTCCCGGCCGATTGATTCTTTATTGATATTTCGAAGTCTTCGGGTCAGAATTCCTACCTGAATTTCTCCAACATTCGGTTTGGACAAGCACCATTAGGCCCTTTGCGCTTTTCTGCCCCTCTCGCTCCACGGGGTCGCAACACAACCGTCAATGATGGCCAAGGCGGCGTAATTTGCCCCCAGGCGAATCCTGGTACGTTTTGTACGCTGTGTATACGGCGCGGTATAATTGACAGACCTGCAGCATGGTTGCCAAACCAAATAGATTTTCTCGCCGCGTATCTCCTCGGCGGGAACATCACCCAGTACACAAACCCCCCAAACGCTTCCACTGGCACGGGCAATTCATCTCTTCCCGAACCGGATCCCCGTACGTCGGAAGACTGCTTGTTTCTCGATGTCATTGTTCCCGAGAAGATCTTTAATTCAGCATCCGCCAGGAAAAAACGGCAAGAGGTATCGTCTGCTGTCCAATGCAAGTCCGACTCTTTATGTGCTGAAGTTCTCGAGGATCCCCCAAATGAAGTCAAAGGTGGAGCTCCTGTCTTGGTTTGGATATATGGCGGTGGCTATGTCTCTGGTGACAAGACCTCGTCTGGTAATCCAGCTGGCTTAATCGCTCGGAGCTTGGAGGATGGGAATGAAGGCATTGTATACGTGGCTATGAACTATCGGCTCGGGCTTTTTGTAAGTAATACCACTGCTGCAAGGTCTCAAATGCTGATAATCAACTTAGGGGTGGCTTTCGGGGGCCGACAATGTGACAGCAAATGCCGGCCTGCTCGATCAGAGACTGGCACTAGAATGGATTCGGAAGAATATCCATCTCTTTGGCGGCGATCCCTCCCGTGTTACTGTCATGGGAGAATCGGCCGGAGCGGGATCAATCATGCACCACATCACTTCGTATGGCGGCAAGGGAAGCCTTCCTTTCCAACAAGCTATCCCTCAGAGCCCCGCGTTCCAACCGACTGTTCCAGCTCAGTCGAAGACCTTCTTTGAGCAAGTTGTTGGAAATGCATCTCTTGTCACCATATCCCCGATTACGTCTGCTAATGATCTCCGTCGATTACCCTTTGACGCACTGTATGCCACGAACACTTTCGTCACGGCATCGTCATCCTACGGAGAGTTCACATTTGGTCCAGTCGTGGACCCGGTGATCGACTCCTACGTACCGGATTTTCCCCTAAGACTCTTGGGCCAGGGGTTATACCATCACAACGTCAGCATTGTTGTCGGACATAACCAGCAGGAGGGCTTGCTCTTCACTCCACCCTTCATACAAACCGACGCCGAGTTCAAGGCAGCAGAAAGCGGAATATTCCCCACCGCCAACGCATCACTAATTGACTATATTTCTGAAGTCTTGTATCCGCCCGTCTTCAACGGAACCTACGGTTACAAGACTCAAATTGGACGTACCAACGTCACAATCGCCGACTTCACGATCCATTGCAATGCGCACCTCCTGGCATCCACGCTAGCTGGCGCATATGCATATCTCTTCACTGTACCCCCGGGCTTGCATGCGGTCGATATTCCATATACGTTTTTCAATGGTGACACTTCAACACTCAACCAAGGGCGGCCCGTTGATGCAGAGGTCGCGAAATCGTTCCAGAGATATTTGGTTAACTTTGTCATGACCGGGAAGCCGACTTCGAAGGGCCTACAGCCATTCGTGGAGTATGGCAGCAATGATACGGTTGCGAATATCGATGCTACGGATCTTGGGATGCAGATTCGGGATCCGGCGGCGAGGTCGCAGTGTAAATTTTGGCAGGCGGCACCGTATTACCAGTAGATTTGGTGCCCGCCGGCAAAGGATGTTGAGTAATAGATAATTGAAAGACTAGTATAATAATTCGACTCGGTGGCTCACTCGTCTCGGCTCCGATGCGTGCACTGCTCGAGCAAGTGACATCACGCTCTCGCGTGAGACTCATGTGCCGCGAGCCGCATCGTTAGTTGCACTGACAGATCGCGATATTGAGCAGACAGGAACGTTTGCTCCGGGGTGTCTAAATAAGCTTTAATCATTAATGGTATAGATCTGGCAGCCTCAAGATGAGAATCCTATGACGATGCTCACTTTGCGGGGTAGTGCGATGCTATTTCAACGCCGTCCCGATTCTAGTGAGTACCAAACGGCAGCTTTGACCACACATAACTGTGAAGTTGATGTCATCTACCGATCTGGTGGTATCGCTTTCTTCGAGAAATGCATCTCAGATGTAAAGTACGATGATATGGACGTAAAATCTTACCCGAGGATAAGTTTCGCGGGGGTTAGGAGTCTGTTGATAAAAGACCCGTTTTCCACTTTTCTTTTGTAGTTTATTTTCCCTTCACATCTTTACCGACGCGGACCACAGGTCAAAATGGGCGCCTTTGATCATACAGGGTTTTTAGGGAATGCCGTGCGCGGCAAGGCGCTTGAAGGCTTGGTGTGTGCGACTGCTTCAAGCGGTTTCTTGCTCTTTGGCTATGATCGTAAGTCCACTAGCAAATATAAATCATGTTTCATGACTGACAGCTATGATCAGAGGGTGTGATGTCCGGGATCATCACAGAAGACAACTTTCTTTCCTACTTCCCGAAAATGTCACCGATGCGGTACACGGGCGCCATTCAAGCCCTCGTCGTCGCGATTTACGAGATAGGTTGCCTGCTCGGGTCAATATTCATCATTGGATATAGAGATAAACTCGGCAGGAGAAGAGCTGTGTTGCTTGGGACAGTGATAATGTTGATCGGGACAGCGATTCAGGCAAGTTCGTTCGAGATTGGTCAGTTGATTGTGGGAAGGATTGTTACTGGAGCTGGGAATGGGATGAATACCTCGAGCATCCCTGTTTGGCAGAGTGAGATGGCACCGCCTCGGATTCGTGGCTTCTTGGTGCTCTTTGAGGGAGCTTTGATTACATGTGGCAGTACGTATTCTATCAGTTGTCTTGGGAAATTAACTTACTGATACTTGCAGTCATGATTTCCTACTGGCTCAACTATGGCTTTTTCTACATAGACGTTGAGAAATACGGATCGTTTCAGTGGAGGTTCCCAATCGCCTTCCAAGCAGTGTTTGGGTTTGTTCTGATTGTTGGTATATTGGCACTTCCAGAATCTCCACGATGTACGTCTAGCCTACGTTTGATTCCTGCAATAACATTCGCTAATTCCATATAGGGCTCTTGAAGCATGGCAGGGAGGAGGTAGCGCTGGAACTCCTTGGTCGTTTGCACGATTGTGACACAGACGATCCAGCTATCCAAGATGAAGTGAACGAGATTAAGCGAATCGCCGCCATCACTGGGAACTCAAAGCTTACCTTCAAGGAATTCTTCAGCAAGGATCAGGCTATGAACAGGTGGAGAGCAACTATTGCGTTCACTTCTCAGGCATTTCAACAAATCGGAGGCATCAACCTCGTCACTTATTATGCAACGTATGTTCAATAGTCTTTGCAACAGCATCCATGCAATACTGACATTCCGTAGCACCGTCTTCGAGCAATCACTTGGCTTCAGTCCAGGACTTGCTAGACTCCTTACCGCATGCAACGGTACCGAATATTTTGCGTCCGCCGTGGTGGCACTCTTCATCGTCGATCGATATGGGCGCCGGAAAATGATGATGATTGGCGCCGCAGGGACGGCCATCTCCGCTCTCATTATTGGTGCTTGTCTTTCCCAGGTTACACCACAGTATAAAGCGCCCGCGTATGCGGCGACAGTTTTCATCTTTGTGTTCAATACGTTCTTTGCTTTGGGATGGCTAGGTATCACTTGGTTATACCCTGCTGAGGTTACCCCTATTCGTATCCGAGCTGAGGCGAACGGACTGAGTACAAGTGCTAATTGGATTGTGAGTTCCCCATAACCGCTGCGATGCTTCAAGAAGCTGACATTTTGTTTAGTTCAACTATGCTGTGGTACAACTTGCTCCAATCATGCTGTATACCATTTCGTGGAAGTCCTACTTCGTTTTCATGTGTTTCAACTTCGCATTTATCCCAGTCGTCTACCTCACATTCGTCGAAACGAACGGCTACTCACTTGAAAAGCTCGATGCTGTTTTCGCCGAGGCTTACGAGAAGAAAGAAAATCCTGTCTTTACTGAGCGGCGGATTCGAAATGGAGAGCCTTTGGATGTCGAGAAGCGGGACGAAGCGGGTGAAGGGGAAGTTGAGCACAGAGAAAGGAGAAGTGATAACGAGAGCGAGACTACGTTGACTGGCCGGGGGAATGTGCGAACCGAGAAATTTGAACCCACCGAATCACACATGAGTGGGGGAACAGGAGAGGGATCGAAACCGGAGAACTGATTTTCTGTTATTGGGAACCTATTGTCGGCTTATAGATCTCGCAAGATACGACTAGTGCATTCATATGTACAGCTTTAGTCCAATATCACACCCCTAGGGGAAGGAGAACACAATACCGGCCGCGAAAGAACTCCACTAACCTGACCGAAGGCAACGGACATTGTACTATATGTTTACTGGGGGCGTTTGGCTTTTGATACGCCAACATTTGATACCCACGACCCGAATTAATGATGATTGCGTTGCGCTATCTTGGATATTTTATTGGGCATACTTCCTCTATACTCTCCGCTGCCCTTTTGAGGCTTAAGTACCAATCGTCTGGGCGGGGTCGGTCATCGATAAATCATCGACCACGCTGACTTGCTCTAAAGGCCACTGCATACTATCAACCCATCCCTCGTCAATATTTTCCCTCACTGCATCTATAATATCCTTTCCCCAGCTCTGCAGCCACAAGGAACCTGCCCCAGCTTGCCAATGTAACAGAACCGCGTAGTGTGCCAGAATTGCCATCGCCATAGGCTTCTTCGCTTTCAACTCCTGTACGTAATCCTTGGGGGCAAGAATTGGAAACGGCATGACGATGAGCTTCTTGCCTGGGTGTTCCTGGGACAACTGGAAGCTGTAGCGCAGCAGACCGATGGCGGCTGCGTAAGACGCTTTGAGCGTTGCATCTGCCGTCAGAGTATTATTGCGCATAGAAAGAAGTGAGATAGTGGACTCGATTGAATTCGGTAGAGGGGCAGATGGGTTCCTGACCGTGGGAAGATCTGCATCGGGGAACTGCTGTTTGTCAAGCCAGTGTGAGCCAGTCTTTAGAACGATCGAAATCCCTCTAAGCAGGTCGAAAATCTCGATGATTTCTGACGTTGTGTCACCGCGACGTAGAGAGGTGAGATGCTTCCCAAAGGAGAACAGAGGTATCATACATGCGAATGCGAAAGCTGCCGAGAAATTCTTTGCGTTGATTGCATGCAGTTTGTGGCGGAAATCAACAAGCGCTGCGGTGTGATATCGTAGAGCGGCATTGTTATGCTCTTCAGACGGATGGATAATGGCGAGGTGCAGAGAAGTGACGGCTAGAATCGTTGATAAGAGGAAGTCGTGCTCGAAAGCAAGTGCAGGGATAATTTCTCTCCACGTAACTATCGAAGCTTTCGTGTCCGAGATGGTTTCGCATGTGAACATCACGAAATGATGAAGGAGTCGAGCCTGATCATTACTATCACCTTGGAGTCTATACTTCGAAGAGAAGTGGATGGTTGCGTTTTCATAGGCCGATGCATTCGCGAAAAGTGCACCTCTTGGATGGTCAGATGCCTTGACAACGAAAGAAATATCACGCATGAGCTCTATGTAATTGGTGCCGGCAATTCTACTTTCTTGGGTCCGGCGACTGATTGCAGTTGGTATCTGTGCCCGCGAAGGAATGACAACGAGGGATGACTCGGTGAGAGAACATATGGTTCCTCGCCTGATACACTTCAAGCAAGATGGCTTGGCTTCGTCACACTAGCAAGTTTATTGAAACTTAGTTTCCATTCTGCTCGCAACTATTTATATCATCCACATACCTTCGTTCTCTTCTGTTTACACTGCAAGCAGCCAGTTCGCGCCTTGGAATGGTACCGCCTCGTCGACATGATACAAATGGCATCGAATTTCGGGAGATTGGGTTGGCCACCAAGCTGATTGTCGTGAATTCCGAATAGTTCTTTCTTTGCTTTCGCTGGAGAACTGGCCGCTCAAGTGGGCAATTTAAACGGTCTGCGATAGAAGATGGGCAATGCCTCTGCTGTGCCTCTTCTTCAGGGGAGCGGCTTACGAGTTAAGCGAGTGCCCGAAAAAGAAATGCCCCTGCCTTTGCATGAACGCTACGTCCCAAAACAGCAATTTGTACGCTGTACGCCTGTGCCTTTTCTTCCAGCGAGTAAGATCAGTCTACCGGACAGCCCCAATATGCTATCGTCAAGCGAGTGTGGGTGCATCTGACAATTTATACTGCTTGAATCAATGAACGTCACTTCATTCTTATTTCACGACAGGCTCCAACACGGTGCCAAGTCCAACGATGAGGCGTCAACATTTATTGAGCCTACCAAAGGGTACATCTTACCACTTACGAGGCAATCTTCCACCGATTAAAATACCCCTGCACCAGGGCCCAAGACCTCCTAATATACATTGCTACTTAACTGTAAGAACACCCAAATCTCCGTAGCATATTCACTCTTTGTCTCTTTGCTTCAGCTTCAAATCGAATCAATTGCTATTCCATAAATCTACCTTCTTTAGCTTGCGATATGGCTGTTCATACTTCAGACGACGTTTTCCAGTTCTATCGTTACAGCCCTTCAATTGCAGCATGCGTCATCTTTATCATTTTATTCTCGACAACCACCTTTTTGCATATCTACCAGCTCTTTCAAACTCGGGCATGGATTCTTGTACCCTTGGTCGTTGGAGGCACCTGTATGTTGTCGTCTGCTGCTCACCTTTTTCTTGAAAATCGAACTGACGCAGTATGCTAGCTGAGTGCTTGGGCTACGTGGGACGCATTTTATCGAGCAAGGAATCACCGAACTATTCGATAGGGCTCTTTGTGCTTCAAAGCACACCTACACTTCTCGCACCAGTGCTATTCGCCGCGACGATTTACATGTGCCTGGGGAGGATCATCCGTGCCACAGAAGGACAGCACCTGTCGCCAATTAAACCATCGTGGCTCACGAAGATGTTCGTTGCCGGCGATGTACTGGGACTTGGGGTACAGGGCGCAGGTAATGACGAAAGCTTCCACATATCCTGCCGCTGGCTGACGAAGACTAGGGGCTGCTATCATGCCACTGGGTACACTTCAGTCTTATCATACTGGTTCCAACATTGTGATAGGAGGACTTGCACTAATGGTTGCTACTTTTGGAATGTTCATCCTCGTCGCGGTCACTTACGACATTCGTATTCGTCGCCATCCTACACCGCGTTCTCTTTCCACCTCTTTGAATTGGAAAGGAGACTTGTCAGCGCTGTATGTTAGCAGTGCTTTGATATTCATTCGATCGGTTTATCGACTCCTCGAGTACGCGCAGGGAAACAATGGCTGGCTCATGACACGAGAATGGACCCTTTACGTTTTCGACGCGACACTTATGTTGATAGTGATGGTCATGTTCAATTGGTGGCACCCTAGCCACGTGGCTGCTTTGCTGAACGGTGGCAGATATTCGGAGAGAATGGGATTGAGAATTGCATCAGTCGAGTTGGAGAGAATTGATGAGCGGGGCTCTACTCAGGGCCTCAAACCAGAACGAGTTTAGATATATCAAGACTTTGGTAGGAGGGGCGTGCGTGTTCTAGTTAGAGGAAAAAGATCAGCTTTCGAGGATCTATTTCTGCACCGGCGTTGCGCCGCTTTGAAAATAGAATGTATTTTACTTTGTCCTTCATAATCTCGGTCATTGAGTTAGTACATTTGAGGACAGGAAAGTTACTGCACGAGTGGGGTACAGTACTTACCCCGCATCCTGACATAAACAGACTTTTGTTCAATGCTTGGGAGTAGCAAGAAACCGATGCCACAATTCCATCAGAAGAAAGATATGGGTCTCCTCGAGCTCTAAGACATGTTGCTGTAAAATATGGGGAAAATATGGGACGGGCTCGGGTGGCGGTAGCTGTGGCTGTGCACAGGCAGAACCCCACTATCTCACGTACACTCTCGCCGACAACAGTCATCACCGAGCACCACCTATAAATCCAAAGTATAAGTACATTGGAATGTGCCTGCGAGCAACTTGAAATTTCCCAACCATCGAAATGGGTCTTCTTGACCTCCCGAGCGAGCTTTTGCTCAGCCTCCCAGGATACATATCGAATATTGAGGACTTCACCAACACCGCATCCTCCTGTCGAACCCTGCGCACTCTCTTCGCACAGACACATCCCAATCGTATCTTGCAGCTCGCAGCTGCATCTTCTCGAGTCTTCTTCCGGCCAGATCCTTGGTTTTTAGTTGCGGCAACAGCCCGTCAAGTCAGTGAGTGGGGCTTGGAGAGTGAGGAAAATACCCAGGCTTTACGATTCGCATTCCGCGGCGGTATTGAGTTTTTATTGGAACTATGTGTCTCCGTTGCAGGTCTCACAATGGATGATATCCGTCGCATGCACGCTTCTCGTTTCGAGATAATCAATCCGGTCTCTGATATGATCGATCGCATGGCAGGGAAGCAGTGGTACGCCACGCCCAACTTCTGGAATGGCGGGGTATCAGAGGCGTATACAATTGAGTGCGAGCCTATGAGAGCTTTATTCCAGTTGGCCATATACGGCGAGCTTTTCGAGTCTACTCTCCAGGCTTGGCTTGAACCAGAGGCTCAACAGCCAAAACATTCCATCCATACGCGGTTGGACTACGTCCGATATTGTATCCTGGATTGGGGGGCCACTACTCCGAGCAGGAGCGGCGTCCTAATGCCCGTGGAGAGAGTCCGAGGTCCATATGCAGGCGAAGATGCTTATGGAACTACGAGTGGAGACGGGGTTGCTATGAACTACGTTTTACGATGTGGGCGATGGGAGCGGCCATGGGAGGCAATTCGACGTCAAATCGGGCCGGACTTTGAGGAAGATTGGCGCCAGGAGATTTGGAATCAGGCAGTGCAGACGCAAGGACTTGCGGGGTTGGAGTTGCTCCGGCCAGGCGGTGTTGAGAAGTGGAGGGCAAAGTTGGAGAAGATTCGAACAAATGTGGCCCGAATTCCCAACCAGCCTCCAAAGGCCTTGGTCAGCGATAATAATGTTATCTATTCGGAATTGCCCAACTTACGAGACGAGGCTTATATTTATTTCAGAAGCTATTGGGGCGGCTAAGCCGTGGCTTTTGTCGGAAGCAAACGGGATGGAGCTGATTGAGTGTTGACTTAGCATACACTTTGATATTGAGAGGCGCGTGGATGTTTCAACGAGAAGTAACATGTGCAGGATGAGGGTGAAGACTTTGGCATTGCGGAATGCGAAATAATGTTCCAGCTTGAATGAATACAGCTGCGTATGTCCCATGCACTTGAAACTTGAGGCAGGAGATAAAATCCACTGCTGTCGACACTGATATAAAAGTGGTATCGTTGCTTATTCTTATACATACAGACGCTTCCTGATAAGACACAATAGGGAATGCGGATCCAAAATGCGAAGAAACAATATGGCCGTTCCATTCATCGCATGCACAATGCCGTCAGCACCAAACGCCAGCCATCCCCCTATGCCTATTTACTATTGAAGCGGAGCAGGTTTGCCTCCTTCCACTATGATCTGCTCGTCGATCCTGCTGTCGATATCTCCATATTCAACACGTTTGTAGGTTGTAATCCTCGCTTCGTTCATATCGATGTCGAAGAATCGGACTCGTCGGTGGTAGCCACCGTAGCCACCGTATCCGCCGAAGCCTGAGCCACCGGCGTAGCACATCCAGAGGGCTGGGTTGCCGGCTTCGGTAGGGGAGAGGGCGCAGTATTCGTTTGCGTGATCACTACACACGTTAGCTTGGAATGAGGAGAATGTGGAGGTGAAACTTACTGCCCACAGCTGACCATGACAACGCCTTCTTCAACCAAGGCATCTCTGAAGCCCGAGTTGAATCCAGGCGCTGTCACGCCTTCCCTCCATTCTCCCTTTCGGGGTAGGGATTCGTCGTTGTATTCTGGCAATGGGATGTGGATGAATGCTAAATCCATGTGGATATGAGTATATCCATCGTGCGCCTTCTTCAGACCCTTTGCAGTCTGCTTGAACCAATCAATTTGGTTCTTCTTGAGCCAATCGTAGCCCTTGAATGAATGTTCATCGGGAGAGTATGCATGTGTATCCAAAAGGTAGATTGTCAAGGCAGAGTGCTTGGAGCTTCCTCGTGCAAGCACCTCGACGTAATAATTGCCTACCCCGTCGATCTCTTCGGGCCCGGCTCTCGAAAGAGAATAAGGTAGGGATTCGATCATATCCATTTGCTGCGCTCGAGGTAGAGAGCCTTCATCGTCGTGATTACCGAAGATTGAGGCGTATGGAATCTTGCGTTCAACGAACAGCTCCGCATACTTGAATATTGCCTATGTGTTGTTAGAATTGGTATCATACGATGGCAGACAAAACTTACGCTTTGCGCGTCTGGCGCTGTCTCTCCGTTCACTTGATCTCCACTCAAGATGATAAGATCCGGCTTCTCATGATCCAGCAGCCGCGCAACGAACTCCAGAGTCCGCGGATCTGCCTCGCATTTTCCACCATTAAGTCCCGCCGGCTCTTCATCCCTGCAATGCCCGGTTCCGGTGCTCAGATGCAAATCTGATACCTGCATGATCTTGAATTTGCCATTTCCATCAATTCGAGGTGTAATTTTCGGGGGGCTCGAAGGTTTTCCTCTCCTGACACTCAGTCGAGCCTCGTGAGACTCCCCAGAAGTGTCCAGCAATAGCGGTGTCCCAACTATAGACCAGCGGTCCCTTGGATCCACAGCATCTGCACCAAACAAAACATCCACGGCTGTAATTGCGTTGTTCGAGTCGCTCGCATGTCGTTTCGCGGATCGCTTCAACCACAAACCCGCAGGTCTTGACTCCCATCGTTCATCGGCTTCACCCTTTTGTCCATTTGAGGGATCCAAATTGCCCACCGAAATATCCACAATCACTCTGTCGTCTGGCAGCAACTCCTCTTCCTTCTTCCGCTTGATGTGTACGTATGCGCTCGAAACCCAGCCACTGCCCAAATACAAGTCCTTTTCGATACGATGCCACACATCTGTGTCCAACTTACAGCTCGTGAAAAGATTTATTCGCGAACATGTTGTGACGGTTATATCGGTGATGACAAGCCCCGGGTGATGCGCGGGCATGACATTGTGTATCGCGGAGGGCAGGACTCGGAATTGGTTATCGAGGAAGTAGACCACCACGATGGTGAAGACTGTTAATGCCCCAAGCTGGCATATCGTGCGAACCTGTAGAAGTCTGAGTCAGTATGAAAATACAAGCCGCATGCTGGACGGGGAAGGACTTCAGAGAGAAGGTGCAAATTGATCTAGGAATATTGATCCTGGACACCCAGACTCGACTAGAGCTCATAAAAGCTACAGAGGGCTCCGGTGTAGAGGATAAAGCTAGGCCAGGTATATACTTACAATCCTTCTCGTCATCTTGATGTACCAGGGCTGAGCCAGGCTCCTTCGAAGCTGGCAGCAGCAGCGATTGTAGAGCTTCGAGGTGGCAGATGGCGATGCTGTTCCATCCGCAGAGGTGTCAGGCCAGCATTTTCAGAAGTGAGGGTATTCACAGATAATATGGGCAAGAAGAGAGGTAGAAGGGAGGAAGAAAGAGAAAAAGGGGCTGCGCGCAGGTGTTCTTGTCGTCTCTGCGTGTTCCCCAGATTTTCACAAAGGCCTCTGACGCTAGCGGACGCTAACGCGGCCCCTGGTCCAATTTTAAGTTTGCCCTCCCTTTTTCTTCTACATCAACATCAGACTTCAAGTGAGGCATTAAGCAGAAATCTACCGGAACTCCTGGTGAAATGTAACTAAATTATTGGGACGTAGACTTCGACCTAATCAAGCCTGATTTCCATTCGTAGCCGCACATATATATTTCGATACCTTGCGTATAATACTCTATCTGTTTTCACACGAATATCGCTGTAGCTTCTCTCAAAATGTTTTTTTTTTTTTTCGTTCATTTCAGCGGTTCTATATCCCCTAATTAGGGTCATAAAGCTTGTGTAACCTCGATTCGACGTTCAACCTGTGACGCAACCCCATGGTGGCAGTGCCAAACACAGCCGCCCTCTTCATAAAAGTCCAATTCCTTCTCCACCAGAGCACCATCCGCCGCAAATTCGATACGTTTTTCTCGGGATGATATTTGATGCGTTAACGGCAAAGGCATTTTAGTATTCCATTCTCTTCTAGGGCGACAGTATGGAAGCTATCGGCCTCACGATTGGGATCGCTTCCCTGTTCAGTACTTGCATTGACTGCTTTGAGATCTTCCAGGCAGTAAAAGACTACGACGAATATGTCGATATTATACTCGTGAAGCTGGATCTGGAGAAAACAAGACTACTTATATGGGGCGATGGCGTTGGCATTATGAAGAGGGCAGGTGATGGCCGAGCACCCGAATTGGATGACGATTCCAAGGCGCCGACTGTTCAGAGATGCCTTGAACGTATCAAATCCCTCCTTTCGACATTCGATACTTTTCAAGCCGAATACGGCTTGCGACGGAGTGATCCAACACTTACACAGAAGTCCGCCGTCGCTCAACTGCTTAGCTCTAGCAGTCTAGCCATGTTTAAATTGACGGCTCGACGATTCTGGGTGCGGAATAAAGCATCCCCATCATCCATCTTGCCCAAGATTAAATGGGCCATCCATGAAAAAGAGAAATTCGAAGGCCTCATAAACCACTTGAAAGACTTCATCGATGGACTCAATGAGATTGTCCCTATTCAACGTGAAATGCAAGATCAAATTATCCAAGAAGATATAAGTGCAATTATCGATGTCTCGCAACTCCGGCTAATCGAAGCAGCATGCGAGGGATCATACCGGACCTGGTCAGAGAAAGCAAGTCAAATCATTCACGATTCAGAGGTGGGAACTCTTGATCGTCGAACGGTTGAAGAATATATTCGGGATCAGGACGACATATCAATACCCGTGACCACGAGCAAGGAAAGGAAGATTGCAGAAGCACTCTCAAAGCCAGGAATGCCAAGCTGGACACAAGAAGGTCGGTGTAGTATTGCTGTGTACGCACAGTAAATTGTAGAGCTAATCGGCCCTTCTAGAAAGCAAATTGCGCTTGCAAAATTCCTCAAGCGTATACTTCGTTGCCACTCCTAGCTGTGAAAGTCACCTAGAAACTCAGAATGATATTTGCGCCAATTGGACAAGAAACCCCCGCTTTCCTTATGAGGATGTCGACTTTTGCGCTGCCTGCGCACTGCAAGAGTACAAACCCGGAGGTCGTATAGCAAGTACAATTGATCTCCGGAGAGTGAATCCTGCGTTCCGACCTCTTTCCATCACCAGAGGCTCGGAAGCTTTTCTCGACGACGCGCTACCTGTTGGCAAACTCTACATCCATTGTGCGCCGTGCAAATGTCAGATCGCAACAGCGCTGAGCATAGCTTCTGGTGCACGTCCTCTATCCTTTTCGAGAGCTCTCCTTCCCTATGTGCGAGTTGACTATAGGATTCCTTCTTCCTGCTTGTCATATCAGCAGCTCGAGCGAATGAAATACCTTCAGAGCGAAATTAAAAGATTTGATACATTATGCGGCCGAAACTACTACGCTACTACCAACTATATTGATCGAATGTGGCTCGATCAAATGGTCATGGAGCTCGAGGATGAGGTAACGGTTCGATCTCAAGGCCAGCCCGTCGCTCAGGAGATCCTTTCTGAGTATGTTGATCGACGACAGCCAGACAAGAGATGTTGCGGGGTCGTTTTGGTGGGCGAAGTCGACCACATACAATCATTCATGCAATCATCTCTGTTTCCGCAATCTGCTCGTATGCCAAGGGAAACTGAAATCTGGGAAATGAATTATGCGGATTATAAAAACTGGCGTCGCGTACCGCTCGGAAGCTTTACACCGCGGGATTTCCAATAAAGATATAGAAGGTATCTGGAATGCCTGGTGAAGTAATGATTTCCTTTCGGTTTATTGCACTGATTAGGAGACAATAAATGCAAATGGGACTTCTGGGAATGATACCGGGAGAATTGGGAGATATGTTAAGATCATGACTAGACGAGGAGCAATTATATGGATCACTTAATTAGGAATGAAGCCTATATCTCCACATCATAACATTAATTATATTAGCTCCCACGTATGAAGCTTTCGACGCCTCTGTTGTGGATGTTTCCTATTCTGTACCTAGTCTATTAAAGATGACTAATAGCTGTCTTCACGCCTGAATCGTCATGTTCCGCGACGCAAGCGTGTCTAGACCACATACAGACCGATTTTTACCTGACTGTTGGGAACACCATCGAACCTAGCCAATGGTCCTTTTTGCCGTTGGGGCCTTAGGTCCTACATAGCAAGAGAAAAGACTTTGCTTGAGGCGACTTAAGTACTCACCACGATCGCCAGGATGTTCAGAGATTTAGGATAGCGATGGAAGACATTACAAAGCAGAGATGAAGCTGACTTGTGGCACTGGGGTTTAGTTAGTGTCTGGAGGCGGGACGCAGACACAGTAAGAATGCAATCCTTATATGCTGTGCTGTATTTTATTCCGCCCCCTTCAAAATAACCAAGGAAAGCAATAATGGATAGAAACACTATTCGGAGGCCGATATCTTCACTACGGGTGTACCTCTAGCTTCAATCTCTCGTCCGTCGACTTGAATATGCCGGGAATCCCACTCTTTTCAAACTTCACCTTCTCCCTCACCATTTTAGCAATCCCCTTCTCAGTCAAGAAAATCATAGACATCCCTGAACCGTTAAGTCCCGCGAGGACGTAATGATTTGGCTGACCAGGGACTTGACCAACGTGCGGGAAAGAGTCTGCCATTGTGTCCATTACTATTTTATAGTAAGCTATGAGATCTAGCTCCTCGAGAAGAGTGGAAATTAACAAGAGAATAAATTGGAGGTCTTACTTCCAGTCCAAATTCTGTCCACATGAGCACCGCTCTTCTCCCAACCGCGAAAGTTATCCTTCATAACAGTCTCAAAATGTCTCCTCATCTGCGCCATCGGAAATAGTGTATTGTCATCAAAATTACCCCACCAAAGGTCTTTCTTGTCCTGGAATGTATATTTTGCGCCCCCGATAATCACCCCGCCATCAGGTCGTCTCCGCGCGAAATAATCTCTGGTCTTTGGTGGCTTGTAAGTAATACCCCCCGTGTTGCTCAAATGTGGCGGGGGAAACTCTGAGTCCTTTGGTACAGAAATGTGGGAACAGGTGCCTTTCGTAGGGACGATCGTTTCGCTGTAGAGAGGAAGCAGTGCTGATGTGTACGCATTGGTTGCGAATATTATTTTCTTTGATCGGATTGAGCCGCGAGGTGTGTTCACTAGGCTGGTTCCGTCGACCGATGTAGTGATTGACGAGACTGCGGTGTGAGTTTGGAGATTGAGATGGCCTGTTTCTAGAACATGTGCGAGTAGGCTTGTAACGAATTTGTAGGGCCAGAGTTGAGCACCTGCCACGCTTCTTGCTGCCTTGGCTTCTTTGATTCTAGATAGCTAGATTGGTTTAGCGGAATAAGATGGAGAAGTTATGGGACTCTTTGAAAATTGATAATGAAGATGGCCAAGAACTTACCCTTTCAACGTACTTCGGATTCATCAAGTCAACATCTTCTATGTAATCGAGACCGGCTTCAAGCTGCCCCTGATAAATTTCTTTTATTCTGTGTGCATCCGATGGATCCAGAAAAGTCTCAACGTATCGATCTAACATATAGTCGCAATCCAGCTTCTCCTTTCCACTATGTGCTTCATAGCGTACATCTGTGCACCCATAAACAGAGAAAGCTCTTTCGCAGCTTCTGGGCCATGTTTCCGAGTTACCGAATCGATGTTTAGATATCCCATGGAACAGTGGCCACCTATAGAAGTGGGGATCTCGGACTTGTAACAAGCTCGAAATTAAGGACGATAAGTGGGGTAAAACTACTGTTTCGACCAGTTGACCCACAGCATACTTCTCTCGCTTCTAAAAGCACGATAGACGGGGGCGAAGATTTATCGTGAAGCAGAAGATATGCCGTTTAGGCTCCAGCTGGACCAGCTGCTATTATAAAAATATCGCATTCAGAAGGCAATTCTTCACTGCTTCTGTGCCTGTCGATTTCGTTGAGCTCCGTTCGCCAATATGGTACACGGGAGCGGCGTTCGACCTGATCGAAAAGCTAAACGTATTATGGTGCAATCTGAACAATGGCAATTTCTAGTTTGCTCCAGCAGCTGCCATTTCAGATGATTCCTATACTTCTAACTTGGGCTGACCGTCTTTCAATTCGGGGATTTGGAAATGCCTAGTGGATTTGCTTGCACGTCAAGTCCTTCGGCGGATTTGGATTGTGCAGGAGATCGTTTTGGGGAACTCCTTTCTTGTCATGTGCAGAAGCCATAGCATCGATTTCGACAAATTTGGAGCTGCGCGTCATACCTTGCTGGCAGTAATTGGATTACAACTATTCAGTCAAAGTACGCATATTTGTATCTCGATGGAATCGATATAATTAACCCAGACCAGCTGATTGAACTTGGAGGTCTTGGCCGTATGGATTTCCTAGTAGCCCTAAGCAATCGCAGATTGACCTTGCGTTAGAGAAGACATGAGAGTTTTGAGCAGTTGCTCCTATCTACAAGGAGGTACAAAACTGACAGGCAGTACGTGACCTTTCGAAAACTGCTCGAGGCATAGTCATGAGTTTCCGTTCTGTGGGTACACTTAAGACATTGAAAATCACGAATCATTTGTTCTTAGAGTATCCGCTGCCTCGGCGATTATGCAGATTTCGTCAAGGCAAAGTCTTTGCTTTACTTGGGTTGTTATCCGCCGACTCTACAGATGGTCGGATACCAGATGAACTTTTTCCTAGCTATTCTAAGGCATTGGAGGTCATTTTTAAAGAGACAGCTCGATATCTACTGCTTCAAGGCTCGCTCGACATCTTATCAGGCATGGAAGATATCTCCTCACGGCCAGACGATCTTGAACTCCCATCCTGGGTCCCGAATTTTGACGTCTTCCAAAGAGCTACCATACTAGGAATGCCAATCCATGCTATTGTCGTGAATTTTACAGCTGGTGGTGATGTCAGCCATCAGAATCAGCCAATATGGACAGATGCAGACCCGGATATCATGTTCATCGATACATATGAGGTTGACGAAGCCCAGATCTTCAGGAAAAGCCTCAAAAGCAATGACCCTGCTCGATCAGGATACGGATATCTCGAAGGCTCCGCAAAGCTCGTGGACTTATTTCCGTTTATCCTACCAGGAAAACGTTATCGACGATTTCTGGCGTACACTAATTGCCAATACTAATGGTCCTACAAGGACTTACCCAGCTCCAGATGACTGGCGTCGTCACTTTATGGGGTGTTGTATGCAGGCTGCCGTAAAAATCAAATTCGCAACCGAGCTTCAGAATCTGAAGACAGAAGGATGGATTGTAGCGTTCCTCTACAGGTGCTGATCTATCAACATTACTCAGTGAAAGATTCATGCCGCAAGGCAACCATTGAAACATTTTACTGACAGTCAGCACCGAGACGGGAACATTTCCTCTTTAGCCATAATGAATCGACGGGTTCCCGGCCTTCATAAGGTCTTTGCCCTAGGCCTGTTGCCTTCAGTCGAACCAAGCTACTATGCCAAGACCAATGGCTCAATATACGGCTCTGCACTAAAACAGTTCTCATTCTTAGGAAATTATTTGTTACTCGAAACAGATACTTTGGACTTGCTCCTTTTAGTGCTGAAAAGGGAGATGAAGTATTTGCGCTTCGTGCTAGGATGGTTCCTTTTCTTTTTGCGGAAGCTCGAGGACGAGAAGTATAAGATCGTAGGAGAATTTTATGTTCATGGGATTATGCGCGGGGAAGCTCTCAGATAGGATGGGTTCGCACGGGAGAGGATTGGGATACGGTGATAAGCTCGGGAACATTCTTGGGTACTTTATTATCTTCTTATACCTAGGACATCCATCTTAGTAATCAGTGCATCTTGCTTTCACAGATGGATAAGAATCATGGAAACAATGTACTTAACTTTACGAAAGCACAAGTACAGTACAGTGAAGATTTGTTTCATTACTATCTCTTGTGCCCCATCTAGTAAATTGAATATTAACGCTTTAACAACTGCTCGCTCCCAAGTAAGACTAGACAATATAAGCGCCGCTAATATCAATCTTGCGATACATAGAGTTCATATATGAGCTCCTCTCTCGCTCATATGTTTCCATAAAATCATCTACGAGCAAAACAACCCGAAGTTGCCCAGAGCCAAATCTTGAAGAACCAAACTTTATGAGCGTACGGGTCGCCCTACACGATAAGTTTTCCTGTCAGTAACCGACCCTGGTAATCCGTCAAGTAGTAAGAGGGGGGGGGCAGGGGCATTCGTAACCAACGCACCAAGAATTTGAGCTTGCCGAAGCTATCATTCATCACAAAGATGCATAGCATAAAGTTGGAGAAGATGTAGACGGATATCAACTTCGTCCTAAAGCTTTTGAAGGAGTCGTCAAGACTCATCTGCGCCGCTTCCGGTTTTGGCTTGTACTTAGCCAAGGCACGCTTCACCGTGCTCTCGAATTCAGAGTCGATAACCTCTTGTGGTTTCTCAACTTCGTCGAAGGTTGTGACTTCTCCTTCCTTTTTCGTAACTGCTGGAGGGAGAACCGTCTCTGGCTTGGCACCTTTTGTGCCCCATGATACATCGTGCCAGTTGCTGAAAGCATACGCATTTAGGATATTGGTGTATGACGAGGTGATGAACAGGTACTGCGGGTACGAAGTGAACATGTGCTATGGGTCCAAGAAGAGGAATGATATCGCGTAATATGTAGATAGGTAGTTCGACGGCTTCGCAAGCAAGACAGCTTCGCTTAACCGCTATTCAACAGATGATAATAATTTTTTTAGATTAAATATCCTTATATAAAAATAATAATAATATATATAATTTTTATAAATTTTTATTTTTTATTTAATATAATTATTTAAAATAATTAATTTTCTTTAAATTTTATATTGTAAATTAATTTTATTATATTATTATTATTTGATTATAATTTATATATAATTTATATTACAATCAATATATTTTAATTTTAATTTTAATTTTTTTTAATAATTTTATTTTAATAATTTTATTTTAAATAAATATTAATATTATTTTTAATAAATTTTTTTAATTTTTAATTTTTTATATTTAATATTTAAATAAATTTTTTTTAAATAAATAAATAATTCGAAAATTAATTTATTAAATTTTATATTAAAAATTTTAAATATTATAAAAATAATATTAAAAAAATCAATTTTGGATTATTAATTTTTATTTATTAATTTATTAAAAAAAAATTTAAAAAAATTAAAATTATTAATAATAAACCAAATTTATTATTTCGCAAAAAACAATTCCAAAATATATTATTTTGAAAAAATTAATTTTATATTAATTTATTTATTATAAAAATATTTCTTTTTAACCAAACCAATTATCAAAATTATTATTATAATTTTACAAATTCAATATTATAATAATATTAATATTATAAAAATTAAAAAAAAATTAAAAAATAAATACAACTTTATAAATATTTATAACAAATCAAATTAACATCTTACTTATATATAACCAAATCGGGGGATATATTATAATAAAATATATTATAAATACACATATTACAGGCCTAATTTCGTTTAAATATTTAAAAAACAATTTTTGTATATAAAAACTGTTATTCATTTATTTAGATTTTTTAAACCTAAATATATCCTCATTTTTAATATATCCTCTAGGATCTATAAATCTACTTCCTCTTTAACCTATATAATATAGTAATATTAATATTATTTTGATTATTAATAAAGAGAGTTATAACTCCGTGGTTGTTATACTCGATTAGTATATTCTTTCGAATCCTATATTATTATAATTATTGCCAATAAAAAGTTGTAGGATAGGGATTGTTATTTAAAGCCAACCAATGTTTCTATATTAGAATAAAAGAAAACAATCATTATATTCAAAAATCTAAAATACGAGATCGTTTTTACGACTCTGGATATAGTAATTATCATGAACTAGGTAGACCAAAAGTAAGCTGGCCACCGACTCGCTTAAGATCTGGCCTAATTCAGTATATGCTATATGCACCTCCACCCTTCCACGTGACTGTGACAGCAATTTATAAAACTCAATTTGACCAATTCATCTATTTAATAAAATATAAAGACCAACAACCGGGAATTTTTATAGATTAACCTTAGTAAAAATCTATTATTTGCTCAAGGACAAATATTTCATTCGCAGTTCTTTCATGAAGAGATCAATTTGTTAAATATATATTGCAATGGACAAAAATATAGATAGTCTTATTATAATCAAGAAAATAGTTGTGGTCTTATTCTTAGAATTAACCAATACTTATCGCAAAATAATTGTTATAGAGAAATTAAAATCAAATTTATATTCTGTTTGTACTTCCTTTACATTATTAAAAGCACAGAATACTAATATCAAACTTTAGGCCAATATTATTTTAACTGATCGATTGCTTCATCATTAAATCCAATGGTATTTTGGGGGCCACCAAATATTTTATTATTTCAAGCTTATTTATTTTCATAATTTTTTATCAGTTTATTATATCGCTATTCCTTTTGAAATATTTTCGCCTGTCCTTATTTGAACAGGTATTTGAAAGCCTTGTATATATTTCTTTACAAATTGTCACGGTCTTAATATAGATAGAAGATTATATAACTAGTATACATGACTAGTCCCATATATATAATATGTTTTATTTTATATTTTTTATATTTTTTATATTTTTTATATTTTTTATATTTTTTTAAAGAATTATAAATATAAAAAATAAATAAAATTAATAAAAAATTGTTAAAAATTCTAATATTACAAACAAAAAATAATTTTTATATATTTTTTTAATAATAATTTTAATTATTTCGAAAATGTTTATAAAATTTCGAGAAGTATAAAATTTTTTATTTTAAAATAAAATAAATTTAATAAAGTTTATTTTGTATTCGTTTTATTTTTATTTTTTATTTTATTATTTTTAGATTTCAAAAAATATTTATTTCCCGAAAAAATTAAAAAGATTTAAAATTAAAAATCGATTATTATTATATAATATTTTGATTAATTTTTTATTTTATTTAAATTTATTTTTTAGAAATTTTAATAATATTCAAATTGTTTTTTAATATATTAAATTAAATAATAAAATAAAAATAAATTTAAGAAATCGAAATTTATTATCGATTATTTTTTATTATTAATATTCGAATTTAATTTAAATTTATTGAAATTTTTTTTTTAAATAATAATATTTTTTTTTTTAATATTTTATTAATTTTGGCGGATATTATTTTAGATTATAAAAATAAAATAGGATAATTAATAATTATATAAAATTATTTTATTTTTCGATATATAAAAAAAATATTATTATCGTTATTTATATCGTCAATTTCAAACGAAAAAGAATTGTTAATTGAAATTTATATAAATTTTTTTATATTATAATTATCGAAAATAAAATAATTAATTGTTCATTTTTATTTTATTGATTTAAATGATCCTTTTATTTCTAATTAGAGTTTTTATAGTAAAAATCTTTTTATTTTTAATTCTTTTTAATTTTTAATAAATTTGACTATTTTATATTCAATTTGTTCGTTTATTATTATTATTTTTAAAACTTTTAAATTTAGAAATAATAATTAAATCGATTTCAATTTTTAAGGAAGTTGTACAATATAATGTTACTAATATTTGAGGATCAAGCTATCCCAAATTTATTGAATTTCTTTTTTTAATATTATTTTATTTAATAGTAGAAAGGATAGTTATATATATATATATATATATATATTACTATGTATATTTGATTGAGTTTAAATTGGGGCTGGAGGGAAGTTAAATAAAATTGTAAATATAATATTAGAATTTGGTTTATTGGGCAAATATTTTATAGACCCTTGAACCATTTTTTATATAATAATACTTCGGCTCTAGTTGATTAAACAATAGAAAGATAATTGCTTCTAATATCTAATATAAATATATTTTAGAGATAATATTTTTATAATTTAGTTTTTTCTTTAAGAATATGAATAGAGATTTATAATTCCTCAAATTATAATAGAAAATCTTCTCGAACAATATATTCTTTATATATAATCCGGATAGTATTTTTCGCTTATATAATATATAATCTATATTTTGTTTTATATTCTAATTCATTAGGAGTATTTATTACTCTATATTATTGGATTTAGGCAACGTGCGGAAGTGAGGGCATAAACTCCATTAATTATTAAAGGTATAGAAGGTTAGGAAAGTGAGTATATATAGCCGAGGAGAGCTTGGCTACAACTAGTGCCGTGCTTATATAACTTAGCACAGCACCCTAAACCTTATTTCAATATATATAACCGTTCTTCAGTCCCTAATAATAGATATATTTATTTTTATAACTATTTAATCCAAGGTCTCCCACCAGCGATATTTCTTGTTAAATATAATATATTTTTTTGCTTGGATATATATAATAAAGGGTCATAAATAAATTATATATTATTTATAATTATAAGATCGAAATATACATTGTAGAATATATATTGAAACAATAATAAGAAGGAGGTTGATTATTATATTTTAGTTTTGTTATTTATTTTTATATATTTTTGTTATTATTCGAATTATTTATTAGATATTATATATAAATAAAAAATTAATTTAATAAATTTTTCTTTCATAAATTCGATAATTGGTCTTTTAATATAAAATATTATAAATAATATTTCTAGATATATTAATCTCTTTTTTAATCTCTCCAAGATTAATATTTTCATAACCCAAATATTGAATAATTTTATATATTAGAGTTGTTTAATTACTATTTTCTCCTTCGCGGGAAGATAAAGATTATTATATATCAATTATAAATAATTTTATTAATATATTATTGAATAATTAATTATTTTGTAGGGTAGTTTATATTACGGGGAAACTAATCTCGGCTAGGTGTGCGGTAAGCTGTGGCCCGTACTCTTACACTTGGTATCACACGACGGGAGAAAATTGGGATGGCTCTCAGAGCTGTTGTTTGGTCTGCCAAGCGGGAGTCACCAAAAGTTGCTGTGGAATAAGACTAGGTGGCGCAAAGCTACCAGCTTTGCACCCCGTTGTAAGAGCCTAACGGGCGTCCTGTGGAAGAGAAACACTCAAAGCCCACTATACGAGTAATTCTGTCCTGAATAAAGCCTCGTGGGCGATCGGGTACCTTGCAGAACTACGAAACGCGGGACGAGCGAGGCTTTCCGTTCCCCTTGTGTTACCACACCCTCAGTTAGAGGCAAGGTTTGTCGCTAGGCATATCTCCGGGCGTTCACCGAGGAGACGTGAAACCCAGTTTCTCAGGACGCCATTGCTTACGTTTTCTCGGCTTTCAAGCGGTTGTGAATTGTGGCTTTAAAGTAGCACTGCGGGCCCGGGCGATAAGGGGTCGAGGCGTAACGCCACAACACATTCCCGGCCTTTCACTTTTACATGAGCAAGACATTTGTCAAAGTCCTCGTATCTGCAACTCTTCGGGGGGAGTTAGTCATATATTCGTTGCACCATTATTTAAGAACCCATATCACAGTGTACCCCAATCCTCGCCCTCAATCAACTGGATTCCACACACGCTCGTGACAGGTTCTCAGGAGACATTTCGAATTCCAAACTACTTCTGAAAGTCTGTCGTTCTCTGCATACGGTTCACCCCAAGAGGTGCCAAATACTTCTACTGTCCTACGCAAGAGCAGACAGCTTCATTTCAAATGACCAACACGGACGAGGATATTGAACTTCAAGCTGCGAATGGACACATCGATCGCGGTCCAGCACCAGTAGCAGCAGCACCAGCACCAGCACCAGCACCAGCACCAGCACCAGCACCAGCACCAGCACCAGCACCAGCACCAGCACCAGCACCAGCACCAGCCGCACCCGAGGCCCGAGAAGCCCAATACCAAGGTATTCTTCAAATAATTCGCAGAGCTGGATGGAAAGGGATAACCTTCACAATTGCCATTGGACTTGCCGCCTTGGGATTGGCAGTGTCGAGTCTGATTGCTTCATGGAAGGCTGTCGCTCTGGCCGAACAACAGGGTGCCTCACAAAAGAATTTAACATTTTCTACGGATGCTATATCCGGACAACTAGAAGTTGCCTCTGATAGACTGTATCTGATCATGGACGAGTTGAAGATATTGACTCGAGTGGTTTTCATGCAGTTCTGTGCTGATCATCCGGTAGGTTGAATAAATGTCAGTTTGTGGAAATGCTGTTAATGAATGCCCGCAGAATATCTCCTCGCAATGTACCACCAATGTCTCAACGTGGACCCTTCCGGGAGGATATCTCGATACTGGACTAGTTCCTAACCTTTATCCTCCCAACGGTACCGATACCAATAATGAAACAATACAACACGCCGTAAAGTTTGTTGCACCGTTGGTTACATCGACACCTGGAGGGATAGGTGCAGTTGCTATCAGCGCCTTCAGTGGCCTGGTATATATTGCAGCGATTTTGGCGCTGGTACTATGAGGTGAAAGTCTAGTAGAAGAGTGCTGGAGTAGGAAAGGAGGTGGGTTGAGTAGCTTCATCAATGTGGCAAGAGAGAGGCGAGAAGGACAAGGTTTTATACCGCTGGGCTTATTTCTTTTCTTGGGATATATATTTTGGAGGTGGTGAGACGTTGGTCTTGTCGTCGCTGGGACAGCTATCAGTATTGTGAGGCGTTTTTCTTTTTGGTTTTGCTACAAATGATCAGAGGGAAACAAATGATCAGAGGGAAACTGTACGATATAATATACCAGGGATGCCAATGAATGCGACTCATTGTATAATACACCAATTGCTTCTTATAAAGGCGGTCCGCCTCCTGTCTATTTCCGATATCAACCTCTTCATTTTATTTTGTGGTGTTTCGCCCATACATCGATCTCCTATCTTCCTTGCTTTGAACGCCGCTTCCCTCGACCATACCTGCTCCGACGATGGGACTAGCTAACAAAAAGATAAGGTCCTTTCGAGGATATCTGTAACACAGCGTGTAGAGACAGGGGGCAGAGGATGGTGCACAACTTTACTGTTCAATTAGTTGTACCTGAAAACTGCTATTCTTGGTCGAAACTACCTCCTATGCGGGGCGGGTTTTTCGGTGAAAGCCCAAGGGTCCGGTAGCTGATTGGTCCGGGCGCCGCTGACTAAGGCGATTTTCTGGTCAAAGATTTCGGTCAAAGACTATTTCCTCTATTCTTCTTTTTTATTAATACTTATTTATCTCCTAATATATTTTTGTTATATTTTTATATAATTCGATTTATAAAATTATTATATATTATATTTGCAAATCCTGCATTATTCTAGGGATTAATAATCAAGAATAATATTAATAAATATAATTACACCGATTTTTAGATAATATATTAAAAACAATAATAAAATTTCTTAATAATTATAACCTAAGAAATATTATAAAATTAAGAAAATACAAATCTCAATTTAAAAATAAATATTAATTGATTAAATATTTGAATAAATATAATAATATTTATTATTTATAATTACAATATAATTATAATATTTATTTTTTTTCCAAAATAAAAAAATATTAAATTATTAATTATAAGATCAAAAAAAGATTTTATAAAAATAATTAGTTATAAAAAAAATATAAATTATAAATATATTTTATTACAAAAAACTATCCTTTATTCCGGCGAACTTTTGGTGTATATGTTACTAACATACACGCAAGCGCACGGACCAGTTTTTTGGCTAAAAAAACCCCGTTATATATATTTGTCCTTCTATATTAAAAAATATTAAAAAATATTAATATATATAAACTTTTTTGTAAAAATTTAATTAAATTAAATTTTGGTATTTTATTTTTTATTATTTAATTAATAATTCAAAAATTATAAAATAAAAAATATAAAAATATTTTAGAAAAATATTTTTATTTATATATATTATTATTTTTATATTAAAAAATATTATAATAAATAAATTTATAAAAAATTAATTTTTATTTTTGATATATATTAAATT
>Ga0247778_1000709_pt1 | contig 30408 bp, 29 predicted proteins | sample UWRJL049202B5_FD_179939 | JGI IMG/M metagenome (GOLD analysis project Ga0247778, IMG submission 179939) | Plant litter microbial communities from Arlington Agricultural Research Station in Wisconsin, United States - UWRJ-L049-202B-5 | ecosystem: Environmental > Terrestrial > Plant litter >...
CGGGGAGCGGGGGGAGGAGGAGGAGGAGGAGGGTTGGTAGATGTTGTTGACGTAGGGATTAAATACTGATATACTTTCCGGGTTCGAATTTTGGGGCGGGGTTTGGAAGAATTGTGGTGAGAGGTTTGTTGGTTGTGGGATGAAATCCGGTGTGATTATCGAGCCCAAGGCGAAATCTTCATCCATAGGCAACACCTCCGCCGAAACCTGCCAATCCCCAAGCAATTCCTCTGAACTCCCAGTAGCACTTCCCTCCTCTTTCCCACTTCCATCACCACTTAACTCCTCACGCTCAATCAAACGTCCACCATCACCATCCCCAGCAGCCCTCCTCCCCAAGACCAAAAATCTCTCTAACGTCCCCCTCAAAAGCGCCCCCACAGGCCCCTCATCCACACCCCCTCCCTCTACGAGTTTATCACTAAACCCCACAAACTCTCTCGTCATCTCTTCTATCACTTTTTCCAGATCCTGGACTTTGGTTTCTATGGCGTTCACGTGAGCTTCTTTGCGGATTCTGTATGCTTTTTGGGCGCGGCGGACGCGGGCGCGTTGGAGCTTTTTGGGGGATTAGTTTTTGAATGAAGGACGGGGGGAGTAAAGTGGAAAAGAAACAGAGGAGGTACGTCTGTTGCGGCATCTTTACTTTGTTTTTGGGGTCTGCCTCTTGATTTTGGGGTCTTGGCTGAGGAGGGTTTAGAGTTCTCTGATTCTTTGGATTCTTCCATTTTTAGATATTCAGAATTTTTTTTAAGCGTAGAGACTCAACTTTAGTTTTTGCAAGGCATAATTTCATTTTATGAGGTTCATGAGTGAGGATGTAAGAGAGTGAGACGAAATGGGGCATGTTTGTAAGCAATCCGGAGCCCTTTTAGTAATCGCCGAGAAACGGCAGCAGTTCTCCGATGAGATTGAGGAGCTGACAGCCGACGTGATATTTCTCTGGGAAGATATTTATCTCTCCTTCGGATTTATGTCGTCTCACGATGTTTGGAAATTTTGCATTTGAGACTGCAAGGAAGGGGGGGGGCGCAGATTCTTGCCAAGACCACCGACCTCGAATTGCTAGCAGTGAGCTATTACTGTTCTTGTCCCTACCTCGAAGTCGCGAGAGCTCTGTTGGAACATCTGATTTTTGGACGAACTAGACATAGGATTTGATTTGGAAATCCTGCCTCAAACCTAGATGATGCACAATAATTCGAGTCGGCGGAAGCTGTAGGTAAGATTACCTACCTCGATTTATGGCCTATTATTGACCAGAGCGAAGCTCCTATTGGGCTCACACGTAATATTGATGATATAGATGTAATAAATAATTATATCATGGTATTTTAAGTGTTTAAGAATAGACCGCTGTCTCCTCGATTTGAAGTGATCCGATAATCAAGAGGCACCCTAATTCTAGGTCCATTTCGCTGGAATTTGTAGTGACTTACAATGGAGTGCGGGCTATGCTCAACTGGAGTAGCTTATACAGTATTACTTTTATAGAGTAGTTTGTTTCCAGCTATGCTTTGTTCATAAATTTTTCTGAGTGAGTAGTGTGGAGGACTATGTGGGGTCCGTGGGGAAAGGAGTCAAGCGAGGGGCGGTCCTCCAAAGGACCTCTCCTCCTTGCTTCTAATGTTATAAGGTTTAAGGGTAAACTCTTCAGTATATCAGGAGTCAAATTTCGTTGGGACCTTAAGATCGTAGTAGTCAAGAGGGAGCATTTCTTTAGATTTTGTAACTGTCCACATCTACCACGTAAATCCTCAACAGTACTAAATGAAACCGTCAGACCCTCCATTCATCATATAGCCCTCTCTGTTTTTATTCTCCAAAACTCCCCGAAATATGTCAGCAGATTGTCGGAAATACAAATGAAACTAGTAGATTATTCATCCATCGCAAAGCTCCCCTTGGGCATCTCCTTGGGTATCAACCAGAACTCCAAACTGTCAAGTCGAAGACAAACCAACCGATGCAAATTACAAAAAAGAAACTCTCATGATATCGTCCTGCGACAGCATTCCTCTTCGTTGTTTCTCCAAACACTTTGATCCTTAATTCCGACGGTAAAGTTCCCAAACAGTTTCACCATTTGATTCATCCCGAATCGCTCTCAGGTAGGTCAGAATGCGGTTGGGAACCTGTGTTGTCGCCAGATTCTTCCAGAGCTCCGGATGTTGAGTATCTTGGTGTATTTTGAGGGTCTTCGTACACTCTTCTCCACGCTCGAAGAAATCGCGATGGACATCGATAGGTACATCGTAGGGCTCAAGCTCCGTATCCGGACCCGCCAGACGGCAGATTGCAGCATATTTCTGATAGAACGCGAGCGCGCCCACGGTCATCAGAATCCGATCTGAGTGCTTTCCATCCCAAGTAGGCTGGATCGATCTGAGTGCTGTAACTCCTTCCTCCAAGCTGATTGCTACGAAGTCGCTCTCGTATTGGGATTTCCACCAACTAGCGAGGTCGCAGTGGAGGACACAGTCTCGAACCGTGTGTCTCCAAGTTCCATTGAGGGCCGTTACACCATGATGTTGAGAGAGGTGTCTGAGATAGAGGTCAAGCACCCAATCGTCGCACTTAATTCTCCAATTCATACCCGTGTTGGCGGTAGATCGAAAGTAGACTCCTTGCTCATAACGAGCAGCGAACTCCTCGGGGCACCACTCCTCGATCTTGAATTTCTTGGAGCGCTCCCACAGTACTGAGCTTCTGAAGGCGTAACAGTGGAAGTGTTGTGTGGCGACGTCTCCTCGTGGAGCCGGGGTGACCAGACGCGCGGAGGCAGTATCCAATCTGACGAGTTCCGGGTCCAAGAAAGTCTTTCTCCATTTGGAAAGAATTTCCTCACCCTTCTTGACCCATTCGCCTTCGAAACCGAATGCTTGGCAAAAAGCGTAGGCGTGGAGGGGATGATGTTTGAGGAGGTTGAAGATTATCAACTTCAGCTCTGGGAAGAGCGCATCCAGATGGTTTTTGGGAATTGCGTCGCCCGACAGCATCCTAGAATTGCTTCCGATGACCTCAAGATCCATAGATTGCGCCTTCTGAGCTTCTTCGGTCGATACTTGCTTCAGATCGATTCGAACTCGTGTTTCGGGCTCGGAGGAGGGGGAGTTAGGGGCAGTGACAGGGGTATCGGCCATTATCGAAGGAGAGGGAAGCCGTAATACGTTCTGAGATCAATACTAGTAGTCCAAAATACACTCATAAATACTGATAACGGCTTTCGAGTTGGATCTTTGAATCTGAAATTCGTTGGTGGGGAGACGCAGGGCAAGTATTCACGGAGCACGAGGAAAAACAACCACCGTAACCACAAACAAAGCAAGCTTTAGCGATGCACCCGTAAATTGTGAATGGAAGGCGTTGCCGCGAGCGCAATTGTATTTGGAGATGGAATAGAAAGCTTAAACCCCTTTTCTTAGTCAGTTTCCTCCCCATGGCAGTGCAAGAGCGGGATGGGGAACAGAATTTCTCAACATGTCTTTACTTTACTGGGACTTCTATGGCCCATTCTCTTTGCCCTCGAATGCAACAGAAAATAGGTCAAGAGTTATTGCATCTGGCGGCCTCAAATGGAGCTTTTTGTGCTTTTTAGTCAGTGGAGATAGGGAAACTTGTCGGACCAGTGCCATCTGCTGGCGATGAAGACTTATTATTATCGCCAAAAGGCTTCTAACAGCACCCAAAAGAGTATTCTTGGTCTTCGCTTCCCCTGAGATAGATCTTAACTAATGCAATGGGTAGGAGCTACTATAGCTGAGTTCCGGCACACCACCCCTTACACTTCCTCCGAACCGCACCTTCTGCCAACTTATCAGCCAAAACCACTTACGATACAACGGCGACGATTATTCCTATTCGATGGCGCTTGCGCTAGGGAGAGGGCATAAGGTTCTGGGCAGGCATTTTGCCGATTTGGACAAGAAGGAGCGACGCCGAAACAATCACTTCATTAGAAAGCGGAGCAAAACTTGGTCAAATTATTTGCATTGGGCCCATCCTGCGCAGGATACTGTATTCCCGCAAACGCCATATCTAGTCGATTTATCGATCCATAATTCCCATGGAGACAGCCGTGATAGCACATTATCCGTTACCCAATTAGTCCTCTATAATGCAACTCCGAAAAGCAAAAGTGGTCCCAGTAGTCCCGCAACTACCACGTAAACATCATTAACGCCGGGTTTAATGCAACGGGCAAAAAGAAATGCGAAGCAACAACAGTGCACAGTGGATAAATAGCCACAAAATCATCGATGACCCAATTCCACGGGAATGCATACACTCCAGCGATCATGAGACCAGTACAGGCGAAGCAGAAAATGAAGGTAAACTTGAAGCGCTTGAGAAGACGGGGTACTTCTTCGAAGAAGGAGATGTTTTCGACTTCTTTAGCGGTTGCCCCCCAGGTCATGTCGATTTCGAAGAAGTGGCATAGGAGAGCTTGGGAAACATGGAGGGAGATGCCACCCAAGAAGACGGTGAGAAGGAGAAGCCATTTGAAATTCTCGAAAACTATGACGTTTGTTAGTGTCTGAAAAAAAGAAATTAAGACACCATATGATACTTACTGGCTCCTAGCAAGCTTTTCTCCGAAAGTCTGTATCGGAGAACAGCTAGTGCGATGTTGCCGAGTGCACTGAAGACGATGATGAGGGAGAAATAGACTTTGAACGAATCCAGGTAGTAGTGATCAAGATACCCATTAAACCAACCGATCAGGAAATAGTTCGCCAGGGTTAGGATCCAGGCGGCCCCGATAGCGTAGTATGTCCCAATATAAGCGAGGATAGTGATTTTCGACGTCACACGAATATTCGACGTTAAGAACTTGCGAAAGAGGGGTGTAAACGGTCCCCGAGTTATCCAGAATCGGAATGGATGAAACAAAAGTTCATTACAGCTATATCAATTGTTAGCAATTTTTTCGTGAGAGATTTCCAACTGCGTGTAAAAGGGGACATTGGTGTAGAACCGCTGAATGACGGTGACATATTGAGTCATTGACGTACCCGTAGGCGTATTTCTCCCAACGATTCAACTCGTCATATACTGTAAGAGATACACCTTCCTTGAAGCCATCGCCGGTGTAGGCTCCGAGACGGATGATGTAGCCGGCAACCTGAAGACGTAGAGACATATCGAAGTCTTCGGAAACGTGGGACTCGGACCAAAATTTTTCGTAGCCGTCTTCATCTTCGTAAGAGACTTGTTGCAAAGCAGACCAACGCAGGATAGCATTGTGGCCGACGAATGGAGACACATCGCCGTTGGCGACGGTGTATCGGATAGCGGTGTAGATGAGGTTAGTGAAGAAGGTGACGCTATAGACTTGTCAGTAATCTTGTACCTAAAAGCGAACTAATTATTGCTTACCCGTTTTCGAAGAAGCTGTCGGTAACTTGCATGACACCAGAGGAGTACTGCAAGATACCAACCTCCGGTGACTGTTCCATCTCACTCGCAGCATCGAGTAAACAGTCCTTTGGCACTCGAGTATCCGAGTCGATCAACAGGATGTAGTCGCCGACACGGATGTTGCCCTCAGCCCAAGCGCGACCCTCCTCCTCGGCCAATACTTCCGCTAAACACTTGTCATAAGCAGCGTATTCATCCACTTGAGTCCACTCTCTTGTGCGCTCAATCGGCATCAACTTATCCTCGACCTTGTTGCTGACCATCAACGCATAATTCATGTTAGATGCCTTCTTGAATTTTCCTCTTCGCAGGAACACTTTCTCGTCGTCGCCTTCTGGCTTGGGATTGTGCTTTGGTCTTGCGACCCACCCAATGTTGTGCTCCTCGTAAAACTCTCGGCGTTCCTTGGCCTCATCTTCTGGAATAAGTTGCATTCCGTCGTCATTGATAAAAATATTGGCTGTTCCTCCCTGGAGTTCGTAGGTGGAAATAGCTGCCTTTAGAGACATAATAGTAGGCTGGATGACTGCTTGCAGACCCTCTTTGTAAACAGGCATCTGAATAGTAACGTGAGGAAGGAATACAACATTCCGGTCGAGTCTGGGAGGAGCCTTTCCGGAATAAAACTTCGAGTTGTAGGTCAGTTGGCTAATTGGACCAATGATTTGCGAAATGTTGACGATGATGATCTGCATGAAAAAGAGCGAGACGAATACTTGGCAGGGAGTAACAACAAGCAGCGCCAAACGTGTGTAATTCCCATCAATCGCTACTTCCTGGGCTAATTTTCCCCAGCCCAGTCCAAGGGCAGCTATCAAAAGAGTCAAGGTGAGGCCGACCATGATAGGGTTTATGAGCAGAGTGGGCCGGTTCTGGGCTTTCTGGGCTTCCTCCATTTCGGTCGGTGTCAACGACCCATCTGTCAGCTCCGTTGTTGAGACATTTGCACTTTCTTTCTTTTCCTCGAGCTCCGCTTCTGAGGTTGACCAGACGAATTGCATGAGTGACTCCTCGATCTTCATTGCTCGGTTCAGTACATTTCGAGGTTCGTCATCCCACACAACAAGCATCTGTTCGTCAGCGATGAAAGCTCCGAAATGATGCTTCTGGCATCGTGGTAGGTGTTCCATCGAGGGCAGCACTTGCAAACGTAGTCCATCGCTCAGAGGTACATAGTTTGCGGTGTGGCGAGCAAGGAAGATTCTGATAATGCGTGTATTTACGGTCATGGCACACTGTCGCCAAGACTATCAGCAAATGTAAAAAGACGGAGTCTGTAAGACGTACCTTAACATTCAAAGTCACGACTGAGTTAAAGAAGCTTGATTGCGTTTTTAAGTTCTCAGGTGCACAAGTGAAGTTATCGCGTGCCTTTTTTAGAACGACCCCTTCCCCCGGCGTTCCTGCTGTCCATATCTTCTCTTGTTGCCTCTGGTGGAGCCAATTCACCATAACGTCCGCCTTGATGTCGAGAATGCTCTCCCTTGGAGCATTTCGGAAATCACCTTGCGGGAATATCGACGAGGGTCGAGATGAGAGTGGACTTCTTCTTGGTGTAGAAGTACTTGACTCTCGAGGGGTAGATGTCATTTCAACGGGGGCTGAGGCCTTCGAGACATTTGAGCCTTTCTTCGGAGAGACTTTCTTAGAAGTCTTCTTCGAAGCTGGCTGGAAATAACCCCGGAGGGCATTCATCTTGAGACCCTGTATATCTCGAACAAGGTAGAATTTGATATTCGAGCTGTTTACAGGTTACCTCTCCCGAGGGGCCGAAACGAGTGAGAGCCTTGTTCAAGAGGAGGAGTATGAGGGAAACGAGTGTATTTGAGTAAAAGAACTTGATAATCAACGAGGGTATTTCGAGTGTCCGCCCCAATAGTTGTTATACAAATTTCAATGTTCACGCACCCAGGCACAGTGACGAAGCTGTAAAATATGAAGGCACTAATTACTTCATACTTTCACTACTTCCGCGGTGGACCCCCTGCAAAGCCGAGATGGAGGACCCAGAGATTCTGGGTTGGGGTCCGTGAGTAGGGATCTGATGGCCGGTCTGGCTTCCCGACAAGAGTCCTAACTATTAATTTTATAGTGGAAGTGGACTACCACTTTTGTGCCCACTCCGACAATATAGTGCAGAAGTAATCCTGACATGCATGCCGCATGTAGATGATGACAGACGAACCATAATTGCAAGACCAGAGCTTGAAGAAATACATGCAGCAGCTAATAATAGGATTGATACTGCAGATGGCTAGGATGTATATCTGTGCGTAGGGCGTGGGATAGAATGTGACCGTTGTTTGGATTGCATGCATACGTTACCAAGGTGCAGTGACACTAGCAGTCACTTGGCCTGCTGGGACGTTGTTGAACTGACTACTCCTCTACTACTATATGCTACATCATCAAAATCAGCACCGTTGATAAATAATAAGGAACAACAGACCTCGTGCGTGGGAACTCAGAGTGCTCCAGTGTCGTCGACAGAATCATTCTGATTCATTATTCGCTCATAGATACCGGCACTCGCAGCAGGGACTGAAGCGATACCGAAAGAGAATAGTGGCCACTACTTTCAGGAACCGTCAAGGAACTTGGTCGACCGGCCAAAACTGCTGCTCATAGCGTACCATATTTCAAAGCGCCTTTTGCTTGCGGAAAGTATTTGCCGGCCTCGCTAGTCCAGCCTGGGACCAAGTTCAATAATAGTGCAACGAAAAATTCATACTCGTACTTACTCTTTCAGCGCGTCGAGATAACTCACGCCGGCCTAGCTAGGGCACTCCAGCCTGAATTCCACCGACCCAAGGCAACAGTAATTACTATCGTGTAGGAGTAATACTCGTTGGCAAATAATGCGGGCATGAAAGCACTATCAAGTAAAGTACGGCCGAGCGATGTTCATCTGGAATCGCCGAGTCGCACTCCAGTAATGACCACTGACCTTGGTCGTCGCAGTTTGACGCCCAAACTTCGATTTGAAAGATCAAGATCGAGAGGTCTGGACAGAGTCAAGGGTCTTGATAAAGTACCTTTCGCTACAATGTAACCCAATAATTGTGGGCTGCGAGGTTGCAATCTTCGGGCCCGACCAAGGCAACCGAAATATATCGTTGAATGGAGTCTTGGCAACGGCTGTGGTATGGTACCGAAGACCTATCGAAACAGAAGTGAAGGCTATCGCTTCGAATGATACCCTGCGTGTAGAAGTGAGCGCGAACCTTGGATGCAGCATCGAAAAGGTATGTGTCCACCTTGCATCGGTATCTCTAGCCTTGCAGTCTACGGGTAGTATAGTGTCCTTGTCCCGCCATACCCCTTTCAGCCTCCTCGGATCTCAACGTGCATGCTTGATAGTTTGCAGAAACGACGCCAATTTGGGACGTGGGTGGTGGCTAATCCGGCAATATGCAAGTGTTAAAATTGGCTTAGTCTCGGAAACTTGTCCGTTAGCTCGTGAGATCAAGATCGTTATTTTGATCCAGGGACTTGAGCGGTAAGCGCAGAATTGCTATGTTGCTTCTGGGGAGCTTCTCGAAGGGTCCAGAATTATGGTGAGGCATTTGTACTCGTAAATGGAGACCGAGCGCGGGGTAATGGAGTGCCATGTTGTAGCTCAGAAAAGCCCTCAAGTTTTGAGTCCATCCCGATCGGATAGATGGATGCGTATTGCGGTGCTGGGTCAACGTCTCGACCTTGAAATCGTTGAGGCTTAGATAAACGTGTGCGGGTCAGTGGAAGACGCTGTCTCTGCATCAGCGGCGCCAATACGAGGGTACTGGGCTGGGATCCATTTCGGGACGCTCGGGCCGTGCTTTTGATTCCCATCGTTCGAATGGCAATGAATGCAGATAAGGCACGAAAAGTCCATTGAGTCGAGATGGGATTTGGTTCACTGGTCGACGCGACGAGCATCCATCCCCTGTTCATGCATGTCCAGGTGGACAAGGGGTAGGATTTTTTGCTGCTAGTCCGCTTTCGGATAGAGGGGCCTCTTCTCATGTTCTGACATGTCGAGCACGTATCATCGATAAGAGTACTCGCGCAGGCCCTCAGCTTGCTCGTGCTGCTTTGATAATTACCTACTTGAAAAACGGTGAGGTTTTCAGAATTCCATAAGAGTCTTCTCAAGGCTCAATTGTACTGGTTTAGAAATTGCCTCGTATTTAGCTCGTAGTAGTAATCGCCAAGAAATCCGGATGTGTCAATGCAAGCAATCATCGATCAAAACGTGACACTTCCGCTTGATCACGGCTGTCGGAAAGGTCTTTGGGACATCTAATTTCCCAAATCCTGCACTGACGTTTCTCTCGGAAGCACTACTTCTTCGAGAAAGGTCACTATTGCGATCAAGGTAGCTTGCCAGCCACCTATGTTTTTCCGAGCCTTACTATTAAAAAAAGTTTACTTGGCGGTCTATTGAATGCCGGTGTTGTTCAAGTTTTGGGTCCTGGCTAAAGCTACCAAAAAGGCAAAGTGGCTGCGAAATCGATTTAGCTGCGGGTAGTTTTCGAACTATAATAGTGACTTTTAGCAGGGCCGTGGAGGGTACGAACTTCAATTTATGATGTACGACCACTAAGTTCTGCATGCAAGTTGAGAGTTCTAAGTCCGTTCGCTTCTCGTAAGGGCGCACTGGATCTACTGTCAAGTCAACGCTCGTGGACAAGCTAGATGGGTAGAAAAGGTAGAACGACAACACAATGGATCTCGATGTCTGCTGTCGCGGAAAACTCCATGAAGCTAAAGGAACCCTGAGTAGGGCTTTTAAGCTTCTGCTTGCGATGTGATTCCTCATGCATGAAAAGCAGAGAATTCGTAGATCTCGGGCCAAAGGTCGTTTGCAAAGAGCTGTCGAAATACACGCCACCGCGAATCAATGCACTTTCTGTCAGAGATTCCCGGACTTGGAAAATGAGGGTGGTAGAAGAACCCTCGCGAGATGTGCTTCCCCTGCAATGGATCACGGTTGTCAGGTCGTGTCCATCACGAGGGCTCGATAATCACAATCTCGACCGACGAAACACTCCCTCCAAGACACTGTGGCTTCTCAGTCAAAACCTGCAGATCTTAACATCTGGTCTTGACGCATGGGGTCTTTTGAAAGCTTAGTTGCACTCCACAGAGCAGTAAGGCTGCATCGACGACGCTGGGGAGGACGGGAATCAATCCAGGATCCCCAGAACTGGACTTTGACACTTGTAAAAACGAACAAATCAGTGAAATACAAAATTGTCAATCAAACGAATTGCAGGGTGTCGTTGACTTGACTGCCGCCTCCAATAAGAGACGTATCTTTAGCTCGTGCACTCAAAATAAATCGTGCGCAATGACACCAGCTATCTGCGAGTGATAAGATACCGAGGCAAATGCAAATAAAAACGGATACCCTTCTTCGCGCAGTCTAGAATCTGTCCAAAAACCTTCCAGATGAGAAATAAAGCTACAGAACAAGCCTCGTAAGCCCCAAGTTGGACCAGAAGTTGAAGCCAACTTGGTGAACGGGAGTCTCCTTGTCGATCATCAACATGCAGAGTTGGGCCCCACACTACTCGGGATTTCTCCAGGACATTGGAAATCCATCAACTCGATGCGATAAACCTATCGATAGCAGTGTTCTTTCTCGCATCAGCTAACTTCTGTGGCGTTTGGATTGCTCTCGCCGGCGATAACAGCAATCACGATGCAGAAGTCATTGCGATAGAATCAAACACGTTGGAAGAGCTGGACAGTCATACGGTGCACCGCAACAAACACTCGTCCTGGTTCCCGCAAGCGCTTGCTTGTTCACGACTGCATCTGCCGATTCATTGATCTGATACCCCTCCCTCGGCCTCGAGCATGTTCGTGCACGATTATCTTTGCCACCAGAATGATTAGATATTCTCCTCATAGCGACACTTGTCAAGCATTTTATCAAGAAGAGAAATGCGCAGGTGAGGTTGAAACACAGTTGTGGTCACCATGTAACTTTCGTCATTCCGCGCCCCGTAGCGCGTTGTGGCTGGCTGAACTTCAGCCGAAAGCATGAGGCGGAACACTCTACATATCAATCTGTGGATAAATCATGAGTGTTCTCCTTTCAATGCTCTTGAACTTTGAAGATCGAAGACTTACATTTTCAATCAAGGGCAACAAAGATCTCTAGAGTCATCTCAGAATTCCCAAGCAGTTCTCATATTACAGCTAAGAGCCCCCTGGCCAACCACCCGCGTCAACTGCAGCCAGCCACTTTCCCGGCGCAATTCCTTCTTTTCAGATTTCAAATTATCTGACAGGATATATCTTTATTTTTCTCTCGTTTCTGAAAGATCCCTTGTTAACTGCTATGTTTCAGTCATTTCATTATGCCCGGGTCCTTTTAGAGCTCGATACATTGAAGCTCTAGCGAGCAGGTGCCTGTCGCCTAGCCTATTGTCCGGAAGCCCCAAACTTTTGACAATTGACATAGCGAAGTTGCAAACCTCCGAATGTTGATTTTATTGAGGAATCTCGGAGTAACTTGCGAAAAACTTTAATTGTTTGTGTTCGACGCGACTTGGTTATTTCAATCGCTGTGGTCGTCTTCTGTCTCCTCCACCCAATTTGTGGCATGTTTTGGGAGAAATTCAAATTGAGCTCGTGCATGAATATCTAGCAGTTCAGATTTAAGCTTGGAATCCCTTTGAATTAGAATTCTGTCCGCTTTTCTTTGCTGCATATATCATATATCCTGGGGCAAAGTTACTTGGGGTCGGCAGGCAGCCGATCCAGACCAAACCTTTCCAGGTCATGACTCTCTTTTCACAGCTTCATACTAGCTTGAAATGTCGTAGTCGAGATATTCCTCTAGACAGCGCTTCGCCATGCATAATTCCATCTACGTAGCATTCTCCTATAACTGCATACAGATCAGTCGATCCCGCTCTCAGGGGCCGCAACACATAGGGTACTTCGCCACCATATAAAATGCAAATCAAATCCCCTTCCCGAGTTCCAGGTGGCACGCATGCTAGGTTTCCTTTGCTAGTCCTACAAAAGCGGCGTTTTGAAGACCATTTTTCGAGGCTAGATTCGATAAGAGCATGCGTGCTGAACTTTGGGTCATGGACTTCGATGCGATCATGATTGACTTGCTTGGTACCGTCATCATCTTCAATATCAGCATCTTCTATATCAGGGATAGTGCTGCGGACATCTGATTTTAAAGACTTCAATTCGGAGCGTATATGAGCCCAGTAGGCTTTGAAGTAGCCGCCGTATTCATCTGACACAGGAAAAGCGTCGCCAGTAAGACCACAAGTCATGGTTCGCCAAAACTGTTGGTATCTTGATTCTGAGAGTCGGCGCCCTCCATCAAGATCTACACCAAGATCTGCTGCGAGATAGTGGCACTCTGAGAGCCAAGAACCTAAACCTGCCAGCCTAAATGCATCCTCCTCTATCTCGGTGGGGGCAGATATAGATGCCACTTTACAGAATAGCGGTGGGGACCCAACGGTATTGACAGAATCGACCACTTCTCCCATAGCGTGAAGGGTATTTCCATGGTCTGAATACCAAGCCTCGACCGGAAGATCCGCTGAAGCTGAAAATAATGTGCTTCCGCTATAGAGAACGAACGGCTGAGTATTCTTGAGCTTTCTCCAGTCAGGTGCCCACGACGGCAAGTTGGACGCAGTGTCTGGTCCAGCTGCGCATGAAAGTATTCGAATTTGACCATTCTTTTTGACGTCCCACATTGCCAAATTCTTGAAGACCTTTTCAGCAGAAGTGGTGGGCTCGTAGTCCGGATCCAATCCGCCTTTCTCTAACCAATCTTTTGCCAGGCCCAGAACTGCGTAGATCTTGTCTCTGGGATCAGTACAATTATTTGAGCATGTGGCCAGAAGAATCTCAAAAAGAGATAGTGGGAAAGTGCCATTCACAGATCTCCGAGCGCTTTCCATGGCTAATATGCTTTTCAAGGCCGCTTGCGTCTTGCTATTTTCCATGTGGTTGACCATATACAATGGATCTCGCAGTTTTCTGATCACATCAGAGACATCGTCCCAAGGGATCGATTCAGATCCGCAAACAAGAATTGCTGATTGGGCGCTTGCGAGTTCTTGCAAAACCCAAGTGCGCATGAACCAGTCTCTGTTCAGAAGCTTCACTAGAGCTTCGAAATTTTGCGAATCTTCGCGCTTAATTTGCTCCCATGCAAGTTCAGAACCGGTTTTGGGGAGATCTCCCTGCAAGTGGTTATCCATTTGATCAAAATACCCGGAAAGCCATTTGAGGAAGTTAAATGCGCGTTTGTCAGCTCGTCGTTCCTCCCCAAGCCAGACGATCACTTGACGCGCACCCGCATAGATGTCTCTCATAATTGGTACTTGACGAGCCTTTTCCTTCGGATCGTTTTGATTGATACAGATAGCGTCGGCCCAAATGGTTCGGTCTTCGTTCCGGAGACGGAGGGTCCTCATCGCGGAAGCAAGATTTGGTTGGATCCAAAAGGCGCTTCCGTTACACACAATCAACTCTGAACTTCCAGAATTTTGTTCCCCCCATGCGTAAGATAAAGCAACATATTTCACGTTGTCAGTGGGTGAAACATGATTGAGGCGACAGACGATCGGATCTTCAGGTTTTCCTTTCAGGAGAATGATGACTCTAAAAGCTCCGTCGCTCAAAGCTGAGTAAGGATTATTCCAAAATATAAACGCTTCATAATAACTATGAAATTTAGTTCGCGGAGTTATCAGTCCTTTGGAATAAGCGTAAACGTACATGAATAGTGGCAAGGTTCCGGAGATGATGGACATGAATAGCACCTCTTTTCCTATCGTTCGAAAGTCGCTATGACGGCTGAATACGAAGTTCGATCGCCTTGGATCGAATCTACGTTTTATTGCATTTCTCGACCGACGTGTGCTTCCGAATGGGTCGGCACGTAGACCTTTAAAGAACATTGTCGTTGAAGATCGCAGCCACAGCCCCAGCTGGTAGCTTGCTACTCTCCACCGAAACATGCCTACCCAAGATGAACCTTACCAGAAGTGAGAATCAAACACTGTGAGATATACTATAGAAACCGCCAGGGAATGTCTCACAAGCGTAGAGTCATGGAGGAGGAGGAGGAGGAGAAGAACAATCGCGAGGAAAAGAATGTTGCGGCGGATTTCTGCCCCGCATGCAGAATGCGGCACAACGCAGCATTGCCAAGTCAACGAAACTCCCTGCAAAGTCCGTGTTTTCTCGCCTAAGACAGTATATTTTTCGGGGATGCAAAACGCTACAGAAGGAAATCAGACGGCTGGGACGGAAGATTAATTTAACAAGATATAGACGACACCTGACAATGCTCAACTCAAAACATTACATGATGGAACTGGTTTATCTACAGAAAGGAACGTAAGTGTTCATCATACCCGCAGCGGGTCTTTCGGCGATAACGTAGCCATTGACAAAATCAACTTCCCATCATTTAAGCCAGTTCCATGATGTTTCCTCTTTTCCATAAATATTTAGAGCTTAAGTGAAAATAAAGTACTGTATGCTAAAAGAACAAGGGTCTCTAGCCGGAGACGTAGATCTGGCAATGGGCTTTGCCTATTTTGTTTGGTGGGGATGCACACTCAGCTTGAGCCTCCCACCGGAAATCATACCATTGTAGGTATGTATTTAGTAACTCTCGAGCCAAGATTTCGAACTAAATGACATCAAATTGCTTGGCGATTACAAGTTTTCAATTCAATTTGGAGATAAAGATGATTTTGATTGATGTCACTGAATATCCTGACGACCAAACTTTTGATCCAGGAACATGAATTCTTGCTTAATTATTAGCACTAACCAGTTTCACTTAAGAGGAAAACTGGACCTACTTTCAGGAGTTTTTATTCCAGCCAGTCCTTCGTAAGTCCAAGGGCCCCACGTATAGCTTCAGGGAGAGCCGGATATGGCATGTTCAGAGGCTGCACGTTGCGGGATCTGTCAGTCAAACAACCCCTGCAAATCTTTCCCATATATACGCCACATGCCGACATGAATATTAAACACTGCCTCCTTACCCCCTCCCCAGATTCAAACTGTATTCCGGCAAATGTATTTTCAAAACACCAAAAGTGGGCGAAGCCTTCCTCAGCGCGGCCGCTCAATGCTGCTTTGATGATGTGATCAGCTTTCACTCTGGCTGGAGATGCTCACTCTAGCGGGTATTGGCTGGGATAGACCCCACAAGAGCTCTCGAGCAAGGTTGTGCTTTCCAAATTAGGCAAGCGGGGGATCTGATGCTGAGGATTGCCAATGCAGGTGGCTCTTGTGGTGGCGCAGCTTCATGTTGTTGAGAACACCCGGACTCATTTGAAGCGGTCAAGAAGAGAGGTTCAGGTAAATATTCTCACAAAGCTGCTGTATCACTTGATACATCTTCTCAATTGGCAATTATTTTGCTCTTCTCAGGCAAATTTTGTGGTTGAAAGAAGCTTCATTTTCGCTGCCCCACTCTCACGATAAGATTGCCAGCTCACGCGACGCGGGCCTACGTACGTGGAGGATTTGATACTTGCGTTTCTGATACAATACTCCCCTCAGATCCCGTTCCATAAAGGGGAACTGAGTTTCTGAGCTGCGGTTCCTTCCTTATTTTAGATTATTTTAATTTTCACTATTTCGTCACTCCTTCATTCGCACACAACAATTTTTTCGAGACCGAATACCGTACCCCGCTGTCGACCTCGAACCTTCCCCAAAGACTTTGATGAAGCGGCTGTCCATCTCCTGGCCTTTAAATCGCTTTACTATCATTAGACCAGGTAATCTTCACAGCAGGATTACCCCACAAACCCAAGAGAGAATGAGTGTACCAATGATCCAAGTCACTTCCAACGATATAAACCCCTTCAGCTCCAACGCAATCTCCTATGGCCTTGACGGGCAAGACAAGTCTACCGCGCCTTTCCGCGCAAGAGCAAACTCTTCAGCAGTAGGTTCTCAAATCCTATCAACTTTCTATGTATTGAGCTTACAATGGCCTTCACAGGACCCGAGCGATGTTCCGGCAGAGGTTTTCGAGCGTAGAAAGCCACACCGGCGAGGCAGCCATGGTAGGTGCTGCTATGAAGCTTTGACCTGGTACTAGGAACTAAATTCACTTCAGATGAATTGTCCCTACCCCCGCAGAAGTTCATCGTAGACGTCGAATCGACCCTGAAGCAATTGGCGGAACAAGAGGATACGGATGGCAATTGGCAGATCACAGTTGAAGACCAGGGACCAAAGGTTAGCTACCCCGCACCATTCAGATTTTCTTTTGCTAATGCTTCAGTATCCAGGTCCTAGCTCTAGGTACTCTGGCATCGAATGGTCTCAAACGAATAGATGTCCGTGGGACGTACATGCTGTCGAATCTCCTGCAAGAATTACATTTGGCGAAGGAACAGGGCCTTGCATCCATTGTGCTGGATGAAGGCCGACTAAACGAGAACCCAGTCCTTCGATTGTCAAGATTGATTAAGGATACATTCTGGGATGGTCTCACAAGGGTGATCGATGGCTCTGTTATTGAGGTCGCTGGGAGAGATCCAAAGGACTGGACATCGGATCCACGACCCCGCATTTACGTTCCACATGGAGCCCCTGAGCAATTCGAATACTACACCAAAGTTGCGAATGATAGACCAGAGGTTCGATTAGACGTCTGTCTGCTACCAGAAAAGATCACATGGCAGGCGGTCCGAGACATGAACGCCAAACCTGGACTTCTGGCTATCGAAATGGAGAAAGTGAAGGATCCGATTACAGGGGAGATGACTCTGAAAGGTCTTCCATTCGTTGTCCCAGGAGGTCGTTTCAACGAACTTTATGGCTGGGATAGTTATTTTGAATCTCTTGGACTGATTGCTACCGACAAAGTCCACCTCGCCAGGGCAATGGTGCAGCACTTTTGCTTCTCTATCAAGCATTACGGCAAGATTCTCAATGCTACACGATCCTATTATCTCTCAAGATCACAGCCTCCCTTCTTAACAGATATGGCGATCCGAGTCTACGAGAGAATCGACAAGGATCCAGGAGCAAAGGAGTTTCTCCGAACCGCGATTCTCGCAGCAATCAAGGAATACTACAGCGTCTGGACAGCAGAACCCCGCCTCGATCCCATAACGGGATTATCAAGGTACCGTCCAGAAGGCTGGGGAGTCCCACCCGAGACCGAACCAGAGCACTTTCAACGACTCCTCGAACCATACGCTAAGAAGCACGGCATGACCTTTGAGGAATTTGTCGAGGCATACAATTACGAAAAAGTACGAGAACCCGAGCTAGATGAATACTTCCTACACGATCGAGCAGTCCGTGAATCTGGACACGATACCTCTTACAGACTAGAAGCCGTCTGCGCCAATCTCGCAACCATCGACCTTAATTCCCTGCTCTACAAATACGAAAAAGACATCGCGAAATGCATTCAAAAGTACTTCGGTGACAGCTTAGCTATCCCAGCGGAATTTTGCATTGGTGATATGAAGCCTGGCCACATCGAAACATCGTCGATGTGGGACCGACGAGCTCGAGCCAGAAAACTCGCTATGGACAAGTACTTATGGAATGAAGAAAAGGGTATGTATTTCGACTACGACACCGTCAAAAAGGAACAATGCAACTACGAGAGTGTCACCACTTTTTATAGCATGTGGTGCGGCGCTGCGTCTCCTCACCAAGCTTCTCGTCTCGTCGCAAATGCACTTCCTAAACTTGAGGCTCGTGGTGGACTCCCGACCTGTACGGAGGAATCTAGAGGACCGGTTGGACCGACGAGACCGAGTCGGCAGTGGGATTATCCTTTCGGCTGGGCTCCGCATCAGATGTTGACGTGGTCGGCGATGGAGCGGTATGGATATCATGATGAAGCGCAGAGGCTGGCTTACAAGTGGCTTTTCATGATGACCAAGGCGTTTGTGGATTTCAATGGGGTTGTGGTTGAAAAGTACGATGTTACGAGAGCTGATGCTCCGCATCGGGTGGATGCTGAGTATGGAAACCAGGGGCTGGATTTTAAAGGTGTTGCTAAGGAAGGGTAAGAACTTGCAAATTCTATAAAGAATATTGGGGCTACCTAACTAATCTTCTCCAGCTTCGGATGGGTCAATGCCAGCTATGTCTATGGCCTGGGCTTCACAAATGCTCATATGCAGCGAGCCATTGGCACGTTGACGGACTGGGATCAATATGCCAAAGCAACTGCGACAGGCAATACGTTATAAAGAGCCACAATAACGATTTGACGACGATATGAAAGATACAATGATTTTTAAGATACTCAATATACATTTGGCATTTGCGTTGCTTTTCTCATTTTAGCGGCATCGACAGGGTCAAACGAGCAAGGATTTCGGACAATAGGTTTTTCAAAGCGATGATCTTTTTCTGCCTATAAATGAGATAAAAATGAAAATAAATTTCCCCATCGAATCGTCAGCAAGAGATACTCTACGGAATATACCTCCCATCAATCACGCTTCACGAGAACTTTGCCCCGGTTTCGGCCAAGATCACGGAAAATCTCGCGGACCTGTTGTCGTGGGGTGTGTGTGCCTCGGCACTCGCTCCGGCGGCGACAACCCGCTCGCATGATCTTCTGCAAGGTCCTGAACTTCACATGCAAAGATCTCGATTTCTTTCAGCTTCAGTTTCAGTTTCAGATGCAAATAATTTTTTGACCTTGTTATTTTCACATGTCGCTTTTCATATTCCTTCACACGTGCACATATTAATTTTCCTTCGCACAGCAAGGACTGATGCAATGGAGCACAAGACAGAGTTTTGGAGGGGCTCCTTATGATGAAATCTGGAGAAGCGGCTTGTGGGGAGGGGGGTAGCCGCCTCGACCAATCACGGCAATGGGGCCGATCCCGTTGAACCGACTAGAACAGCACTAGGACAACTGCGTTCAAGACCGTATGAGCTTGTCCCGAGGATGATGATGGAGTTTGTTGCCGTTGAAGCCAATGAGGGGGCAGAGGCAGGACCGCTAGTCCGAGATGCTGGGTGAAGGTTTGTTTAAATGTGTTTGCGTTCCCGGCGTCTTTTCGTGTTAAGGTTTTGGGCAAGGACTTGAGTCATTTATCTTTTTTATCTCTCTGGATATTTGTTTTCTGATCGTTGGAAATTCTAAGATCAGAAGAAAGTTGTTTGTGTAAGAAAGATTGAAACTCTCCACTCTACATTTTATACATTATGGCGGCGAACAGAATGAACAATCCGGCTATGAATCCTGAGACGGAAGAGAAGCTGTATTTGGAGGAGGTGGCTGCTGTTAAGAGGTGGTGGACTGACTCGAGATGGAGACATACGAAGAGACCGTTTACCGCGGAGCAGATTGTTGCTAAGAGGGGTAATCTCAAGATTGAGTACCCGAGTAATGTGCAATCGAAGAAGCTGTGGAATATCCTAGAGGGCAGATTCAAGGTACTTTTACAGAGAACGAAACCCATTGGAGAGAAAATGCTGATTGAGAATAGAACGGAGATGCCAGTTACACCTATGGATGTCTCGAGCCTACGATGTTGACCCAGATGGCGAAATACCTCGATACCGTCTATGTCTCCGGCTGGCAATCATCTTCCACTGCCTCAGCATCAGACGAGCCTGGTCCAGATTTGGCAGATTACCCCTACGTTCGTTTCTCACTCCCCATTTTCACAGCAGATATCTAACAATAAGCTCCAGACCACCGTCCCCAACAAAGTCGGCCACCTCTTCATGGCCCAACTCTTCCACGACCGCAAGCAAAGAGAAGAGCGAGTAATGACCAAATCGAAAGCCGACCGCTCCAAGCTCCAAAACATCGACTACCTCCGTCCCATCATCGCAGATGCTGATACCGGACACGGAGGTCTGACTGCCGTCATGAAGTTGACGAAGTTGTTCATTGAGAAGGGGGCTGCTGGTATCCATATCGAGGATCAGGCGCCTGGTACCAAGAAGTGCGGACATATGGCTGGCAAGGTCCTTGTGCCGATCTCTGAGCATATCAATCGTTTGGTTGCTATTCGTGCTCAAGCTGATATCATGGGTTCGTTTTCTCCTTCTCTCTCTTCCCCTTTTCCTGTAACAAGAAATCATGCTAACAGAGCAAATAGGCAGCGACCTCCTCGCCATCGCACGAACAGACGCCGAAGCCGCAACCCTAATCACAACCACCATCGACCCACGCGACCACGCCTACATACTCGGCTCCACCAACCCAAGCCTCCAACCCCTAAACGACCTCATGATCGCCGCCGAACGAGCCGGCAAAACCGGCCCCGAACTCCAAGCCATCGAAGACCAATGGACCGCCCAAGCCGGCCTAAAGCTCTTCCCCGAAGCCGTAATCGACACCATTAATAAGGGCGTGCACGTCAACAAGAAGGAAATCGCTGCGAAGTTTTTGGCTGAGGTCAAGGGCAAGAGTAATACGGAGGCGAGAGCTATTGCGAAGGGGATTACGGGTGTTGATATTCCCTGGGATTGGGACAGTCCAAGGACGAGAGAGGGTTATTATAGGTTGCAGGGGGGCTGCGAGTGTGCTATTAACCGCGCGATTGCGTATGCGCCGTATACGGATGCGATTTGGATGGAGTCCAAGTTGCCGGATTATAAGCAGGCGGAGCAGTTTGCTAAGGGCGTGCATGCTGTTTGGCCGGAGCAGAAGTGAGTTTTCCTTTCCCTTCTCCCGAGATTGGAATGGAATGATGATGATGCTGATGATGAATAGGCTCGCATATAACCTCTCCCCCTCCTTCAACTGGAAATCCGCCATGCCGCGCGCAGAACAAGAAACCTACATCCAGCGCCTCAGTAAGCTCGGCTACTGCTGGCAATTCATCACTCTTGCAGGACTGCACACCACTGCTCTGATCAGTGATCAGTTTGCCAAGGCGTATAGTAAGCAGGGTATGCGTGCGTATGGAGAGCTGGTGCAGGAGCCTGAGATGGATGGCGGTGTGGATGTCGTGAAGCATCAGAAGTGGAGTGGGGCGAATTATGTGGATGAGTTGCTCAAGATGGTGCAGGGGGGTGTGAGTAGTACGAGTGCGATGGGGAAGGGGGTTACGGAGGATCAGTTTCATTAGATGGTGAGCGAGAGGGAGGGGGATGGTTTTGTAGGATCTGGTGGACATAACTTAAATGAATGCATACATTGTTATTTTTCTTGATTTCGTTCTCTTGTTGCGTGACGTTCCCCTCTCGAGTCGCCCTTGCTCGCTAGCTTTTTGAACTTTAGAAGTCCATGCTATCTCGTCGGTTCACTAAGATTCGGTCAACTGTTAGTCACCACTCAAATACTTCTGAAATTCGTTTTATCCCCTAATAGCAGTGTCATAGCCGCTTTCTGGGGAATCAAAACGCGCATTTTTTAAACCCCAAATAGCCTGTCTTTTCTCCCAATATACAACCCTTCCCCTTTCAAATCACATCCCCAACCTCAACTTCAAACCTTAACCTTCCCCGCCCTCCTCAAGTCCCCCAACCTCTCCCTCCCCACCATCCCCGTAAACGCCCTCACATCCTCAACCAACACCTCCGGCCTCTCCACGCTCGGAAAATGTCCTCCCTTGTCATGTTCCTTCCAAAACACAATATTGTCAGCGACACAAGCTTCAGCCCAGAATCTAGGAGCATTAATCACATCTTTCGGGAATATCGAAACGCCGAAATCGACGTTTGAAGGGACTTTGCGGGATAAGAGGTACTTTTCGAAGTCGGCGAGTTTGCTCCCTTTGACGTTGGTGTAGATTTGGGGAGCGGCGGAGTTGTTGGGGATGAAGTAGAGCATTGCCCAGGTTATGACGGTTTCGTCGTCCCATGTGAAGTCGGTGTCGACGAGGGGTTCCATTTTATCGCGTAGCCAGGCGAGCATGCCGAGGGGGGAGTCCATTAGGGCGTAGGAGATTGTTTGGGGTTTTGTGCCTTGGATTTCATAGTAACCTTGTTTGATTGTTAGTATTATGTATAATTACCATCATGGATATGAAGCTGAGGGCCGAGAAATGACTTGCCGTTTTCATTGTTTCTCCACCACATCAATCTAGCTAACGTCCCTTCCTTGTTTCCTCCCGTCCACACCGCCCAAGCGAAAAACTGTAACAGATACAACGGGTTTTTATACCAGACCGGTAAAGCAGCCGCAACCATGTTTGCGTGTACGGCTAAGACGCTGGAGGGGTAGTTGATGGCCATCACGCGGGCGGCCATACTGCCCCAGTCGCCGCCTTGGATCATGTATTTGGTGTAGCCGAGGGAGTACATAAGGGTGTTGTTTATAGCTGCTGTGGATCTGAGGTCAAAGGAGGGTGATGAGGGGGAAGAGGAGAATGTGAAGCCGGGGAGGGAGGGTGCAATTACGTGGTAGGGTTGGGCTGTTGGATCTGAGGGGTGCGTCAGGAGGTCAATTATTTTGTCGACCTATTAAAAGCTTTAGTATGTAGTTATCTTTGACTTTCATTTTGATAGACTGTAGGGCCTAAAATGTGGAGTAAAAATTACCTCCAGGAAGCTCCCTGGCCATCCATGTTGAAAGAGCAATGGAATGGCACCCTCCCTATCCGATCTGTGATGCACGAAATGCATGTCGATTTCTTCAGTCCCCTCTTTTATGGGTAGAGTGAACATCTTCAGATGGCCATTGATTCGTGCTTCAACTGCACGCCAGTCGTATTTCTTCGACCAATACTCTTTGAGGTGGGTCATGACTGATGGAGGTGGCCCATAGGCCCATTCCTCTCCAGGAGGGTGATCGAAGCCAGAAGGGATTCGAGCGGTGGAGATGCGTTGATCAATGAAAGAGAGCAGGGAGTCTGAGACGTTGATTTTGAAGGGGGTTGGTGTAGGGAGGGACATCTTGAGGTTCTACTGGAATTTGGGGTCCCTTGAATTGGAAAGTGTGAATTCAGAAGCAGAGCGAATTTAAAAACGCCTGAAATCCTTCTTCGGTGCTTCAAAATATAAAAGCTACGAGAAGATAACCTTTTTGCGAACTGGAGAAAGATCAACGTTTTCCGGGTATCAGCTCCGCTTGGATTTGATCCTGGTTGGTGGTCCTTGCCCCTCGGCACTAGGTACCTTTTGTACCTGTTGATCGTGTAACTTTAACTTTAATTGATCGTGCAACTCGAAAGAATAGACCACTGGCCCAAGCCCCTTTTTCTTATTATGAGGCATATATTCACAGCTCTTGATCATGTCATGTCCCACCTTAACGTGCTCATAGCCATAGCCATACAGTAGTCATGGCTATCATTAGCATGCATAATCGCGTGTAGCCAATCAAAAGCGGGCATGCAAGATTCACCCCGCTGAAGTGGATCCACCAGGTCCACGATTGCCTCTGGGGTGTGCCACAGCAGTTGGGACATTTGGAACATGCGCATCAGCACTTTATCCACTCACTTCCCTCCCTCTCCTCCTCCTCCTCCTCCTTTCATTCTCATCAACAGCTGCATCGCAGCTTCAATGGGACGCCCATTAGATTTCCCTCGTTTACTTTCCATTTCTACTTCATCGTCTTACGCGTTGCATTTCGAGCATTCCGATACCGATAAGCATACCTCGGAACCATGGTTGTCTTCGTCGACCTCGACGATGAGAGCGAGCCCCCAGAAGATCCGAGATTGAGAAGCCATTGGGATATTAATGGCCATGCTGGCGTTATCGGGCGTTTTGGCGTTAGAAATGGCGTAGTTGTTCCCGAGAAAGAGGGGAAGACTGCAGATGAGGGGCAGAGAGATAATCCGAATAGGACAGTGGTTACAGAGGCCTTGGGATGTTATCCGTAAGTTGATTCATATCAGAAACCATGACCATGATCTACTATCTATTTTCTTCTCTACAATCTTGTCCGCCGGACGTGTAAACTAATAGATGATTTATACAGAGTCATTGTCTCCGTAGCATCCCACATCGACCTCAATACCCTCGATGCCCTCTCCCGCACCTGCCGACAAGTCCGAGCCAATCTGCTACAATACCGCAAACAACTCCTAAGCACCACTCTTCACTGCGATAACGAGGAAGTTCAAGTAGATGGCGAGCATGGACTCAGATACCGTGCCAGAGCTGCAGATTTGTATTTCGTTGACTTGGGTCGAGAAGTAGCAGAGAATGGCAAAACAGGAGACTGTGCCCGAGATATGGTTGGAGGCTGTCGAAGATGTGGCCGGATCGTGTGCCGAGTGAGCTTAGTTTAAAGAACTGAAGCCCCAAATACTGATAAACACAACAGAACTGCACAATCAAACCCCCAGCTCCAGTCCTCCTCAAATACCGCCACCGCCGCATCTGCAAACCATGCTCCCGAATGCCACTATCATCACTCGTCGAGCAATGCCCCGAACAAGCACACAGTCGTCCCTCTACCCCTTCCACATCCTCCGCTTCTTCCACCCCTCCCCCAACCACAACCACACAACCCCTAAGCGGAGACAACCTCAGACGCGCGGTCTGCAACTGTGCCACAGAAGGCGTCTGGCTCTGCCAACCCTGCGGCCGTAGCCTCCGCAGCGCCGATTCAGAATACGAAGGCATCTGGAAGTGGCGAACTCGCTATCTGCCTTCGCTCGGCGGCCTAGGCGTCGGCATCGGTGAAGGAGACCGCGGCGTGCCTTGTGGACGAGGCGGGGAGTGTGTTGCGGCGCGGGAAGTGGAACAAGAGATTGACTGTGATGCCGAGGATGCGAGGGAGAGCGATAGTAACAGTCGTGCTGTGACACCATCCTCAAGCCCGGGAAGCTCGCATGGACAGATGGGGCCGGGGTATGCGAGACATGAGATTGAGGGGATTGGTGGAGTGGTGAAAAGGAAGCTGTTGCGGATCGTGAAGGTTGGGGCTTGTGTGCCTGAGTTTGAGGATGAGAAGATTCAGGGGAAGTTTTTGGTTAGGGAGACGGATGGGAGGGCTAGGAGTTGGTGTGGCTGGTGTTGGAGGGTTGTTCCGGGCGTTAAGGATGTGATTGAATGAGTAACGAAGGTAATGAGGGGTTCGGATGCATTGGGGGAAAGGGGTACGGCAGGATTCAGAGCGGGTACACGGTGATGAATTGCGTGTGACTGAAAGCAATTAAGCAGCTCCCAAGAAGAAGTATTGCTTGATAGCTACATTTTGGTGCAACCATGTTTTTTTTCATTCGTTCCAAGTGGAGCAACCTAAAGAGTATACTCGGTCTCCAACTCTCCTCTACACAGGATGAAGAGTTCCTTCCCATATCTAGCTCTGGCCTTCCTACCTACCTGCGCCATCGCTCCCACCTTCAGTACATTCCTGCTTTCACACATCTATATTTTATTTCTGTCTCTATCCTTCATTCTCTACCTAGCATACCTCCTAAAAGTTTCTCCTCACCTCATACCCCTCATGATCTTTCCCCTCTCTCCCTTTCAAACTTCACGCCCGATAGAAATACAACAAAATCTCCAAATCTTCAAGGTTTGAAAATTATACCGTCATTTCGCCTGCTTATACTTCTAGCTTTCATCAGTTCCGCGAGTTCGTTGTTTTAAAAGCTTCGACGTCATCGCTGTTTAGTTTTAGTGCGTAGGAAAGGGGGTCAGTTCCCGCGACATAATAACTAGCTCATAGAAATACAACAAATTAATTTGAGAATTCCCTGGTCGAGAAAGGTCCGTCATCATTAAAACTAGCGTACCACACAATTCTAGAGAAATTATTCCTATTCCTCTACTTTTGAAGAGTTTGTTGCACGTCGCACATCCCTGTCTGATTTGCAGCGTGCTATACATGGTGGGCTTTGACTCTCATACTTCGTACCATCCGGTGTCTTTTTGAGACGGTGGTGCTAAAATAGGCTTTTAATGGTTCTGCCAGGTCATATCTTGTAGAAATGCAACAAAAAGGCTTGATGTTTTTTGATTTGTGAGACTTTCATCGTCGTTTTGGTAATTTTTTCTTGGTAGCATGAAAATAGCTCCCGCAACATGCGGTCTAGCTTGTAAAAACTCAACAAACTTCTTGCTTTTTCCGGATCTAGGAAAGTTTGCCGTCATCTGGGGTTTTGTCCTGCTTCGTGCATTTAAGTATTCTCGACATCCAGGAGAGGCTCAATGTTGGTGGCGAAAAGAGAGGTCTCCCGCTCATCGTGCCAAATACACAACCCTGTTTCTTTCAGTTGTTCTAGCTATTTCTATTTCTGTAAAAGTTTAGTGCCTTTTATGAAATTGCTACGCTGATTGGCTTAGTGACCTCGAAAGTGCGGGAGCTCCCGCTGGCGCGACCTGACTACCGGTCAAGGTCCCAAAACCCTCCAGTCCAAATTGTAAATTGTGTTATAAACTGAGATCACCGTTTTATAAGTTTGAATTTTCACAATGGAAATCTTTCTACACCATCCTTCTTCATCACTTCACACTGCGAAGCTCGTAACTCAGGTTACTCAACAACAACAACACCACCGCCTGTCCTGAAGCAGAAGCTGACCGATATCATGGCTAGGCTACGCTTCTCTCCTAACCACCCTAAGCTCAAGAAGGGTAGCAAGATCGAAGAATACAAGAGCAAAACAAAAGATAATCCCCCAGAGGCAGTCACAACATCGGAAGCCGTGGAGACTGGTTTCACGAATGAGCTACCTGAGAATCTCACAAAACGGGGACCAGTGAAAACCGGTTTCATGAATATGCCGGCTGAGCTTCTCCTGGTGGTCTACAAGAATACCGAAGACCTAGTCGACAAACTGGCTCTCGTTAAAGCCTGTTCACCCTCAATTCTCGACGAAGAAGTAAGTCTCTCCCCATCACACCCAATTTGTCCCGCAACAACATACACTAACTCTGCCTAGTGGCGCAACAATGAACTTGCCTACCTCCAAACCCAAATGGCAACAGTCATCCCCGACTCCCAATTAGTCAGACTCAGTTTGATCGCCCGACACGGCAAAAATGATTATCAACTAGTTAGGAACGCGCCACACGCATCCACAGAACACATCGAGCTGTACACGCTTCGCAGCTCCTTGCTCTGGCCGCGCGCTCTACAAAATTCAATCGAAGCCCGTGGTTTCATAGACATTGGTTACATAGACACGTATCTCAAACTACTAGCCGGATGGTTCTTCCACCCGTTCCAAAAAGCGGGAGCGTTTTGGGGCGAACATCTCGAGCGCTGGCTCGAGCGCATACTCTTGCAGCAAGTATGCGAGGACCAACCACCCACGCGAGAACTGCTTGAGAAGGCACTTTTCGAGAGGAAATGGGAGGCAAGGCTTAAAAGTAAAAAACGGGCCATTGCTATTAACATGAATATTGAGGATGTGGGCAAAACTGTCTGTACACTGGGTAATGGAAAGAGACATGAGAAATTAGTCTTGATGGTGGATGAACTTATTCCGATGTTGAGAAATATACTCTTGATGTGGTGTTCGGCGCCGGGGGAGCAGAGACCTTGGGATGAGGTTGATGCTGTGCCCATGGTGATGCATGGTCACGGTAGTAAGCGCGACTTTTGGAATATGGGCAAGTTCTATCTTAAGAGTTTGGGATTGTTGAAGGAAAGAAGGCGCCAGTCGAGGCAAATGAAGGCATTGATCGAAAGGCTGCAAAGTATTAGCCGTGAGGAGGTGCTTACAAACTTGGCTGAGGGGGGCGGGGGGTTTGGTGGGGCTACTGAGCAATTGGTGATTGGGATCAACAACTTCGCGGATGGAAATATTATCGTCGGAGGCTATGTGTTTGAAGATCCTTTCTTTGAGGATGTGAATGATGAAGACGGCGAGAGCCCAGGTGGCGAGGTCGAGGAGAATAAGGAAGAGCCAAGTTCCCTGGCAATCTTCGAAGAACGTCGACATGCCGTCTTCATGGAGAGTCTAAGCATTTCAAATCCCGGTCAACCGAACCCTTATGCGCATACAGGGTATGAGGATGAAGGAGACGAGGAGTTTGAGATGAGGATGGAAGGTGGTGAGAGAAGAATCTTGGAAGGGTGGTGGGAGGATGAGGAGTTTTGGAAGAAGACACAAGAAATATGGGGCTTGGGATCGGAAGAGAAATAGTTTGATGCGAAGGAGGTTATTGGGGAAATTATCACTTGGGCGAGGCACTTTGGGGGATTGGTGATAAGAGGGGAGGACTAGGATTCAGATTGTCTTATCTTCAAATAAATGAACGTATCTTCGCACTCTCACTGCTGGCCTCATTCCACTCATACCTGGCTTTCCTTTCATTTGTCGATGTTCGATCCAAGTGCAAGAGCCTTTTTTACCTACATTCAAATTGGGATGAGACTGAGGTAAAGTGCCCCGCCTCTTTCAGCTGCGAATTTATCCCATCACCAGAAGATCATGCATCACATCCAAGGACTGACTCGGAAGAAAATTTGATACGATGAGGAACCAATGCGAGGTTGAGTGAAGCTTGCTTAATTTGCAGTCCTAAAGACCGAGGTCCCAATGAGAATTAAATAACCTTTTTTGCGAGCTATCCTTGCCAACGAGGAGACTCAGCTTCACCATATATTTTCATCCAACGCACTTTGACACCCAAATTCAACGAGGCCACCCAGAAAACAAAACCTTTCCACCCGAAACACTTAATGAATGTTTTAATGACTAACTCCAAATACGAGAAGGCCGCCCAAGAATGAAAGTTTTTGAACTGAAAACCGTTCCGCCCAGGGCTCCGTGAAATCACGGGGATCATCCAATCTAGAGCTCGTAGACAAGGTCCATCTCCAAATAACGAAATAGATCAAAGAAACCTTCCCAGAAATACGATAGGAAATAAGAGTGTATTAAAGTTGTGATAGAAATTAGAGTTGGTAGAGTTCAAGAACTCGGGATTGGGCATGTGCCTGCCGTCTCAGAATCTATGACACAACTGTGGATAGATTGAAAAACAGCACGAGCAACTCCCAAACGTATATTTCAATTTGGCTCCTTTGATGGAATGCAGGTTGTTGAAAGCTGGATCCCCAGAGCTCATCCCTTGAGGAGCTGTATGGCTGTTAAGAGTCATCGCAAAGGGCTGTCTCTGTGAACACCAACATGCTGGTGAGAGGGTAGCCACAAGGGGAATGACTTAGAGTGCTGAAGGCAGTTAGGTAACGAGAATGCTCAAGTTACGACTCTCAAGTTGTTTGACCCACTGCAAGTTCTCAAAGTCAGTATTGATTAATCAAGGAATCTTCCGGCGCTTCGCGAGCTTCAATGCCTGTTCTGAATGACCCAGAACTCCTGAGACTTTTAAGAAGGAGCATTGAAACTCACGAAACGTGTGGGAAAGGAAGAAAAATCTAGGAAATGCTTACATCCCAAGAGTCTGGCATTCTCGTATCATGATCAACCCACATCTTCTGCACGACGCAAAAGGCTAAATCGATATTTCCGAGCGAGCTCCAATCTTTGAGGCGTTGGAACTGGAAAGAGATGGCATCACGGTCTTCCTTCTTGATTGCAGCGCTGCCACTACAAGGAATTAGCCGCATACTTCGCCCGAAGATTGAAAGACGAAGAAGATGAACGCGCTCCGCATTCCCAATACTTTAAAAACAAAGAAGCCAAGAGAGAGGGGCTCTTTACATGACGAAGAGAGGGAAGAGTAGGCAAGACATTACTCCATGTCCAGATTCAATGTCGTTCATTCCTACAGTCATGCCCTTCACCATTTTCTGTACCTTTTCATTCCCTTTCTCGTGAGGATAGACGATCGAGTAAAGCCAGATCCATAGTGCCCACTGATAGAATTTCGCGATCAATCTACACTGCCGAGAGATGCCATTTATTTGCCATTTGGTAATGTCAAGAAATATCGGGAGAGCTTTTTGCACGACGATGCCATCCAGCTTGCGGGGGCTTGCATCAACTTCCGCCCGGATGGCTGATATTTTTGTAACGAAATCGCAAAGCCCATCATTTACACCAATCATCGAGGGGTCATGGTGCGGGTAGCGTGCAGAACCTTGAAAACGAAGCTTTGGAGGTGGTGAGGACGGTAGTGTGACAGTTGCAAGTGAGTCATGATAGATAAAATATT
>Ga0247778_1000710_pt1 | contig 30337 bp, 28 predicted proteins | sample UWRJL049202B5_FD_179939 | JGI IMG/M metagenome (GOLD analysis project Ga0247778, IMG submission 179939) | Plant litter microbial communities from Arlington Agricultural Research Station in Wisconsin, United States - UWRJ-L049-202B-5 | ecosystem: Environmental > Terrestrial > Plant litter >...
CATATCCTGGCTGCGCCACTCAGCAGCAAAGAAATTCATCACCTGGCGAGACTCTTCATCTGCCCTCACAATCCCGCCTTCCATCTCTTCTTCCACAGCAGGTCCAAGTTACGCACTAGCGCGTATAAACGACCACACACAACGCGAAGAACGCATCGCCCAAATCAGACTTGCAAACTGGGCCGCTGACCTCCAACGCTCCCTCCAAAACGAACGTGCGCGTTTCGATGCTCTAGCACGCAACGAACGCGCTGTGTGGCTCACTGAACGTCTGGGCGAGTGCGTACAAGACGGGAGTATCATCCCTCTTTCGCAAGCCAGGCAAAGAGACGCGGATAATGGACACTTGGTTAGACAGGGGACTTATTGTAGGAGGGATAGGAAGGGGGTGGATGTCGTTGATCCACTGGGACTGCTGGAGTTGAATAGGGAGATGAAGAGGAGGGGCTGGGTGGCTGTTAGGGTGTTGAGTGGGATGGGGATACTAGGGGGGTTGGCGTGGTGGTGGTGGGAGGGTGTGGGTGTGTCTGTTGCTGAAAAGTGGAATTTTGGGGGAGTTGGGTTTAGGGAGTGGTTGGACTTGGGGGGTGGGTTGAGATAAGTGAGCGCGGCTTGGAATATGCATATATATGAAGTCTTTTCTAGATGGGTTGGATGAACCAGGCGTCAGGATATGGATAGGATAGGATACTTGACTCGACTCTTTTTCATTACACTAGCGGTCTACATGTGGAGTCCGGACTCCTCTCTTAGTTAGCTTAGCGAATATCTAATCTATGAAATACGAACGCGAATATCACCCCTATCCCTTTTTCGTTTCCATTATGCTTTTGTGATAGTAATAACTGTTGGGGGAGGGAGAATGGGGCGAGTTGTTGGTTGAAGGAGAGGGAAGACAGGCCGGAGGGGGGGATAAGAATTTCGGAGGAGGAGGAATGAGATCTCCAACCTTGGAAATTCCCTTACTGTCGACGACAGCCCATGGGGCCCTGACTTCGTAGCCGTGAAGTGTTGTTGTAGTCTGCCTGCCTGGGTTTCTTCTGAAATTGAGTGTGAGGGGTATGAGGTGATTTTAGTGTGGAGTTTAAGGGGGGAAGATGTTGTCGAGGGGAGGGTTGCTGTCACTGAAAGTTTCAGTCAGTCAGTGGCATTGCATTGTGAACCAGAATGAATTCACCACTCTGGGCTCTGATTTTAATTTCCCTGGTTTTTGGATGATTATTAGTAGTGTATTTCTAAATTGGAACATCGGCACAATGCGTGGCTTAAGTCCTTTACGTTTTGTTTCTATGACTTGATTACTTTCTTACTTGTGGAGTTTTATGTAATTTCAGGGTTATCATTTACTGCTCATTCTCTACCTGCATCGAAGGGATAGGGAAGGGGAGTTATAAAATCGAAGTGCGGGTCACTGTTTGATGAGAGTATGGAAATTATGGCTTTGGACCACAAAAGACATGGCTGGGAAGAGGCGAAGACAGGGAAGGTGCTTTGTGTTGGACGCTGGTAGGTGTCTATCTTTTTTGCTTTTGGGATAGAAGAACAAATTGATTTTGAATGATTTGACTTGGGAAAGTCGGTCGCAGAATCTTTGCTGTCGATGAAAGATTCGGCCGTTCATATCTGACTCCTACCCAATATTGCACCTTCCAGTTTATCAACGTTTTCACTTTCCATTCCACCACTAATTCTAAAGATAATAATCTTCTCAGAGCACAGATCTCACAAACCAGTAATGCGTGATTCATTGTTGCGAACTTGATTGTGTGCTTCCTTTGGATATTAGTGGGGGTTTTTATATCAATTCTTAGGACTTATAATTCACTACTTATTCTCTACCTCTAGGGAAGGGGGTATGGGGTATAAAAGGGTTGCTACTAGCAACTGTATTCAAACCCATATCTTCCTGTTACCACAGGCATCGTTCTTGCCCCGCCGAAGTGGTGCGCAGCTCTGGATCCCCGAGATGGTGTTTGGGTGCAGTATTGTTAGTGGGTCCAAACGATTTGTTTGTGAAGTTGAGGAGTAGGTGAATTAGTATTTTAGCAATAGGGTGAGAAATCTTTTGCTGTCGATGGAAAATTCGGTCGTTCATATTAAAAGTCCTTCCTCGCTGCTGTACTCAGGTTTATCAAAATTCATTTTCATTTCTGGCCCCTCATTAGATAGGTCGGAAATATTTCAAAAAAACCTCCGGCAAACCAGCGATACCTCTCTGGAGATTCTCCGAGGTTGATAAAATACTTTCCTTAGACTTTAATTCTAATAAGTCAAATGTTTTATACCAACTTCCTGCCTCATAATTCACTGCTCAACCCATTCCAAGCAATAAAATAGAGATATAAATTGCCCCTGCCCTGCAGCTAAGTCTAAAATCTATAGTAATTGACCCAAATGGCTTGGCTGGCACACGGACGAGCAGTCCTGGACGTTGGAGGTAGCGGGGTGCCTTTAGGAAGGGTGGAAGGTGTTTGTTTTGTAGGGTTGGGCGATTGATGGAGAAGGGGAGAAGGGCTAGGGAATGGGGTGAGATGGCTTTTGCTGTCGGTGAGAAGTTCAGTGGCTCGTTTTAACATAATTCTTGTCATTGCACCCTTATCAAGATTTAACTGTCTCCTTTTCCTCATGGATGTATAGGTCAAAGTTCTTTCGAAAGGCGGATCCCACAGGCCAGATATTGGCGCCTTCTGCGTTTTCTTAATGTGTTATTGTGATTTGATACGGGATTTTTATATTGATTTTCAGCCTGTATTCACTACCATTCTTCTCTGCAAGTAGGGGGAGGTGGGGGTATAAAATAAACCTCGCTAGTCGCTGATTACGAAACGTACAAAGTGGAGGTACCAGACAAAGAAGGAACGATTGGGGGCTTTTGCGGTGATGTAAGGGTACGGAGGATTGTTACGGAAAATGTAAAGAATCACTGAAGTATCTTTGAAGTCATGAAATCAATATACATGAGCGCTAATTTGTTGAAAAGGTTGGTTGTAGGATTATTTCCGTCAGCCAAAATTCCGTTCGGTCATTTGAAAGGCTTTTTTTATCATAGCTACTTGAGGTAACTCACCCAGATATATAAGTGAAATCCCCTTCAAAAAACGTATCTCACAGATCAAACATGATGTATGGCCATTGTTTCTCTTCTTGGTTGCGCGCTTTGCTTAGATATTTGCTGAGGTTTTTTATATCTATTTTCAACGTTGTACCTCGGATTCTTTACCAAGCATTCAATTTTACTGGAAGAAAAAGGTGGGGAGATGGGGGTATAGAAACTTACTAGGTTATTCTTTTTGAAACAAGAATAATGTAAGAAAGAAGAGGAAATGTTCATTGGTGCGCAAGCGCCGAAGGTAAGGTATAGAAGATGTTCATTGTATTGGAAATGAACAAGTGATTTCCAATAGAGTGGGATATGCAAGTGAATGAATTCGGACAAGCTAAATAGGCTTCGAGGTCTGTCATAGAATCATTGCTGTCAGTGAGAAATCCAGTCACTGATTACCGTCGTCCCGCTATAAGCTCATCGATAAGGACGCCTAATTTTGGCTTTTGGGTTTCCTTCTCCTTCGACGGCGGCACTAGAATCAATCTTTGATCTTGAGTATCTGCAAACCAAAAGCGTATGCACGGTCCTTGCCTATTTTATAGCCGATTGCTCTCCCGGTTCCCTCCGGAGGGGGTTTTATAGAGTGAGCGTGTGATTCACTACTCGATGTCATCGCAGCGGGGAATGATTAGCTATAAATAAAATGTCAACGGCCTCTTTCGAATTTAACAGCAATCACAATGAGCTAGCAGAGTATCTCACTGGTTGGAAAGCTCTGGCGGGGTGTGACCGTGGAGTATTCTGATGTCAAATATAAACAAGGCATTTTGTGAAGTACGAAATAGTTGTGATATATACGTGTTATGTGGGTAACTCCATCACGTTCGGTCATAGACTCATTACTGTCAACAAAAAGTTCAGTCGATGATCCGCAAAGTCTTGCGATAGTGTTATCATCCGCATTGTTTGCGTTTTGAGTTTCCATTTTTCATCATCAGTAGTACCAGTATTCCGATACAGAATTGCCACGAGCCCAACAGGATCACACTACTCGTAATACGAGGTGAATCTTTCCTAATTATTACCCACAAATAATCCCTGGGAGAGTATTTTATAGAGACCTTCAAGGAATAGGGCCTCATGACTCATGATCAAAATTCAATTTCCTCCGAGAGAAGGGAATTGAATATAAATACATATCCAGCGCCAATGTTTGAATTACACAAAAGAGATATCGTTCTCCATAGACACGTGGCTGGAGGGCTCTGATGAGTTGTGACGATAGGGGATCCTGGTATCAGATACGTAAAATTCATCCCTTCTGCGAAACAGTCGGGAAATAATGGATATTGTCTGGTCTTTCAAAAAGTCGGTCAAAAGAGTATTGCAGTCGATGGATAAACCCTAGACTATCAATTAATATCTCATCGACCGTCTCATACTCACTTTAATGACCGCCTCTAAAGTCTATTGTATCAGACCCTTGCATTGCATTTGCTGTTCGTCCACCAACATGGAGTCATGCGATATTCTTCTATTTTCTGCTTCTCATCTTCTGAGAGTTTCTAGAAGGGGCATTTACAAAAGCCCTGAAGAGGAAAAGGTGTTATTCACTATTGAGAGCTCTTGGAACAGGGAAGGATTAGTTATATATATGTGAACAGTGGCATTTTTCGAACTCTACAACAGGGACCAGCTATGAGAACCAACGCAGTGGTTGGATAACCCTGGCGAGGTAGGCAGAGAGTCTCTTTTCCAAATATAGCGTAAATCAGTCATCTTGCAAAGCAGTGTGATGGAATGGTTCGGGAATAATTAGTGTAGAAAAAGCTGGTGATATGGTTATTGCTGTCAATTTGCATTTCAGTCGGTGGTGTTTACGGGACAGAATGAAAAGTGTCAATTTTCCAATCGAGTTTTTGATTTTGAGCTATATCTCGCCTAGTCACAAGGGTGGAGATAGTGTCTTTGATCCACCAATGAGGTCGATAATGGTAAATGCCTGCTGGTCCTTTTATATTCTTCGGGCAGTTCTCGGGGGAGCAATTTGTAAAGGTCTTAACAACTGAGAAAAGAATAGCACGATTCACTGCTCGATCTTGTAGTCAAGAATGGAACAGAACTATAAATGTGTAGCTTCGTGGCTATAGTTCTTTGAGCAAGCACAACAGGAGGATAAGAAGAAAAATTCGAGCCTGGCAATTACGGACCTCAGCCCAGCCGCGAATTCGTAAATGTTGCAAGCAAGTAAATTTATTCTCACAAAACTTGGTAGTGAATGAATTAATGAGCTTATAAAACTCGAAAATTCAGTTACAGAATAATCTGCAGTCAGCCAGCGAATACTTAAGTGATCGGTGTTTCAACCCTCCAAAACCACAGTCCAGATCCTTGATCCTGGCGCTCGTTTTTCCCCGCCCTAAGATTCTGTCCTTGACATACCACGCCACGATTATATGGGTACTCTCCTCTTCGATAGCTTGCAGTCGGCTGCTTGCTCCTGGTGGCCCAGGGAGTCTTTTATACAAGCTGTCAATGCCAAAGACTCAAAGGTGTGTTCGATGCTCGATTCTTTGAATGCGAGACGGAATTCGAGTATAAAGTGCACAATTGCAACACTTTTGGAACTTAAAGTGGCTGGATGAGCAGATTGGGGTCTAGGTTCAGCGTCAGAATGCCAGAGAAGAGTGGCATTACAAATTTCCCCTGACAGAGAATTGATTGGGTAAAAATTCATCAAATGTGTCAATTAGAAAGTTCAATGTAGTAGGGAAGTCAATGACTCTTGTTGTCAATCCAAAAGACGGTCGCTAATTAATCAAATTCTTTGACTTCTCAAAAAGAAAAATTGCCTCCAGTTTAACTTTCGGTTCCTTTCTCGTACCCAAAGCTTGCTCTCATTTGAAATCGGCACGCAGGAAGTGGTCTGGAAAAACCACTATGTTTCTGATTGCTCTTGAAAGTATTCTGAAGAGGAGTGATTATATACGCTCCCAAGAAACCGAGTTTATGTCTCATCATCTAATAAAGGTAAATACTGATAGAATTCAAACGTAGATAAGTAACCAAATAAAAATATTCCTAAGTAAAGTAATTAGCAGCAGAGACAGATCCGAGACACCTGGCTATGGGTGTACGGCAGGCAAGACTCACGCAAAAGAGTTTCTTATTCTCACTGCGGTTAATTCCAGAAAAGTTGTGCAATGGAGTGAATGAAACCAATTTGTAGCCCCGGCCTTCCAAGAATTCAGTCGCTGAGCTATTACCGTCGATAAAGAGTTCAGTTGACGATTTCCAGAGTTTTTACTGTAGATGACTACCTAGCTTTTATTTCAACCTAAGACCGACCCATCTAGAAAAGAAAAACTAACGTGTAAGAGATATCAAGTAACTGGCTTGCTTAATGTTCTGTAGTTGGATGTCCTCTTCTGATGAGTCTGGAGTGATTTGTAGCGGAAACAAGGTCGTGACACACCGGGCGGCTACGCAGGAGATGTAAAAATAAATGTACTGCTAGAGCGTTCTTTTGAGGTGCGTGGAAGTCCTTAAGTCAGCCAGAATTCACGTCCAGGGATTTGTGCGAGGTCGGGTGCTGCAGGGCTTGGGACCAAGATAAGTGTTACTCGTTAATAGCCTTGTGATTAATGCAAGATTGTCAGTCTTTATGACGAAGCTGGCGGTGCGGTTACTGCTGTCAATATTAACATAACCTCGTGGTCAAGCACGAAGTCAGCCGGCGACGTTCTTTCATAACATTTCCCCAGTGAATTAATTCTCCCAAATTCTTAAGAAAGAGGCTACGATATGCTGTCTGCTACTTGCGTATCTGCAGTTCCACTCAGGAATCTCCCTACCATGTCACGAAATCCTGCTACATGTTCTTCTTATACTATTTCTGGATTGAGTAGAAGTTTCATCCTTCTATGGTTAAGATGCATAATTAGTGGCTGGTGTCCTCAATTGAGATAGCCCCGCGTATGCCACGCCCCCTTTTTTTGCATTTTCTTTTTTTATTTCTCCAGATTTTCTGCGATGGGCACTGCAGCAATCTTTGACGGCACGAATCACTTCGTTTGATTGTGGACTGGGGTTTTGCTTCAATATATATATGAATTAAAGGCCTTGAATCCAACGATTTTTTGGTGAAGCCCGTCAGCGTATGCTTCAGGGGCCAAGCTAAAATTTAGCGAGGGCTAGCGCGAATTCAACACCGCGACAGCATCTTCCTTTCCCATTCATTTATTCCTCCCGAAGACAATCATTAAAATTTCCGCTTTCAATTCGAGCGAGGTTTGCCTATGTTCCATGGTCTCCTCAAACACATGCTTGCTGCTACAAAAGAAGGCGTCTCTAAGCCCGTGGCATCATTGCCCCGCCACCGTCGACCTGCAGCACCAACATCTCCTTTCCGGACCCCTCAAACCACGAGCGCATCTCTATGAGTCGAGAACAACGTATAAGTCAATAATCGCCATAGTTCCAGATATCACACTATAAGACTTCCTCGCTTTCAAGCCGCCGCCACATGATGACCTCATCCCGCACTCCCTCCTACAAATGCTCAACTCCGGTACACTACCCCCTTAGCCCGCACACCCCGACCTTAAAAACTTCCCACATTCACCTCCATTATTTCTTCTTACATAGGTTCTTCCTACATGATTCCGCACTCATTCAGCCCCTTGAAATTTGAGACTTCCGACAACCCATGGAAATGTCTCAAGCAAGGCTCTGCAAATCAAACATTCAGAGAGAGGCATTGACCGGCGATGAGAAACATAACTATATGTTTTGAGCCACACAAAAACCCGCTTCAATTCTTGCAATGCAGGCTTAAATAAAAAGCGGTCGGGTCGGATCTTTGCCTGATGGTGGTCTTCCTATCTTTGCGACAGTGGCAGTACTGATAATGTGCAAGACGAGGCTCGCGTGGGGTCCGGGGGATGCAAAATAGGCAGCGCGCAGAAGTATCTGTAGGAGTCATGCCGCGATATACATACGTATACGTGCGTGTAGGGACATACTTCTTGAGACGGGGTCTGCCGACCGTCTCGTGTGGGGAAGCACTGACCTGATGTGCTGTGATGAGCACTTTTTCTGAGCCACATCGAGGTTATGTGCATGGGAATGAGGTCTGTTGGATTTGTGTTTTTCTTGAACTTATATTCCTGCTTTGTTTTACCATCTGGTGACGCACTGGGAAAACAATGGAATTTTGCTCTTGGAGGCTTGTTTGGATTTGGTACTTCGTATACGGTTCATCGCCGTTTCAGACGATGTTCTGCAAGTGCAGTATGCCTACGCAGTCCATGTCTCCTTCCGACATGTCCCTCCTTGCCACCGCTACCAACTTTCCCAGTGGAGATTCAACTTCTGGAGATCACCTTCCGTCTTTCAAACAGCTGATGCACTTTACTCACATTCTACTGCAATGGTAATAATATAATGCCTAGTTAGTTATAATCCAATGATACACCCGAGAGATACATCTAGATTTTGGTGTACTTCCAAGAAATTGTATCAGATGATGATGTGAGATGCAGTGGAACGCAGCGCTTTGCTGAGTGGCGTTGCCTCAATCTCCAACTGCTGGGGAGAGTTTGTAATTTGGCAGGAAAGGTTTGCTTATGGGAAATCGTTGCCATAATCACCCAAGTCAGTCTTCCGATCCACAATGCTTCACTTCTTCTGACACATTCTTCTGAGGTCTTTTAGAGTTAACACCGTTCAATGCGACGAAAAGTTGTCCCCCCCCCTCTCTCTTCAACTTGTACCGAGGGGTGAGCACTTGTAGCGGCACTGACGCTGAAAAGTCGTTTGAAATATTGTGGTTGCTCTAACTTCATTTAGATTAGACAAAAGTTCAGCGAGTTTGACCCGGAGTCGCCAGCACCGAGGTAACGACGATTCTGCCCTTTTAGCTTTCAGCATCATCCCCTTCTCCATCAGCTACCAAAATTCTCTCGACCTCATCATAGATACTCAACATAAACCTATACTCTGCAAACCTCATCAGTATCACGCTCCCAGCTTGTCTCGGCCCGGGGCTAACTCACCTTCTGGCGATATATGCTCGGTCCCCCTCCTACTGACCACTAATACCCTATCCCGCATTGCCCGACAAGCATCCAATGCCGTCCCCGGCACAAACCATCTCTTACTAACAAAGTTCATTCCAAAATCAGTAGGCTTTTCCTCCTCTCCCCTCTTCACGTCCCTATCAACGCCAGCATCGAGCACAGCTCGTACAACACCAGGCTGCCCTGAAAGAGCTGCATAGTGCAGAAGGGTGCTGCCATATTCATCAACATCATTGATTATCCGATTCACCACTTCACTGGGCTTAGAGAATACAAGATTGGTAAGTATCGATACGATTCTCGCGTCTCGCTCGAGCCATGGGGCCTGTGACTTCCAGTATCCGTTGTACTCATATACCGTTGGCTCTGCCACCCACCAGGCCATGACCCCTAGGGTCTTGTGCTTCTCAGTCGGATTGGCACCAGCTTTCAGAAGGAGCTCCATGATATTAACATCTCCACATAATACGGCACATGCGAGCGGTGTGTACCCGCTATATGCGTCTGGGGCCGTGATATCAGCACCGGACCGGATTAGAAGATCGACAATGAGGGGCAGAGAGGAGAAGTTATAGTGTGGATCGTTGGCCTCTGGCAGCTGGCTAAGTACGCTGTAACCCAGGTTGTTGCGAACATTTGGATCAGCCCCGTGGTCTAACAAGGCCATGACAGCGTCAAGGTCTATGGCACGAACTGCCATCATGAGTAGAGTCAAAGCGCCAGGTCGGTCTTTAAGACGCATGTTGTGCGATGACGGCTTGGTCAGAGAGTTGATGTCACCGCCCATGTTTTTCAGCAGTCTCACGACGTCCGAAATACCATTGCGTCTTTTCTCACGCGGGCCCTGAAAGACGGCGGAGTCGTAACGGTGCTGAGTCGAAGTCCGGCCGATGTGATTGTATTGTAGCCGATGGAAGGGAGTATACCCCTCCTCATCAGCTTCAAATTTCAAAGCTACTGGTCCCTTAATTTCCAGGATTATATCTAAGACTGCAGTGTTTCGAAAACTGACAGCGAGATCGAAAGGACTCATACCAAGACATTCTCCCGTTGGGACTGAAAAGCTACCTTGTGATTCGTCTTCTCCTTCATATTCGAGATATCTCACGTCAAGGTCGTACATGTACGGATCATATCCATTCCTATGATACAGATCGGCCCCTTGTTGAATCAGAGCTCGTACGGCATGTTGGTTGGATATCGTCACTGCCCAGTGCAAAGCTGTCCCTGGTGGCCATGAATACGGGTATGTATGGTTTGGCACAAGCTGTCTGGTCTCGGATACAGCCTTTTCAAGGCTAGCTCCGCTGTTGATGAGCACCGCAAGAACGACTTTCATGTCATCTGGTGGGAAAGCCGAAAGCCAATGTAGACATGTTGCGCCAGCCGGCTCGCCGATGACGGATGCGTCTACACCGGCATCGCAGAGCTTGAGGACTGCTTGAGTGTCGCCTGCTAGGCACGAGAGATATAGTAATTCCCATTTCGGGAGCGGTTTGTCCTCAAGTGAATCTCTGCATGTCAATTTGTGAGGCTCCGAAGGTTTTTCTTCCTCATGGTCACTGATGACGAGCTCTTCGATACGGACTTGGGCCAGAATGCCATCAGATCCCACATTCTCATCTTTCCATTTCCGCCAAACAGCTCTTTTGATATCAGAATAATAGTACTGCTGATACCCTCCTCGCTCGCGAAACTCACTTCTCGCCCTTTCCTCCGCCGATTCACCCAGAAGCAATGGATCATTCGTCGCAATCGGACATCCAATGGCAGCGCCCTCGAAAAGCCATTTCTCCCGATACTTAACATACTCAGGCGGCCATTCAATTTCGCATGACTGTAATACCATGTTTACCACAGCTTGCGCTGGAACAAACCCTCTTTCGGCAGCGAGAAGAAGCTGCTTGATGGCTGTGGAATGAATCGTGAGTGGAAGCGACGGTATAGCGTAGTATGTGCTTTTCAGAAAGAGAGAGAACAGTTCGCCGCCCGTCATACTAGACCCATATTCTTCGAACGCTTTGGTGGAACCCAGAAACGAGAATTGCTGGATTGGGGGGATTTGCAACGAGTGCGCGGCATTTTTGCCTTTGGAGACTGTCTGTTCAAATTCACTTTGAGGAGCCTGATCCATTTCCCTGCGAGTGCAATCAGTTTACAGAGACATGAGATGTACATTCGAGCTCTCTACCATTGCCTCGAAGCCTGACTCCCGTCTTTGAGCAATTCCAAAGCATCTTCAGGTCGCTGCGCAGGTTCAAATCGAAGCAAATGACATAGAGCGGAGCTCAAGGTGCTTCTTTGAGTCTCAGACAACGTGAGAAGACCTGCAACCATCTCCGAAGCTTCTTCTAGGGCATTAGCAGGGTCATTTGCAATAGGTGGCCGTCCACGAAAGCACCAGGTACTCCAAATGGCCATTCCGAGAGAATAGAGATCCGCTTTCTTGTAGTCATTAGTCGTGATGCCCATTGGTGGCTGTGTCAGTCTGATCTCAGGCGCCTGCCAACCGTTACTCAGCGCTGTCACATAAATCTTTGACTCATTCTGGGCTTCTGCTTCCGGCACCGAATACCCGAAATCGGAAAGCTTCGCAATGAAAGGCACATCTTCTGATTCATTCCGAAATACCAGAACATTTTCAGGTTTGAAGTCCGCGTGAATGATACCAACTCCGTGGATTGCATCAAGACCAGCAGCCATATCGAGGCACAAATGATGCATGATGTCCCAATCATCACTTTTTATCTTCTCACTGAGGAGCTGTCTCAGGTTCCCTTCGGTCGCAAGCTCCATGACAAGTAGGGGCATGCCATTGTACCCAGTTTCGAACGACCAACCTAGTAGGTGCACGATATTCCGATGGCTTTTCAAAACTGGGTTGCGTAACACCAGCACCTCAAGAAACATATCATGCACCTGCCGACGTGTCTCCTCGCTCGTCAGATCAACTTCTTGATCTCTGCCAAGTACGATCTTGCATCGTTTCACTGCGGCTGGGCTCAAATCCCACGGCACGGTCAGGTTCTGTCCGCCCACCCAGTTTTGATAGACGCTAAATTGCCCGCCGGCGCCAATGAAGTATTCTTCAATGAGGTGGTGAGACAAAATCAAGGGGCCTTCTACCGAAAGAGCCTGTAAAATGCGAATGAAGTCGCTCGAGGTTTTGAGAAGCTGAAGGGTGGGCTGAGCTAATGTGCTCAAATTGGGAGTGAAAAGGTCCGCCGATGCACCTGAGAACCTTGATGTTTCAGTTTGGTCCCAGTTGTCTAGAATCCCGATTGACTCGCTCATTTTTGGGGTTCCAGCCGCGTGCGGAGCTGCGTTCTTTCTTTCGACGTCGTGAGGCTGACCTGAAGGAACAGTCAAGCGACTAGGGCGGGATCCTGCATGAAGCCAGTGCCAATGATTGGTTCGAAGAGCCGCGTTTCAGGCTGCATACCTACACATACCGGTTTTCTGCTTGAAATTTTATCATTGCTTTAGTCTCCAATCTGCACATTTAGCTGCCTTCGTTGATTTCAAAGCTATTACTGACATACGAGGGTGACCATGAGTGGCTTCGAAGTATTCGGCGTCGTCGCAGCCCTGCCAGGCATCATCGATATCTGCATCAGATACGGCGAGCTCATTGAGGGGAAAATTATGCTGTTCAAGACCGCGATGGAACATTCAAAACTGCAAGTCTTCATACTAAAGCTCTGTACCGGTGGCATTAGCGACATGCTCTTGTTCTTCCGCAGCGTCCATACACAGCTCGACAAGAGTTTTCAGCTCGTTCTGCATGACTCTGTAACCATCTTGAGGAATGCACTACTGAAGGCTTATGAAGCATTTCCTGAAGACTCATTTGCAGACAAAATGAAGACGGCGACGAAGCTGAAGTATGCTTTCTTCGATGCAAAACGGATAGAGCAAGCCGTGACGGACATGGAGGTGTGGCAAGACAGGTTTCTGAAACGGGCTGACATCTATCTGAAATTTGTATTTCAACCCAAGTATGGAGTCAAAACCGCGGAACAAGCAGAGGAACCGGATTCGGCAAGTTCTATTGGCACTGATCAATCTGGTGACTTGAGTGGTAATGACGAAAAACAGCTCGTTGCTCGGCTACAGAGGATTCAGAAAGGCCGGCGAAAGGTGACAGGGCCATTATTGATGAAAGACGTCCCTAGTCTATCATGCACACAAATACCAAACTCATCGCTCTGGATGGCAACCGCCAGCAAGGATGCTTCACCTACCCTCATGGAATATCGGAGCTACAAAGCAGCTGATACATCGTATACCAAAGCTCTGGCCTCGACCGTCCGAAACGTGGCTGGTAAACTGCGAGAAGCGGACGACTCTGCAATGCATATTCTCCAATGCCAAGGGTTCTCTGAAGATCCCATCAGCAGCCGTTTCGCGTTACATTTCTCTATCCCCATGGGCAAAACTCATCCTCAGTCGTTGAGAACATTGCTCGCCGATCCGACCAACGCGCGGGGCAAGAAGCACTCCCTTAGTGATCGCCTGCAACTAGCACAATCAATTGCAACCGCGGTGCTATACGTGCATTCGTGTGGTTTCATCCACAAGAATATAAGACCAGAGAATATCATCATCTTCGATGACGTTTCTGCGCAGCCAGATCAGATTTATCCCTACGCTATCGGCCAGCCTTATCTTGCCGGGTACGACGGTATACGAATGGAGGAAGCACAAACTCTGATGCTCGATGTAGAGAAATGGCAAGAGCGCATTTATTTACCTGCCGAAAGATTGGCAGATCAAGAGCATCGAGTCAAGTTCAGTTGGGTGCACGACGTGTATAGTCTTGGTATCATCCTACTCGAAGTTGCTCTCTGGGAGAATTTTACCAATCCATCTGGAGCGATCGGGAAGACTTTGAAAAGTGCAGAGGTTCCTGGAGATGTGCTTGAGAAGAATTGGCTGAAGCAGGTACCAAGGGTAATGGGAAATAAGTACGCAGAGGCAGTATCGGCTTGCTTTGGCATGTTGAAGGGTGGTAATGGAACAGCTCTTGAGGATGAAGATGGGATTGAATTGGGTACGACGTTCATCTCACGAGTTCTGGACAAGTTGGAGGATATTCGGCTCTGAATGGCTACTTCGTTGTCGAAATTCTCAACCAGCTTAACGATAATATCGTTTCATTCTTGACGATCTTTCTTTTGGGGGGCCTCTGGCGATCTATAGATGTGCCACTACAGGATCGATTAGGCTTTCGGTCGTCATGCATTTCTTCGTCTGGCACTGGGAGAAAGATTATGTAGGAGTCAATACGATGTCCGATTTTCAAACATTTTCCTATACTAGTATTAGTTACAAATCGACCGCAGCCAAAGAAGTCTTCCGCTGATAGCCCATGAGATAAACTTCTAGACTGTGAATAAATTCGCCATGAGCAGATTGATTTGATTACCGCTATGTTAAGGGAGGATGGAACGACATTCGAATCGACTTTTTTGAGACAATGAAAAGGAAAATTATGGCTGATATTTGGGAATTTCAGTGACATCTTGGCGGGTTCGAAATTTCGGATGAAAGTTTCCGGGACATATTTGTAATTGTTCGGAGTATTGTGGTGACCGGGTCGAACGAAAGCGATTCCGTCGGAAAATCTCGAGAAAGCGATAATTGTTGTGAAGGGGGCGAAATGTAATATCAGGTGATCACTCCTGACCCTCCACCCCGCCGTTTTCCCGAAGGAGCCGCCTCATGGGCTTACTTACTACTCCTGCAAGGCTTTTTCGTCAGCACTCAATGTTTGTTCTGCCCTAAAGCCATGTGTTCATGCTTCCTCCGGGAAGTGATGTCACCTTCTCAGCGCTCAGCGGCTCTAGACGTGAAGGCGACCTCAGGCTACAGTCTAACAGTATGGCCGGCTCTCGTGTAAACTCCACGCATTGAGACGTTGCGACGGATCAAATAATATTTCTAAAAATAGAACAAGAAGATCATCTTGGCCGTTTTCAGCTATAATCCCTTCGCTTGGTGGAGGCTGAATATTGGCTTCTGTTAAGCGAAGCATCTTGAACGTGTCCTTATCCCATTCAGGGGCAAGGGGCTTATGCGAGACCCATCTCGTGGCGAACCAATCGACTGGTGGAGTCGTAACAGATTCAAAATAGAAGTTCACCTGACACGAGAGGAGAAGAATAGCAACAACTTTATTTTTCAGAGAAATATGTTTGCAACTTGCTCATTGGCACTTTCTGCTTTACTCTTACCATGAGGTGCCTTACATCATCGCCTCGCAGTCTGAGGTACCGACAAGGACCCAACTCAGAGTCTAGATAAGATAACGAGATATTATATCCCGGTTGGAACTACATGGTCTAAATAATAGGGCTGAACTTGATGAATTCCTATTGGGCGCTATCTTCGGCCCCATAGCCGTGCCGCCTTGGGTCATCTTAAGCGAGTAGATAAGCATGACGGAAAGAGGAGGATTCGCAAGGGGAAAGACCGGATCGTCTGCCGTCAGTAACTGTTCTTGAGCGTCTGATAGGCCTTTCCATTTGGTTTCTTCTCCAATATGGAGAATTTTAAACATATGTCAAGTAAGAGAGATTTGCCTTCCACGAGTAGGATGGAACGGCAGAGCTGAGAATTCTAGGTTGCCGTCAATGTCCATCCTAGCGGCATGTCTTACCCCACATCATCCTTCATTATAGGATTTGATAAATTTTCGAGGCAACTTTACGCGTCTAAGGCGCCAAAGTCCTCAGCCTCTCACTCAGACGCCAGGGAGTGGCGGCAAGCGCTTAACCAAGCGCAGGCCTCAGACGGAATCTGTCAGACGCGGGAATATGTTCCTCACGAGAGCAGAAAGATCATTGAAGCTTTTCTCCAAAAACAAAGGAATGCATTTTAGGCTTCATTACCCGGGAGGCCGGCCGAAGGTGCTTTGCAGGCTTCATTGTAGGGCCGAAATACTGCCATGGCTCATGGCGGATACGAACGACGCCAATCATGAAGCCAGTTGGTAGTTATCACATAACCAGTTGATATGAAACTGGCTGCCTAAACTCCTGGTAACGGTTCAGTTTTATGAGATTAGAGCTCCATTGCTTTTACCGCGGTGGAGTGAGGATTTCCCCTGTTCGCGAGCTGAAGCCATCTGAAATTTTATGAACTCCTTAGAAATTTTAGTTTCCCTGGATTGAAAATTAGACTGAAATAAGCCAAGCCTAGATGTGTTTGAAAGCATCGCCTTAGTAGTCTGAAAATTGAAGAGAGATTTTGAACTATTTCATGGCTTTTATCTACCGAATTGGTGGACTCAAGCATTAGAGAATATACTAGATCATTGCACGCCTGTAAAATTAAGCATAAATCATCTTTGTAGTATAAGTAATTGTAGCTGTGCTCAAATGTGATAGCCCATAATCCAGGGCATTGAACCTGGGTAGACTTCCCGCCTGTTGACCGTGGGGTCGCTATGACCGCACGTTCTATTGCAGAGTGCTCCGCGAACTGAGAAATCCTCCATACTAAAACGGTCGTTGAATTTTCATTCTCTTGATTGCAAAAACAAATGGTTGGAAGTTACTGGGATAGAAATGGACATTATACAGTACTTAGAATCCACACGGTGTGTAAATTGCTAGATCAGGACGGCTCGGTACTAGCCTCCTAGAAGCCCGGGACAGGGGGTACACGATGCAGGACCAAGGATTGCTTATCGCGGGAGATTGACAGGGTTTTTAAGTTGTTCCAAGGCAACTGTATTTCTATCAATTTGATTGGCCAATTAAAGAACGCGGGTTTAAGAGCTGAAGCGGCATATCGATGAGTTACCTCGATATGAGTTAGTGGGGAGGCTTAGAACCTTAAACGCACCGATGAACGAGTTAATGGGGGCCAAGAACGGGACGACGCCCTACGAAGGTATACGGTACCGAGCCGAGTGTTTTGAAAACGGCTTAGTCATGTCTATTACAACGATGCTTCCTGAATACAAACTAATTACTTGGAGAGTTGTGAACCGCTAGGCAGCATGATCCGTAGGATCAACAGTTACATTGCTCCCACGTTTTGTCAGACTGAATGAACAGAAACCAACACGAAGATACGAACGTCGCCTTTAGGAGTATGATGGTAATAATTAAACCACTCTCTCATTCATCCTAGTAACAGCTCGTGTTCTCAAGGGAAGCCTATGAGTAGGAAACAATACCATGTATTCAGCTCCTGAAACGTGAAGGATAAAGACTTGAATTCTCCTCCATCGAGAGTCAACATCTGACCAAAAGCAGCAGTTATTCTATTTGAAACCTCAAACCCTCCTTCGATCATATCAAAGATTCTCTCAAGGCACAATGCCACACCGTAAGGACAACCTGGGCGACTTGATTCGATTCGCCCGAAAGAATTCTCGATTTTATCATGAACAATTAAAGCAGGTCTCCACAAATGCCACCAGTGTCGTCGATCTTCCTATAACTAAACCACATGAGTACTGGTCGAGGCTGAACGAAGTCACAACAGCGCCAATTACATCTCATATCATCATGCGTAGTGGCAGTCCAACGGACAGCACCAAGAAAGTTTATTTGACGAAAGAGGAGATCTCGAAAGCCACTTCCTCGAGTGCTAATGCCCTGGTCAGTCAAGGCACTGGTCTTATGCCGGGTGATCGTGTTGCCAACATACCGCACCGTAAGTACTTGCCTAAAGTCGATCCACACCTACCAAATAGTCCCGTTTACTCTTTTCGAATCCGTGCTAATTCCCAACTTAGAGGGCTCCCCGCATGGCAGCTTCACTATCATGAATACCGCCGTTCTAAACGTCCCAATTTCTGTAGTACATCTCCCAATCGCAGAAGACGATTCAGTAGAGAACAAAATCCACTTCTTAGAAATCTACGAAGCAACCGTTTTGCTCGCCACATTTTCCACCGCCCGGACCATCGCCCAACATTTGGGGGAAAAGGGCAAGACACTACCAAAACTCAGACTTGTTCTGTACTCTGGAGCATGTTTCTCAACTGATCAGACACCTGTTCCTCCAAGCGCATTCCCCAATGCACTTGTATGTCCGAGCGAATTCGGGTCCATGTCTGCGGGGCTGCTTGCAATTCCGGCTCAGCCGTTCAGACGAGAAGATGGACCGAACCCTGTGTATAAAGTGCTTGAGCCGCTTGTTGTGGTGGAAATTGTTTCGGAAAATGGGAAGCCGATTACGGCATCTGGAGTTAAAGGGAACATGGTTGTCACGCATTTGGTGAGGAGACTGCAGCCATTGTTGCGCTTTCCGGTGGGGGTGACTGCTTCGTGGGTCAATTACGGGTTGGAAACATTCAGGGTTCACGAGGATTAGTGAGCTACTTCAGGAGGGGAACAGCTTATTGGCATTGGGATCTTAGTGGGATTTGAGGTCGGACAACAGGGACTTGGGAGGGGTACCAAGCTGGTTTTCAGGCGGAGCCGAGCTCCGAGGGAGCTGGTCTCTGGGCGGCCTAGTTCAACATAGGCTCGCTGTACTTTCTTGCTTTCTTGCTTTCTTGCTTTCTTGCTTCCTTTCATTCTCTTCAAAATTACTCCTTTATCAAAGCAGCAAGTAGAGTAGACCAATTATTAGATTTAGATTTAGACACCCGAAAGAAAAAGAGACAACATGTATCTGCCTCAATTCAAACCTTATCAAATGTCTTCACATGAGCAATTATCAAACCTCTCAAACCAGGAGTGCTCTAATTTTGTGTTTGAAGGGTTGTCTGATCTATATCGGTCCGTGGCTAACCAAGAGCTGATAAGTATGTCTAGAAATTGAAGATAGGATCGTCTGCATAGTTTTGCCGTATCGGGTGGGGAAGCTCAGCGGCACAAGACCCACCAATTGGCGCTGCGGAGATTCTCGCGCATGTGAAATGCACCGCTACTGCAGTGGAACGGTAACGAGCTAGCTTCCTTTCAGGGGTTCGGTCTACCTGCCCATCCAACCTTAAATATAACCTTACCCCAAACCAGAACACTTCAACCCGCCTGGGTGATGATAGGGGTATTCCCGCTACCGAAACCCTAGAGTCATTGTCCCGCTCTGAAAAATATCTGGTGAGATCTGCCAAGCACCCTTTCGGTCGCGGCAAAACGCCATGGGCTCCTCATCGCCCTCGCACTCGGGCGCCTTGCCAGACTCGCAATCATCTGAACTTGCTCTCACTCACCCTACGGATGGAGAATGCCTCAAAATTTGGAGCAACACATCAGCTTCATGGAGAGACTCCTTGACTGTGGAGGCTTATCTGAAGGAATCCCTGTTTCTGACAACGATTCCGCTAGCAAAAGATGGTGGAATGACGCACTGGATTTTGGTTGACAAAACTCTTCCTCCCGACGAACGAGCAATTTTCTGCTCCTGCGAGACATTTCGAAAACGATCATTAACGAGTACCGAGAACGGAGTAGTTAGTGATAACATCGTCCATGGGATTGCCAGCGTCTTTTGCCCTCCTCCGTATCGTGGCCGTGGGTATGCAGCGCGTATGATGCGCGAAATTTCCGAAGTCCTGCGGAATTGGCAGTCAGAGAATACCAGATGCATCGGAAGCATTCTATATTCAGACATCGGCAAGACCTACTATAGTAAATTAGGATGGCTCCCCCATGTTACCAACTCTCACGTCGTAATGCAGCCATCATCACCCAGCATCGCAAATTCGCCACGAGCCAGACCAATTCCGAGAGAAGGCCTTGCGGAGCTCTGCAAATCGGACGAGGCGATGATACGGAAAGCTATGGCAGCTCCAGCAGAAGGAACTTCGATGAGGATGACTATTGTGCCGGATCTCGATCATATGCTTTGGCATATAGATAAAGAAGAATTTGCCTGCAACTTTCTCTTCGGAAAAATCCCCCAAGCCAAAGGTGCCATCGTAGGACCGGCTGGGAGCCGAGTGTGGGCAGTCTGGACGCGCCGCTACTATGGGAAACCAGATTCGGCGTCTCCAAACAATACACTCTACATTCTAAGACTCGTCATCGAAAATGAAGATACTGTCGATAACGATCGAGTAAACTACCTGAAGGCTGTTCTCGAGGCTGCTCAGGAACAGGCAGCAGAGTGGAGGCTTGATCAGGTGAAGCTGTGGGATCCTACCCCAGAAGTCCAGGAGCTGATAAGAAATGCTGGAATTGAACATTCGATCGTTGAGAGACAGGAAGAGAGCATTGCGAGCGGGCTTTGGTATGATGAAAACGCGGGGACAGCCCCGGCCCCGCAGTGGATGAATAACGAGCACTATTCGTGGTGCTAAGCAGAAGCTCTAAAGAAAACCTGTTTCAATACCAGAAATTTATCAACTGTTCCACTGGGAAAGTTTTGATTTCAAAGGTTCAAAACAGCTCTATTTAGTCTTGTGCTCTAAATGCTTTAGCTCCGCTAAAGGCCCCTGAATTTCCGGGGACGGCGGGCTGGAGTTAGCGAGTCGCTCAGGGGAATTAGCGTCTGTGCCACCTAATCTTGTAACATTTTCAGCGGTTGAGACCTTATCTATCTTCAACATCTTGCAGTCTCGAAGACTCTCCCGCGACATAGCATTCATCCAACAACAACCATGCCTCTCACCTTACATCTTGCAACTCCTTCCGACGCTGCCCGGATCGCAGAAATCCACATGGCAGCCTTCGGCTCCAACAGCATGTTACTCGCGCAGTTCCCGACGCCAGCTGTGCGCACCGCCCTGCAAAGCAGTATAGAAAGGAAAGCACTGGACGATATGAATGATCCGAAGACCAGTGTGCTTGTTGTTCGGGACTCGGACCTTGGCAAGGATGTTCAAAATGAAGAACCAGACACGAGCGACGGCAGCGGTGAAATTATTAGTTTTGCGAAATGGAGCCATCCCATTCTAGAGGGAGAAGAGCATTCTGAACCCCCGTGGGTATGGCCTGAAGGTACGAGGATGGATATTTTAGAGAAGTGGGGAAATAAGTTGGAGGAGGCACAGGAAAAGGTTTTGAGCGGGGCACCGTGTTACCGTAAAAACCAAAATTTTCAGCGGTCAGATATACTCGATTACTAACTTGCAGTCAGGGCTTACTTTCATCGGCACTGATCCTCGATATGAGAGGCGTGGTGCAGCATCTTTAATGGTGCAATGGGGTCTGCAGCGCTGTGGGGAGGAAAACTACCCCGCATACCTGGAAAGCACCGTGAAGGCGGTACGGCTGTATGAAAAGCACAGATTTGTGCCTACACAGAAAATTACCTTGGAACTGGATACGAAGCCTGGAGACCGAGAGCCAGATACCTATACGGAAACTGGATTGCTCTATAAACCTTGAATCTATTTAACTTGGTACCTGAGTTGACAACTTGGCGCTGAAATGAAAGATTCGACTCTCCTCCTTCGCATTCCTGCCAACTTTACTTTCCCATATACCGCCAAACAGCTACCATTGAACTTCCGACTGAACGGTTCGCCGCGCTCCGTGTCTAGGATGAAGCGATCTCTCACGACTTCGATCCCACAGAGAGCGACATCACTCCTATCAAGCTACTCAGCTGCGATGCGTGACCTCGTGGCAAGCAGTTCCTGAAAATTTGCTAGGCTGGTGGTAGTACTGCAACGCCAAACATCAGCTGCAACAAGCCTGGACCTCGTGAATGGTGCTGCGACTGGTATCGTTTTCCTACTCCTGAATCGGGACTTCGCCGCCCCAATTCGTATCATCCCCTCGCGTTTCTTAATTTTGCTGGATTCAAACTTCATTCCCATTCTAGTCAACCCACGAGTATGAATGATGACAGAACCAAAGCAAGCCCCTTCAAGGCGAAGTCAACGCCAAACTTCTCGGCCGAAGACTGCACGTTACCACTCCTGCTGCCGGCAGTCGCACTCGAATACGGGTTTGGAGACGGGGAGAGATATGATGTTGGTGTAACAGCCGCAAATTTTGTGCTCGTCGCATTCTTGATATTCGCCGTACAATACGCCGTATTAGCCGCAGCCGCTTGCAGCATTGTTCCTGTGGTGTCTGCACAACGAGCCGCAAGGGAGTTCCATTGATCTGGGACGTAATAAGATCTCGAATAGCAGCCACAGCTGGGATCAGCGCCATTGCAGTAGGCAGTCAATGAAGCCCAAGCTTTGCAAGCTTCGGAGGGCTCGCTCGGTTTGAAAGTGGTTGCTGAAGGCTCAGAAGGCACAACGGGAACGAGAACAGTCGCCGAATCGAGAGCAGTTGCCGAATCGAGAGCAGTTGCCGAATCGAGAGCAGAGCCGATATTGTCGAGAATGTCTTTTGCCTTCTCGAGTAGTTCTTGCCATGATCCCTTTGATTCCGTTTCTGCTTTTTCTCAGCAACCATTCTTGAAGCGTTCATTGGAGCTTTTTCACGAACCTGTGAATGGTGGTTTTTGGCCATTTTGCGAAAATAATCCCAAGTCTGCTGGATTCGAAAAGGGAGCCGTGGGCGGGTTCGTGCCCCCAACCCCGCCAACTCCCGTCCCTCCGCCGCCCTCCCAAGGATCCTTAGGTCCACTTGATCCTGGTTCTGTAGGGCCGCCAGATCCAGGAGTTTTTGGTGCTGATCCTGGTTCCTCGAAAGGCACAGGGTCGGAGGCAGGGACTTTCGGAATTGAAGGTGTTGAGGGCACTTTCGGTATTGAAGGTATCGCTGCGCCCACGATTTGAAATACAAGCGCAATTGTGAGAAGACAAATCACACTTCTGGACATCATGCCTGATATTAAGTGATGATAAAAACTTGGAGCACGGAATTTCAAATGGGAGTCCAGGAATCATATACTTCGAACCAACACGCCAAGGAAGGATTCCATGCATAAGCCACCCTCGATCTGCCTTAAGCTTCGACTCTGAAACGGCTAGGGCTTGCGCCTCCCGCAGCTAACGAGCACTAAACTCGTAACTGATGGTCTCGTAGCGGGTCGCCCACCGGAGGCCGCTCCTGCTACAGGGGCTTTACGTAGCGAGCCACCGGAACAGCCTCAAAATTGCGGGGAGTTGGTCTGGGCTGAGCAGGCTTCAAATTTATGGAACGCCTCATACACAACTACTGAAGACATAAATAGAGGGGTCTAGCGATTTCTCTGACGCAGTGAGCCGAGTATACACGAGCTAGGTAATAGGAAACAATCCATGGGCGATTGTCTGCTGGAAAGAGGAGCATTGCGACGTCGGGTAGGCTTTCGGCGGTGCATGCCCCGCCTCCCAACACCAACATGTTGGTGTTTGGTCAGGGCTTTTGATCCCTCCTGCAGGTATTCAAACCCCCGCTCAGCTTCCAATGCTTAACGGGAACCTTCTTAATTCTCAAGAATTCACGGAGCCTTCTCGAAACACCAACTACAGTTTTCGAATGCGTGGGACACTGCCCCACGCCGCATACTCCAATGCATCATTACCTCTTGAAGTCTAGATGGTCCGCACAAAACCTTTCGGTGCAGATTTCAAACAGTGAGAGCAGGCCAATGTCAGCTCTGCTGATGAAGTCAGCAAAGTGGTTATACACAAACTTTAGAAGGGAAGTTCTATCATCGGATTCTGCAACTATCTCCCTGTCAGCTCACTATTTAACAAGCCCAAACGGCGCAAGAGATACACGAGAACCCTATCGTTGCAAAATATAGCACACTCTCTGCTGCCCCAAAATTATCCTGCCAGTCCCAAGTATCAGGGAACTTTTCAAAACGCCAACCACTCTCTCTCATTTCCTCCATGCCAACCTCACTACCATTGGGTTTTATCCTTGTTCGCCGTGCTCAACCTCGGAAATTTTGCGCAGCCCATCGCTCATATGCTTCAATTGGTGCATCGAATCGGATCGTCGGAGCACTGGGAGAGGAAGCACTCATATGACTAGGTCTTCTGTTCTCGTTTCCATTCTCTCTCGGAGCGAGTGCCATCGTCGTATCAAACATTGTGGTTCTAGTACCAGAGTTGAGAGGAGAGGCCAAATGGTTTTGTCTGGGGTTAGATTTGGCGGTTTGCAACGCAGTGGTGGCAGAGGGTCGGACAAAGTTTGAATTCGCTGGGAGCATAATTGGAGTTCGAATAACATGTTGCGTCAGTTGTCCAGTAGCAATCTTACGTCCGGGAACACCAGAGCTCATGCCAGGCTTCTCCTTCGTCATATGTTCCTCCTGCGGAATTTCTTTCTCCGGCTTCGATGCCTTCTGTTGTCCAGTCGTTGGGGGTAGCGCAGAAATCTCCGATGCTTGAAGGGCTTCCGGCGGAACTGATGGGCCAATGCCTCGGAAAGTGCCATCGGCCAAGCTCTTCATGAGAGCTTTGAAGGCTGGTCTCTTGATTCGCTCTCCATTTTCGTCCACGACAGTCCTATAATTATCTGGACAAGTATCCCAACTTTGTCTCCGTACTTCTTCCTCCTCCATTCTCCGCGCCCGCCTCTCCTGAAAATCTGCCATCAACCTCGCAGCTTCCTCTGCCAATTGCTTCCGTTCTTTCAGACTCTCTGTGAGCTTCGCGTGGAGTGTTGCTTTTAGTTCCGCCTGCTTTTTGGCTGCTGCGAGCTCGGCGGCTGTGGGTAATTGCTCGTCATTTTCGGAGGAACGTGGCGGAGTAGGTGGACTGGTAGACTCGTCTTCGTGAAGTTGAACGCCGCCGATTGTTTCGTCGTGCTCCTGAAAGCTGACCTTTCGAGATGGTTTGCTGGAAGCTTCTGATGACCCTGTTTAAATTAGCTAGGTCGCGAAAATGATCTGAAGTCCAGCTTACGAGGAGACATATTATCAACAGCTGTGTGAGCCTTCATCAAGGATCCTGTTTCCATCGCGAGAGCACGCGCGCGCAAAGCTGCTTGTTCGGCCGCTACCTTCGGGTCTGTGACTTTGGGGCGGATAGGTCGGGCAGGCATGTTGATTGCTGTCTCGCGCTCAAGAGAACGTTGTATGTGAATTCCTAGGGATTTGCCGTGGGATGTTACAGCAATCAGAGATTCTTTTATAAGTTCTTGGTGTTGGAGTTGAAAGAGTCACCTCACAGTGTTGAAAGAAAAATAAACAAACTCTGCCTTCCCCCTCACCGCCAAAATTTAAGCGAGGCCTCCGCTGCCCCCCTTTACTGCCTGCTTCTGGACGACATAAGAGGCTGCGCTTTGGCAACTCATTTCCAGCAGCGTTTGCTTTAAAATCAATCAGTGTATCTTCTGGATTCCTCGAGCAAGCTGGCACACGTGCGAAATTGTACTGTGGTTCACGATGCTGTGGATATCGGGTGAATATTCTGTAAAATGAACATGATATTGGGGTCCATTGATTCATGTTACTGATTTCTAGAGGTTTGTATTTCACCTCAGTGTTTAGATAGTGCAACCGTATCCCCTAACTGCTGAATAAGCTAGCTTTCCTTCACACCCGTTCTTGCATCTCCCTTCTGGTCACCCTCGATGTCAGTGCTCGCGATCACATCTTCCCACTCGTTGCAAAACTCCAGATACTTCGTGTACTTATCCTTGATCTTAGCCAGAATATCAGGCCCCAATGGAAGCCGTTCTGGCATCTCTTTCCCTTCCGCTACCCCTTCACCACGGATCACGTCCACCATTACCTTCACAGCCTTCTTTGGATCACCTGGTTGATTGCCATTCATTTGGCTAACAAAACCTCCAACGATGTTGTTGAGCTCAGCATAATCATCAATTGCAGACGAAGTGTCTGGAGCCGTCTTGATGTTCGACGGGTCCATAATCTTGGTTCGGAAGAAGCCTAGTTGAAAGAGAACCGACTTGATGCCAAAAGCTGCCGTTTCTTGACGAAGGCATTCAAAAACTCCTATTTGGGGATTGTAAAATCAGTATTCCAGCCTAGGAAATCTAGCAATACAATTAGATGACGTACCTTCTAATGCAAACTTAGATGCACAGTATGCACCTGCCCCAGGCTCACCTGCCATGCCTCCAGAAGAACTCATGAACACAAGAGTCCCAGACTTTCTAGCTCGAAAATGCGGCAACAACGCGCGAGTGACGTTGACCACGCCCGAAAGGTTGGTATTCAACTGTTTCACAAAGCGCTCATGACTGACAATGTAAGTGATTTATCTATGAGTATAGTGCAACAAGACCAAAGAAAGTATCTACCTGATCTCTTCCACCATACCGGCTTCAATATATCCGGCGTTATTCACCAAGACGTCGATAGTCCCATGAATTCCAATTGCTTTCTGGACTTGCTGATCAATTTCACTCTGTGAAGTTGTGACGTCCAAGTCGACCACAGAAGCTCCAATGTCCTTGAGAGCGGTGAGACGCTGAACTGCATTATTACGACCTGTAGCAATCACGTGATCACCGCGAGCCAAGACAGCATGAACGAACTCCTCGCCGAGGCCAGAGGTGCAACCGGTGACAAGCCAAGTGAGTTGGGTCATTTTGAGAGATATGGAGGTTCCAAAAGTGCAGAGCGATTCTGAACGAAAATTGAAAGAAAAGGGAAAGAGAAAAGAAATGTGAATGTGGGCGAAAAGGTGAATTCCCTGACGCTAAAATACCGGGCCTTATCGCCGGTTGGATAGCTCGTAACTGAGGACCAACAGTTGTTGGATCCACCATGGCCTGCATTACTGGTCACTGCTAGGGGGCCGGATAATATCAGGCAATGCATGTAAACCGCCAACCTGTCACCAACACAATACATTATTACACTCCCAATCTACGCCTTTTGAATTAGTTGTATGCTGACTTGGCATATTCAAGATGACTGGGAGGATATGGAACAAAATCTTGGCAAAAAAGATCTAATTCTTTGCCTTTGGTGCACGCGGAAACAAGAATTTCAAGAAGCTTATCAACCCTTCCTCATCCTTTCTTTACGACGTATGGTTCCTGGGAAAGTCTTGTTTCATACATTAGTATTCATAGGCAGCATACTGGAATGAAAAATACTTCATGATTGATATCTATTACCATTCAATAGGTACAGATCCATTCCATCAAGTCCAGAATTCCATATTATTTTCCTCTCCGAATGAGCAAATTGGAGATTCTATTGATTGCTGGTAGTCTTCCTTGTATTTCTGCCAGTAGCAATCAATGTCCCATCCTCGTCCATGAGCAGCAAAACCGTAAGGAGTCCATATTTCGAAATATTGAAAGTCAAAAGCAAGAAACCCCCAAAGCACAGTGGACGAAAGGTACGCCACGAGGTAAGGTGTAACGCTACCCGAGCCTCAACGAATCTGAACGACATCCATACCACCATTTCTCCATTCGGTTCTCATCAGTCCATTGAGAGCCTTCCTTGGGAAACTTCATTCTATTAGATTCTCCCCTTGCCATGTCCAGATATCTGAATCATCTGACTAATGCCGTTTTGAACACTTGGATGTATTATTGCCCGACTTGACGCAGCTCAAGCAGAGTCCGATTTTGTTGACCATTTGTTCCAAGGGCCCAGCACGGCAATTTCTGTATTCCGGAGCACAGTGTTTATAACCATAAGCACACTGAGCGCTTGACTCTTGAGGCGTGGGATCGGGCATTCTTTGGACTTCATCCATAGTCTCAGATATGCACATCAGCTTCGTTGGCCAAAGCTCTCGGTCTTCGAGTAGCTTTAGGTAGGCATATGCGTATTTGCTCGTTCATCCGCATCTATGAACGCACATGCCTGTTGGGTCATCTATTCCCTTCTGAAGAATCTCCGCTAATTCCAACCTAGCGAGGGTTCTCTGCTCCTCCAGTAAACCTGTATACCTGCTGTCAGTGAGGTATTCTTGTTTCAAGGAATGTCAATCATCTATAGGACTCACAAATGACTTTCCACGGCATAGCAGACTCGACTTCTTCGCTGGAAAGTTCGAGGAAACTGCTACCGTGGTTAAGAACCATTGCCTTGGTTGTTGCTTTGAATGCCTCTGCATTTCGAAACAGATAAGCCGCAGCAGCAAGAAGCATCAAATCGCGAGGCTTATTCTCGCGGACTTTAAGCCACCCACTGCTAATCAAGGTCATTGCCTTGGTCCAATCATACTTATCTGCGACCACCGCAATCCTGAGAACCTTAACTGCGGAGAGCGACTGCGACACCGTGTCACTTTGGTGATGCAGGATTGCACATATTGCCTTCAGCGATGGGGCGTCATCGTCCGGGAGTGAGATCTCTGCAGGGCCTTTGCTGGAGACTATGTCATGCCCTTCTTTCCAGTCTGGGCCCAGCATGGCTTTGAAAGGCTTTGAGGCTTTGGTCAAGAAAAGTGAATGGACGCGAATTTTGACTGCCTCTGGTCCAACAAGCAATACGAGATCGCCATCATCTGCAAAGCTGATAAGGGGACTGCCACCCCAAGAGGTAATTTCTGATTCTTGCATCCTGGGCTAGCAGAGCGTTGATTGCTGCAGTGTAATTTTGGTTGGGTTCAGGGTGGATGGATTTATCGGTCAGGGTACGTTTCAGAGGCTCTGCATGAGATGGGTCATTAAACGAATCCAATCAGCAATTGCTGTGAGCACGCTTGCGGTACATGCAGTACAACTCGGTTAGGCAACTTTATTGAACCAATTGAACGCTTGGTGAATGATTTTGCCGCTGTTTCTGTAAATAGGGTCTATGTGGCACTGTGGGCGACACACGAGCAATGGGTTGACTAATTTGGCAGCAACACTGCACGCTGAAAGATATCTATAGAGGCAGTAGGCTGCCAATAAATGGATCACAAGTATAATAGTCTATACCTTCTATTAGGAGAAGCACTTGGGGGGCATCTTCGATTTGGTTGGATTTTGAGTGGCCCGAAGTTACCCCGCGTTGCACCGAGATTTGTAGGTCGGGTTCGAGAACGAAGGAAGTGCTTTGAGAGAATGAAGAACGTATGTGCATTTCATGGTCTATTTTTTGAACCAGGGATGCTCCAATACGGTCTCGACACTTGCCCGCTCCTTAGGATCATACTCCAAGATACTTCGCATCAGATTCGCTAGAACTCGACCTTCCTCGACCGGGATAACAAAACCACCGGCTCCGTTCTTCTTTTTCTCGGGCTCATGTTCGGAAGGCGGGCTGTAGGTGAGAAGCTCTTCAAGGCTGCTGGTCAACATATAAGGCCTTCCGGTTTCAGGGTTCGTTAACAGCGTCCCATCCTCTTTGTACCACTGCCCCCGTGCTGTCCAAGCACTCCACCAGGGTTCAGGGGGTTTTCCAAGCAGTGGCATCATTTTCATGATTACCTCATCATCATCATCATCCATGAAGTTCTCAAAGAGAGGACTCCTGGTCCTGATTTCGTAGATCGTGCATGCAAGAGCCCATAAGTCACAACCAACGCCGATAGTGTTGTCGAGGAGGAGCTCAGGAGACCGGAATGCTGCTGTGACCCCGAGATCTTCTGGTGGACTTCTCATATCATATGACTCGCCGAAGTCAATGATAGAAACCTGATTCGATATGTATCGCTTATTTAGTCGGTCCAGACTGTGGCCCTCAACTAAATATTCGGGTCCGGAAGGTGCTGGACACTCTCCGGATATGGTGACAAAAGGCCCTTTATTTGGGTCTCTAAGCTGTTGTATTAGCTCGTCTTCACTGAGTTCATCAAAGCCAGTGAGCCTCAGAAGTACGTTAGACGGGCGGAAATCTAATGAAGTATTAGCAGATCCTACAGCATTGGCATTATGAGAACTGACCACCATGGTAGATCCCATTCTTATGTAAAAAGTTCAAACCACGCGTGACTTGCAATACGATATCTCGAGAAACATCCGCAGGATTTTCAAATCTACTCCACAGGGCCGTGACTCGTGGCCCCAGTATAGGAAAGATGAGGCACAGATGTTTCCCGTTGGGTCCATGGTGCCAAAAGTGTTCACGCGGGATTGCAATAGAATCTCCCACAAGTTCTCGGAAATGTATGCCTCTGTTGACTAGACGAAGCTTCCGAGAATCCTCATGAGACTTATCCGCAATAACGATCTTCAAGCCAACGTATTTTTTAGTGTCTTGATCCCGACAAAGCCACACTGTCGCCATCCCGCCGCTACCCACTTTATGAATGACTCGAAATCGACCGTCTGTGCCAAATCTGGCCCCAATATGCACGGGATGAAAGCCCCCAGTTGATACTCCTCGCATTCCTCTGCGTCAATCCAACCTCGTTCATGCAGCTGTTCTACCGGGACATCGTCGAGGATTTCGTCCGCGTTGCGATCCGGGTCGCATGAATGCGATTGTTCAGGTAAATTCAGCATTGCTCAACTGATACGACAAAATCCGGGAGGGG
>Ga0247778_1000711_pt1 | contig 30197 bp, 36 predicted proteins | sample UWRJL049202B5_FD_179939 | JGI IMG/M metagenome (GOLD analysis project Ga0247778, IMG submission 179939) | Plant litter microbial communities from Arlington Agricultural Research Station in Wisconsin, United States - UWRJ-L049-202B-5 | ecosystem: Environmental > Terrestrial > Plant litter >...
GCATGAAAGCACCACTCCAAAAATAACACTTCTATATTCCGAATCGATACTATAGCCAGATGATTGGAGAGTCGCCGTAAGATTATATTGCTGCATCTCTGGCTCTCTTTTGAACCCTCCTTAAAATTAAAATACACGTGATATATGCTAATCCACCTGACCCTGACCCCTTTTCCAACTGAGGACCAACTCGCTATCGTCCGATACGAGAAGAGACGACGCAACGTCGCCATTTCGATTTTCAGCTTCTCATCGATCGGCAAAGCTCGCACTGAATAGGGGAGCTCGTCGCACAGGTTTATATCCTCATTTTCTGTGGACCGGCGGTTCAAGTTCGACAGCGATGTCTGACGACTCTCTGCTTCCCACGGATGCCGAAATTGTCGCTGCAGCTGCGCGGCACGCACGAGAATCTCGAGAAAGGCGATGGGAAACTCCACAAGTTCCACAAGTTCCACAAGTCGAGTCCGGATTCCCTATCTTACATCACAACCAGCCAGTAGCGTGGGTGAAATGGGGTGGAGTGCCGCACATCCTGGAGGGCGAGGCTGCCACGCAAGCATACGTGTATGAGATGCTTCATGAGAACCCAGCCTTGTTAGAATTTATTCGTGTCCCTGAGGTGTACCGCATCATTCAAATCGATGAATTCCCTCGTGTATTGGTGGTGATGGAGTACGTACACGGACGTACAGTTCGACGGTGCCTAGAGGGAGAAACTACGGACGAAAGTAGAGATCGCCTCTGGAGCCAAATTCTTTGCGCTCTTAACACCTTACTCAGTTTCCAGCCACCACCAAACACAGCGCCTGGGCCTGCTGGGGGCGGCGGAATTTCCCATATGATTTTCGGGGAATACTGTGAGCATGAAACGGCGCCCAGAGATTTCAACTCAGTACAAGATCTGGAAAACTTCATCAATTTGACTATTGTACGCTTCCAGCTATACTTTACTTATGATATCAAACAGCTTACATGACACGCAGGACATCCGCGGCGTTAATTTTCTGGGAGAAGATTTGAAACTTTGTTATTGTGATCCCCATCAGTCTAATTTCATAGTTCCGTCTGATGGCGGTTCCATATACGTGATAGATTTTGAGCATTGTTTTTGGCTTCCGCCCAGTTTAATGAGTTGGGCGTTGTTCTATAATTTCAGAGATGAGATTTTCAGTTATCTGAGGGAGAACCTCGAAGAGTTACAGCAACTTTCGCAATCGAATCACACAGCCCTCGGTCACTTCAATGTGCAGCACCTTCGTCGCCAACGAGCGCGACGGGGCCCTCCACCACCGCCGCCACCCCCTTCGAGCTAACTTAGCTTGAATACAGTAGTATAAAAATGCAAGTTCTCGAGCCTCTCTATTATTCTAAGGAGAAGTGCCTCATGCTGCTTCAAACACATAAGTGCCGTCCATTTTGAAGGTCTAGCTACTTGCGCTAAGTAGAACGAAGGAGCAACGATGGGATTGCCAAGGATGTCTCGAAGGTTTGAAGATAAACACTGTGGTGGGCTTTTCGCGAAGGCTTTTCACGAAGGCTTTTCAGGCATAAACCAAGAGATTTACTTTTTCCATGACGAATTTCGTATTTAGACAAAGGAATATCCATTGCGAAGATTGCACCCAGCAACAATAACATCTTATTCTTCCGCTGAGCTACAACATGGCCCACCAGATCCAAGCTTTTCCTCAAGATGATGGAGCCAGGAAGCTCCATAGAGTAAACCCACCGGACTTCTCGTAAGTGGCCTCCTTGTTTGTTTTCGAATAAATAAAATCTCAAGCTGTGTTTGCACACCAAAAGATTCCAGTTCGCCAGGTGGATCGTACTTGGCTCGATTTCAGTAATGCCACTGCGAGTTGAATCTGGATTCTATGATTTGGATTCATAGGTTTGGAAAATATACGTCCATCCACCTGGTGGAGTGGAATATGGGTGGTGGATGGGATATTCCCGAGTCAGGAACACATAAAATTCAATTTCATGATGAGCTGACATACTTGCAGTCGAGTAGATACCTTCGTCACATTTCTCGTGGGCCCAGAAACCGACGAGCTATGGCCACAGAAGTTCCTTGTTCACAAAGAGGTTGCCTGTTACCACTCTCCGGTCTTGAACGCGGCTTTCAATAGTGAATTTATTGAGGGCCGAACCCAGACTTACATCCTCGATGACACCACTACTGGCGCGTTCCAGCTCTTGATGCAGTGGCTGTACGGGAAGAGAGTCCAGCTACCTGCACTTCACAAAGACTTCCAAGAGGACAAGGAGATAAACGTGCCTCAGGAGGATACTCAACGACTTGTTGAACTTTGGGTCCTCGCGGATAAATTGGCAATCCCGAAATTGCAGAACCTGGCGATCAAGAAAATCAACAAAATCAACAACCGATTCGGAAAGGTTTATACCGCAAGTTTTCAATACATGTATCAACATACGGCAAAAGACTCCCAACTTCGTAAATTCTTGGTGGAATTGACGGCATTGCGAATGGACCCTGACGACATCACTGAAGGACAGATCCCAGAGGCAATGCTGCTGGATTTGGTTATTTTCCACGCAAGGCGCAGGCATGGGAGAAAAGAAGTCATACCCGAGGAATTCTTTGTGGAAGAAGATTGCGACGGTGAATGAAGTGCCTCTAGCTGACGAGAGATGACCACTGGGTAGTTTTTGGGGATGCTTTATCATGACTGTGGCCCTCCTTGAGCTGAGGAAAGGGAGTGTGGTTTTCATAGCATTGGGTCGGACGGTAGACAAAACGCTGACATATTTAAATGGATCATGATGACTGAAACATTCAACATCCGCAATTACTAGCCCGTATTTTGTGAGGTAACATTCACGGTGCATAAGTAGTAGTCCGACCTAAAGCCTACTTTCATTCACCCAAGGGCTGACTTTGACTACAATTGCCGCAGCTATGCCTCTGGGCAACCTACAGGGCCTTACAGGGCACCTTAGCGAGCTTTAGTGGGTCGATCCACACGGCCGCAAAGACTTTTTGCCGAGATCTCCGTACACACCGCTCTTCATCCTCTTTATATTTTTGGGCCGTAGTCAAGAGACCAGTTTTCGTCGTTCTCATACTATTCACTCATATAATATAATAGATCCCTATGTATCGCAGTTCATGATCCAGCTCAGCACCTTAGCCCGGTCCTCTCCCGCACGCCAAGGTCGCCGAGTCTAGAAGTCTGTCACTTTGATGAAAAGCGCCAAAAGTTACCTGGGTACTACCTTTACAGCCCACGTTCTGAGGAAGATTTTTCTAACTTCAGGCACCAGGCTCATATATTGCACTTTTCCCTAGTTCAGACTGCCTCCCATGTCTTTGAACACTGTTCCTAACGAACTCATTCTCTACATGGGAGAGTTTTTCACGAAGTCCAGTCTGAACGTACTTATCCAAACTCAAAGACGATTTGCGACCCTCCTGACACCCCAACTATATAATGATGAGATTCGTTTCCTGGCTCGGCATCCGGAAATGTACGATGACTATCCGGACCCAGGCGTCGCTCCTCCTCTTCGGTGCCTAGATTGTGCACCACGTTGGCGATCGGAAAATATACTTTGCTATTTGAGGAATTTGCCATGCGATATCTTCGAGCTTACTGACACACGCGGGTGCACACTTCTCCACCATATCGCTATGAAAGGAAACGCAAAGTTAATGGAGATTTTTCTAGCCAAAGGTGCTGATATCGAAGCGAGGGACGGAGGTAATCAAACGCCACTGCTAAGAGCAGTCAGCGCCCCAAACGAGGAGCTCGTGGACGCCCTTCTACATGCCGGTGCCGATGCTACAGTATCACATGCCAATAACATCAGTGTGCTGGTTGCAGCAATTTTACACGGACGCTCTTTGCCCGTGGTCAAACGGGTCATCCAATTTCTCGAGGCAAGTTCAGACGACATATTTGCACCTTGCACTAGTAGTGAGGTTCTGAATCGGTCCATTTACACTGGAATCGAGCCTATCACCCGGTTGCTTCTCGATCTCGGGGCCGACTTTGACACTCCAGATGGCTACGGCACGACCGCACTAAATGCTGCGGCAATCTGGGGCAATAATGACATTGTCAATCTCCTTCTCGATCGTGGTGCATGTGTATTGCCTTACGATAGCATGGGAAGATCGGCACTAACTTCTGGTGCTGAGACACTTGATTCTGCGACGTTGGAACGTCTTTTGAAGGCTACCGTTTCGGCTGGTGGTAATATCTCAATGCCATCTGGTGATGAGTCATGGACGCCCTTGCATCATTCCGCACTGAATGGAAACAGAGCCGGCTTGGAACTCCTCATCAACAGTGGAGCAGATGTTTTGACCATAGGAAATAATGGTATTACGCCCTTGACGTGTGCTCTCGTAAGATACGGAGACGATGAGACCAAATATGAGGAGGTTTGTCGAGTGTTAATCCAGGCAATGGTTGCAGCTGGGGCAGATTTATCTATACCATCAGAAGTTCCTACGGGCTCCGGCATGACCCCGCTACACCTTGCTATCGATCTTGAGGCAGAGTCTATTGTGCGACTTTTAATTGAGAATGGAGCAGACATTTCAGCTCTAGATACATATAGGCAGTCAAAAATAGAAAATAGGTGAAATAGAACATTAGAAAATATGTAATAAAAATCGGTACAATTAGATAAATAAAACAGTGAAGTGTTATATATACGGTAGTTTGGGGTATCTGTAAAACGAGGTTAGGATTGGGGCAAAACAAGATTATATATTGGTAATCTAGTATTCTACCAATTTAGTGTATTCTTAATTAAGCATTACAATAGGTACTGCGTATGATTTCTTGTCTTGCTTACGCCAAAAATGCGCGTTGAGGATTCTAAGGCCCGTATACTAAGTTTGCCGCACACTAATCCAAGCATCCAAAATACTTGGAGATTCTTTCTCACCGTGCATAAAGACCAGTCTGAATCGAAACCCTTTCCCATTCACCCAAGGGCTGATTTTGACACAAATTGTCGCCGCTATATATAGCTCTGCTCGAGCCATCTCCACCGAAGACGTTCCATTACTTCATGAAAAAGATGGGACTTGTTGCTGCAGTGAACTTGGAGTGGAAAGGCACTCTGGACAAGGAGGGGTCCTCAGAAGGCGGACTCAGATTTCGATGGCTAATACAGCTCCACTTATTCGAGTCAGGGGGCAATGTTGGGTTGGTTCTAGGAGACTCTAGAATCACGTGTTTCTTTATTCTGTTCTGTTTGACCGGCATGCACTTCACCGACAGTCAAACACTCTGAAAGAAGCTAGATAGTATTTAAGAAGAAGAAGCCAGGACTCCTTAAGAGTTCTTCCTTCTTCACTGGCTACGGGCAACATCAATCCCTCACCGTTGCCAACTTGCTTCTTACCCACCCACAATCATGTCGAGTAGCATTTTTTCATTTATAAAACCCAACAGGTGTACTTTGCCACAAAATGAGGGCCCGAGGAAGAACTGGAAGCCTTCTCCTCCGGATTTCTCGTAAGCTGATCGTATGGCAAACGCTCTAGGAATAATACTAATGCCTCTCCTAGAGAGCCAACGTCTATGGTCACATTTGTCATCGTCGAACGCGAAGACCGTTGGTCAATCGGAGACGTTCAGAAGGTTGAAAATGTCGAGGAGACTGAAGATGATGAGGAGACTGAAACGGAGTTCTTGGTCCATAAAGAGGTATGTACTGAGTCTGAGAGCACCGCTGTTGACTCCGATTGCTATGTGACGAAGTTTATGGAGATAGAATACTCTTTACTATCCTCTGCAATACTTCCAGAAACTAATTATAAGCTAATTTACCACTCTTTTCAGATCGCATGCTATCATTCACCAGTCATGAACGCCGCTTTCAATTCCGAGTTCATTGAAGGCCAGACCAAAATTTACCGACTCGAAGACACTACTGCGCGAGCCTTCCAGTTCTTCGTTCAATGGCTTTATTCTCAGAAGCTTCACGTTCAACAGCTCCAGGATGACTGGGTTAATGATTCAGACAAGTCTTCCAACGAAAATATTGCGTTAAGTGAATTATGGGTACTGGCTGAGAAGATGTCGATGCCTCAACTGCAAAATGCTGCTATAGAGATAATCAACGAAGTTCACGACAAGGCCAAGGTTGTACCAACAAAGTCTTTACATTACGTTCACAGCCACACTTCTGAGGATAGCTTGCTTCGAAAATATCGTGTCAGCTTACTGGCGGAGCAGCTTCACTATCGTAATTTTAGAAAGAACCCATCCAGCTTCCCCCATGGAATTTTGATCGACTTGGCAATCTTGCACGCCAAACGCCGTACCAGTTGTCCCAGGATAACCATTTCAGAATTTCATGTCAAGGTTGATGAATGAAATTGCTGTTGATAGCGGGGTAAGGTATGCCACCTCTGTCTAGACGTTTCTGAGGGTCATTGATCTTAGTAGCTAAGTCTTATTAGGATGTCTCAAGATGATTTAATACAGAACCATAGCCATGGAGGAAAGGTGATGGAGCTAATTGATGCCCTGATGCGCGTCAACGTATTTGATTTGACCGAGCAAAAGGTTGCAGCGAGGGAAGATTCTGTCGAGAGCTTATCTTTGGGACCCTCTTTAGTGCGGCATCCAATTCTGTACATAAAACTATAGAGAATCTCATTCCAGTTGTGCATTTCACTCACGCAATCAAAGAAAGGTTTTCTCCAAATCTAGTACCTAAAATATTATAATGTCGCGCTTTTTGCGGGACATTACTATGAAGCTAAATAAGTATATTAATTACTAATTCTAGTGAAAGTTTCTTGATACACTGTACTGTCTTCCTGAAACTCCACGGGAGACATTTGCGGGTATGCAGAGTGCTCAAAATCCGCTCAGATATATACTTGTAATCTACTGAGAATGCTTTTGGCCGTGAGCAATATCAAATGGAACTGAAACCATTAGCATTCTGTCTTTCGAATTAAATGAAGCACTCAGACTAGATTCCGTGCAACTGACGTAATTTAAAAAATATGACAGAAATTTTGTCGAAAAGGGGGGCGGGCACTACTGCCCCAAAACGAAACGCCGGTCCCAGAATAATATTTCAAGCTAGTCTAAACCCAAGTTTTGTTCGCACTTTCCGGAAATTCTGAGATTTACGCCTTCTAGGACTCGTCTTCAGTCACTCATCTTGAAATTGTTTTTGGCAAATTATACTTTGGAGTAACAACTCCCCTGACGCTCGGAGGTCGTGTCCACCACATTAATATAATTTGGCAACATCACTGAGATAAAGGTAAACTCACAGGTAATTTTAGATCTGTCAGACTTGCGAGGTCTGAGTGTAATGTTAACAGTGTCTAGAACCAACATAATACCGCCGGACTGAAGCCTTTCGAAGCCTAATTTCCCTTGCCATTTTAACAATCATTTAAGATGGATCGCGACTGTTTAAGAAAAATGATGGCAAAAGATAGCGCATACGACAATATAGAGGGTTGGGAAGCTCGCCCAAATCCAAATAAAATGCATCTGCAAGTCCAAGCCCAAGCCTGTTTCTTTTGGGTAAGGTTCCTCAGCCGCAGGACAAAGCAGTCCAGAATATTCACGAGGCAGACGCTCAGCTAATATCAAACAGAGCACCGCATTTCTTTGAGATGGTCACTTTTAAGATCATAAAAAATTGCCGGGAGACAGCGATCCCCGTCCACAAAGCGGTAGCATGCTCTTGTTCGCCGGTATTCAATGCTGCATTCAGCGGCGAGTTCATCGAAGGCCAAGTGGGAATATATACCATTGAAGATACAGAACTTACAGTATTCAAAGTCCTGACAGAGTACATGTACAACCGGGACATCCCAGCTCCATCATCAACTAACGACAAAGTTGTGGACCACCAGCTCATGTCCGAAGAGACAATGGCCCTGTTGAAGCTATGGGTACTTGCCGACAGGTATTTTATTACCCATTTACAGAATCTGGTTATGGCCGCCCTTATGGCGATTTTTCGAAAGTACGAAATGATGTACAAAGAGTGGCTCGATTACGTCTACGCAGCAACATCCGAAGGAAGCGCATTGCGGAGACTCTTCATCAAAGCTGGACTGCTAATCGGTGCAGAAAGTATGGAGAGAAATCCCGAAGAGTGGTTCCCAGCTGGATATCTGATGGCTTTGATGAGAGAAATCTTACGCCACACTGAGGGTAGAATCCGTGGGATTGACTTTTCGGATTGTATGGTACCAGAGATATAAGAGCGAATTATTAGTAAGTCGATTTCCAATTGGGCTCGAAGCTTGCTGTGTCTTTCTAGTATCTATTTTCACAAATTATATTTTTAAACATCATTCTAAGACTTGCAGACTGGTAACCACATTTCAAATTGCTAATTAAAAAAACTATATGTTGTAGGATCTGAAGAAATATCATTAAACCCCCCTTTGTGCCAATTTTACCAAACGTATAAAGGTGGCTAGCCTCCATTTTCAGAAGTGAAGACCAGCTTGAATGCTCAAGAACATCAGAAGCGACACCTTGATTTCACTCATGTGCCCCCTCAGCATTAAACAAATCCCCCAAAATCTCACCCATCTTGACCTCAGCCTCCTCAATACTAAGTTGTTTCCGATCCGGAACTCTCTTCACCACATTCGCAGCAACATTAGCCTGTACATGATGCATAGGACAAATAATCTGCTGTGGCCTCGGAGCCGGACTAGCCACCACAGGCATCGGTTTCGGCTTCGGGTTCCAAGGATCCTCATGCTTGACAGGTGTCACTCGACTCCGATGATCGACCGTCTCTCCCCTAAGCACAAGCACCCACTCCACCCTGTTGTTCTTTCCCTTCCCGCACCACTTCTTCCCCTCTGTAATCTTCCTCCTCGGACGTTCATGAAGAGCAACGACATCCCAGTTCCGCCTCACGTTTTCTCCGCTAGAAGCCTTCTCTCTCGCCTCGCACAACTTCTGAATCTCCCATTGTGCGTCTTCGTCCATTTTCAAGATGGTTTTCTTGGTGGTGGAAAGGGGCGAGGAGGTCGCGAGGTAGGAGGTTATCTCGTCGTGGCAGGCGGGCAGGGGTTTAACGTAGTAGGTTGCTGGTTGGTAGTTGTAGAATGTCCAGCAGGGGATACCGAGGATGTGGAAGCGGCGGTAGAGGGTACGTTTTATTTCGTTGCGGCGAAGGACCCAGATTTCGTGATGGGTTTCGTTGATGGCGGTGACACTGCTAGTTTAGAAAGGGTTTGAAATAGGGAAGGGGAGCTTACGATGAGGCTGTGGAAGAGGTGGAGGCGAAGGTTGTGGTGCTTGACATGGAGTGAATACTTATTTTGCTGGACTTTTTCAAGTCTAGATCAAAGTCTGGCTCCACGGGAATTTCTTTCTTTTCCTTCACTACTTCCACTGGCTTTGGTTGAATTGCAGCTACTACTTCTGGAGCAGACTCTCCCTTCAGACGCGGAGTGTAGTCTTTTTGCACACCAACGAGCCTCTCGGCCAACAAGGGCAGCATATTCCGTAGCACCTCATACTCGCTCTCCACTTTCGGTGGCAATTTCCCCAAAGGGATCGTTTGTCTCAACTGTTTCAATCCCTCCCAAGTAACAGCATCCACTAGAACCCTAACACGATACTTCTCCACATACAGTCTGCTCCTCAAGCGTCCCGCCTCTCTCTCGCCCCCACAAATCGCAAACCAAGCAAAGCGAGGCGTCCTCACAAGCCCGACTTCATTTTTCTCAAAAGCCTTCATCGTTTTCGCATCTTCAACTTTCATCTCCAGCTCTGAGAAAGCACGCGAGATATCAGTGCAAAGCGGCGCAATGAATGAGCTTGTTGGTGAAAGATTCAGTGCGGGAAAGCGAGAAATAGCTGCATCGAGGGAAGTGAGTAGAGAAGATGTAACTGCCGAAACAGAAACCAGCTCCTCGACTACCTCGATTTGTTGCGGAAGAGTGGACATGTACTTCGTCGTCGCAGTGACGAGGCTGGTGCCTTTATCCGCGACGGCGAGGATAGGATTTGCATCCATTTTGAACGAAGAGATTGGGGGATTTGAAATGAAAGTTGAGAACAAAACCGATTGAACTGTTCAACTTCAAAGACTAGGAAAAAGGGAAGACGATTATATATACTCATTGTCTTATGGTGGGATGTTGAGAACACAAGCGCGAGCCTCGTGCCGTCAAGCGATCACTTGCATACGCCCTTCAAGTTCCGGATTGCTCACCGAGTAGACTGCAACCCAACGAATGTTTCTAGTAAGATCTCCGCTGCCAATACTACACGAATCCGGAGCCTTTTGCCCTTTCAGCTGCATGTAGCCTTACGAAATGGCTTTTAATAAAGTCTTACATTGGGTCCAGGTGTTGATGAGGTTCATGTTGGGGGTTGGTGGTTGCCTGACCCCGCCGCTTACAGGCGCTTGAAATTTTATTTGTTTTTAGTTCCTCACCGATCAGCCTTGCGCTCATTGGTCAGATATGACTCGTCCATTTCAAAGCTCCATTCCGGCACCGGAAAGTGTGATTGGTAATTGGCTGCAGGATCCATGGGTGTAGAATGAGGAGGTTGTATGAACGAGGCTCTGAGGACTCTTGAGGACTCTTGAACGACTGTGGAGGGTCGTGTGCACTCGAAAATTCCTCTATTTTATCTATGTCATGAATCATAAAGTTCTCCCATGATGTAGCCTTCTTTTCTAACCGATGAAATCCGATCTGCCCATCGCCCCATTCCTGCCTGTCCGAAAAAACGAAGGACTTTTACATGTTCCAATTAGCCTCCTTCACCGAAAACATAATTCGCTCACCCTCCTTCGTTTAAATTCTTACAACATCACGTTGGATTTAGAACTTTCCAACCGCTTAAACCTAATTCTTCACCGTCGCCCGCCAATAAATCGGTCGGTCGCCGAGGTGGGAGATTCGGCCTCGGGCCATCATCATCGGTGAGGTTACTGTCTGAACTACCATTTATAGCTTGCTTTGCGGCTCCCACTCTCCTTGGCTGAGGTGGTTGCGGCGCATTATTAGCCTGCCTCCTATCTGGGACGTCCTTTCTACCATAACTCGCGCCGAGTACATTGCTAGGTCCAGTTGCACGTCTTGGAGGTGGTGGAAATCCAGTATCAACTGTAGTCGGTCGTGGTGGTTTCGCAGGACCCGGCGAGTCGCGAGAAGTCGGCGCAAACGCGTTAATAGTAGATAAAGTCGGTGATGAGGTAGAAGATTGAGACGTGGTGAGGTGTACTGGCTTGCGGGCCACTGGCGGTGGAGCTTTCTTCGAAGAGGAGCTAGTGGTTGTAGATGTAGAAAGTCGGCGACTGGAAGGCAGCTGAGGAATGACTTTGGTACTTGGAGACGCTTCTCTAATGGATGTTTGAGAAAGACTCTTGGTAAAAGCCGACACAGATGGGCCTGTTGGGTCAAATGGAGGTGGCAGTTTCCGAGTACCATTAGTAGCTGGTCGAGGGTTCAGAGGTGGAGGATCGAAAGTCGTGTTGACCTTGCCCTGAGTCGGTTGCATTCGAGGTACAGTAACCCAATCTGGCTCGTCTGTAGGTGTGTACGGATTGGAAGGTCTGTTCGAATTTGGTATGAGACCATTTTGCGGGGGTTTGATATTGGATCTAGCTGGATTGCCATTGTCTAACCACCATTTCCTTTTATCTGAGCTGGCAGGTGGTAGACCAGGTTCAATAGGATCGTACCCGATGAGATCCTCGTCGTCAGTGTCATCACGCAAAGTGTTGGCTGTCGTACTCCCAACTTCCGATCTTCGTTTCTCGTAGATTTCTCGACTGAGAGATTCTCGAATGGCTTCGTTGACGATACTTACTGTACATTGAAAGGTAGCATAGACGGGGCGATGATCTGAGAATCGAAGAGGAGCTGTGTTATAATTGATTTGTCGCAAATTCGTTCCCTTGCGGAGGATTCGGTCGGTCCACGCGGGAATTCGAGCCTTTTCAGATGTGTCATAATTATCGTTCCCAAGATCGTATTTGTATGTAGGGTTGAAAGTGATCCTCGATTCGGAGTAGAAGGGGAATGTCAGCCCCGCGACCATTTGAAGGTTCAGCTGGTCATTTTCGTAGAGACTCTCCAAGTCCCCCGCTTTGATCAGCTGTCTGACTTTCTCTGATCCAAGTCCAATGCGATAATTGAAGTCTCCCATCCATATCACGGTGTCGTGATCATCAATGCCTCGATTTCTTTGGAATCTAAGACCGTGATGAATGGTATTGTAATCCCTATTCCTTTCCTCGTAGTTTGCGAAACCTGCCGCAAGATGTGCTGTAACGAAACAGATCTGGGTGTTTGCGTAGTCCATTCTGATGGCAACAGCACCCTTGTTCCCTGCCATTCCAGACATCCCGGTTTTTTTCACGCTGCCTTCAACATTCTTGATCTTGCGCAGCACCGAAGCTTTCACGAATATGCAAAGAGCAGCACCAACAAGCTGACCACTTCTGAGAAGAACATAGTGTTCGCTACCGGCTGCACGAGCGTATCGATTCAAAGTTTTCCGGACAGCTCTTTCCCAATCTTGTTTCCGCGAGGGGTCGCTGTTCATGATCTGCTGTGGACTGAGCTCAACGATTTCTTGAAACCCGACGGCCACAATCTCGGGTTGTTGCTGAGATGACTGAATTTCGGGACACAGCCAAGACGATAAGTCCTGGTCAATACCACTTGTGCGACCATTCAAGTTGAACGTTCCGGCCCATCTGGAAATTATCAGTGGTAATCTATTGGATAGAGGCGGGCGACTTACATGTTGATAGTTTCTGTGGACTGGTATTCCCCGCTCCGTCTCGATAGCTCGGCAGTTATATAATCATTGATTGGGTCAAACAAATGGACAGGTGGTTGCCCTACCATTCTACCTAGCAAAACATCAATGGTGTTTTGGCGGCCTTTATCAGCAAAATTGTTGATGTATAGCCGAGTGGCGCTCTTTCGAGCATCTGCAATTGCACCTGCTAAGGACATTTTACCATGTCTTGTGAACGATGACTTGAGAGCGCCTGTCCCAGCGTAGATTCTGGACAGAGCATCTCCATTATCAGCCCATAGACTCGAATGTCTCATCCAGAAGTCAGAAGCTGCTCTTTCTCCTCTGTGACCCAGAAATGATTCAACTGCCATTTGAGAAATGATTGTCTGGATCAGGTTGGTTCTATCCAAGCAGTCAAGGCAGTTGGTACGGAAGACGCCCTCTTGTTGCAATACAACCACCGTCCTATGTTGGGGTTTCTCAAGCGTATCTTCAGTAGGATCTTCCATTTCTTCAGATAGGTAATAAGCAAAGCCATCAGCTGAATTCTCAATGAGCCTCCGGATCATGCTAGCAGCCTCGTAGCCATTTGGACCTTTCGTCTCAGCATGGAAATCGAACTCTGTTTCTCGTAAAAGATCATGGTCTTTGGAACCCTTCTCTCCTGCAGAATTGAGAGCTGAATGCCTAACCCCATAACGATATAGGTTCGTCAATTCAGCCTCGCCTGGCTTGACTTCGCTCAAAAGATTCACAACATGCACAGCGCCATAGTTTTGCTCCAGTTCATCAAAATGCTTATCAAACGCCGGTTGGGTTCCTTCAGCTGAGCGGGTGATAGAGATTTTCTGCTGACCAGGAATCAAACCAGCCGCCTGTTCCCAGAAAACCGGCACTGAGCCCCTAATCTGCGCGTACGAGAAGCATATCCCTGATGGTCTCTCGTTTGTAGTAGGATCTGACTGCCCAACAACCGAGGGGCTCCAATATATGGTCTCTGATTCGACAAAGTTCGCCACATTCCCGTCATCATCTATACCTCGACTATTGAATCGTGTGCCCGCTCGTCGACAAGATAATCGTGAAATGAGTGTAAGGGATGAAGGCAAGCCTGTTCTTCTAGTTCGTAAAGGTGCCGAGGAAGAAGGAATCATGATCGTAAGGACGAAGCCACGAATAGCCGAAGTAAGAATTCGAGAGTTATCTAAGGCCTCTCTTTCATGCGCAACAAGTCGGGACCGGAATTTGACCAGAGGACTAATCATATAGGAGTTCCAAAGGAAAGATTCATCTAGATTGTCTATATCGAAGGCCGATGCTTCTGTTGATCTACAAAGATTAGTAAATGTGTAGTCCATACATAGAAATGAAGTTACCGGTCCTGCAATCTGTTTGTAAGATCAAAATCCGTACTATAGTAAAAGCTGCCATTGCCCAGCAATTTCCGCAGCTCGGTACATGGATGCTCCAGTAACGGCTCTCTGCGACTTAGATTTTGCCCTCCATAATCCTGACTGTCCATGGAATACGGATCCAAGTTATCACTGAAGATATCATCGTAATCCGAGCTGTTCAGACAGTAAAACTGCACAGCTTGTATCCTCTCCACCGTCTCCCCCGGTCGCACGGTAGCCACTCTGTGGCATGACCCCACCACACATATAAAGATGTTGTTGTCGACAGTTATCAGGCCAAGCGTGCCGTGAACGGGGAGCGGGCTGAGGGTTCGATAATCGCTGAGGTCGGCGGAAGAGACGTCTACAAACTCCACCATGCATCGAGAGGCCCCAGTACCGTCTAAAGAGGCCCTGGGCTGTGGCAGGTGGTTCGAGGGAAGTGAGCCATTTGCTATAGCATCGTTTGTTGAAGGGCTATGCCGAAATATGAGGGCACTTGAGGGCGTCACGAGAGCAATCGAGCGGTGGGGGTATTCGCGCAGCAAGACGCGAATAGACATGATTGGTTGGTAAGGAATAAATCGGGATCATCGGTATAGTTGTTTATCATTTTGTATTTCGACACGGCTTGGAAGCATGGTCGTCCGCAAAATATTGAGGCTCGGCGTTTGAGGTCTTTGCTGAGATGCGATGCTGTCATTGCGGGATTCTGCCGCGAGTCACCGCCTGATTCCAGGTTATTATTAGATGTCACGTGCACTATAATGAGGGGGAGGGGATAGTTTTCTGGCAGCGGCTCAGGTCCGTAGCTTTTACTATTAGTAATGTGCTGTTTAGGTCTAGTCGTTGTAGATCTGCTTGAACTATTACAAAAAAGTTATCAAAGACATTTGTGGATTCCCGAAGACGATCTCTTCCCGAGGTAGAAAATGTCACCCTATCTCCCATCTTCAATTGAGACAGATCTGCGGCTCGAGACATTTCAGCGGATTCCATCTCAGCCTATCGAGAATTCCATCATTTTGGTGGCGTATGCAAAGAGGGTCTTCTGATTCATCCGAGATGTTTGTGGGGAAACGATTGAAGAAACTGTTTCCAGCGCGAATTGCATAAATTATGGCACTTGGATGCAAGAAACGCCGGCTTCCAAAGAGAAGTAAGACTTTCCTTTGTGCTCCAACGTAAATGTTAATGGCCCCCGAGGTTCATACGTAGTTGTCATCCCAACAGAGGGTACGGCATAGCCCGTCCGTCCTGCAGGCGTTGAGACAAGCGGGCGAACGATGAGGAAAAAGCAAAAATACCACCGCGAAGCTGGGCACAGGCGTATTGTATAACTATGTAATATGAAACTTTGAGAGAAAATTTGCAAGACTTGTCTATTCCTTCCCAAGTTCCCTAGTGAGCTGTTACCCACGCGGCCAATAAGTGAAGGAATCCACGAGCCTGACTGCGGGTTCACGAAGGAATGTAGCACTTGATATCTCGCGACGACGAAAAGGTCTTGCTGCAGGACTTGTGCGACACTGTGTACTCTTCGCACCAAAGAAAATGGCACAAAATCCTCCATTCAGCGCTTGTCCTGACAGTCTAGGACTCACCAGTGGTCCAGTGTGGATGATGCAGCCAATAGATTGCAATAGTCACCGAGGGATTTCTATTTGCCGTGCTTTCCGAATTGGCGTTTTGTGAACAATGCGGGAACGCAACGTCGCCGTCCTCCCGAGAGTTTTGGCTCGGTGGCTGTTTTTCGGTATGTCTAGACCTCTCGGATTTAAAGAAAGCCGTTTGGTAATAATTTGGTGGCTTGACACAACCAATAGCTCAGGACTACTGACTCCTGTGGCTCTGGTCGGTCTGAAGGGCTTCAGTACTGCTGCAGCCTACTGCATCATTCACATGCCGTAGCATTGTCATGACAGCAGGCGGGGATCTCTCCTGAGCCAGTAATCGACGCGATCGAAATTGTGTATCCTCGTCCCCGATGCACTGGCGCCGGTAGATTGCTGTCGATGTAAAGAGAAGCAGCAAAGTGCCAAAGTGAGAGGGGCAGAAATACTTCGCTAGCAGGCTGGCCAAGAACATTCTTAGGGCTCTTCGTGGGGTACAACCGCTATAAGCATTGAAATCGGGAGTCGACTTCCGGGGGGTGGTTTTATCTGATCTCTGGAATCTGGTTCCTGTTTCGGCTGATCATGAACAATAATAATCTGAAGGCTTCCCTGTTTCTCACGTTAATGATTTGATATATTGCTCCAAGCACGCTGCGGTGGGTATGCAATAGATTGGCGGTCACAATCTCCAGCTTGGACGACGACAGGGCTTCATTTCTGAGTACGACGACGTTCCTGAACATCTGATTCCTTTCCCAGCCTTTTGGCTCAGTGTGGGATGCTTGGCTGATGGAAGTGGGTGAGACGCGAACAAGCGTGGAGAGCAGTCCAATGGCGCCAAGGCCTAAGATGCGCCTTGGATGCATCCAGCCCGCAATGGCCTGCACGCGGTGTTCGACTGCGTTCTAGATTGCCAAGGATCACGGTGCGCACCGGGTTCCTGTCTGCAGGTCACCGCGGGTCTTCATTCGTCCGCTGCTCACCTCTTCTTCGAGCGCCCCGCGAGTGTCCAATGAGCATTATGAGACGCTCTGCTGGACGGCTCCGCTGTGTCCCCAAGGACCATCGTCGAGCATCGACGGTCCGTGGATCTGACATTGTTTGCGGGAAGGTGTCCTTCCTGGCCTTATGTGACGTTGATCCTTCCCTTTCACTACTCGTGCTTCCCTGGCGCTTTCCCTGAGCAGGCTGAGGGCCAAGTCGAGCCTCTTGCTGCGGGGGCCACCAGGGCCTTCCTAACTTCCTTCAAAGCGCACCTTCACAGGGCAGAATTCGAGACACACCCAAATTTCCAAAAACATCTGCGCCCAGGCCTCATGCCGGGTTTGCCAGCTTCATAGAAGGCCTAGAACCGCCTGCTGTAAGCTTGGAACGCTGCAGGAAGGACGCTCCCACTGCTAAACAGGCATGAAGCCAGTCGCCAACTTGACCTATCACTCTGGCTATCTGTACCCTATTGAACCTATCCACGCCTATTGTCAGAGCTACCAAACCCTCACCGGTGGTGTCACGAATTTTTGCGTCCAGACCCCCCAATCATCTGCCATCTACTCCCCTGTCCTTCCTGTAATACTGTTCGTACCTCATGAAATCTCTCCCTTCGAATACACATCTTTGCAGGCTTCACAACAATAGACGACTGAGAGTGCCGGCTGAGGAGTTGCGCCTCCTGTGGTTGACGGACCTGGGAATAGCGTCTCCAAATCGCCGCTGACCCTCCACCACCCCAATCTTTTATTACCTATCGTTCCATGGCTGCTGAGAGGCTTGATTTATCATCCACCCAACCCATTTCCATGTTTCGATCCGCAGACCTGTATGCCTCTACAACAAAGAACAAGTATTGTGGGATGCATGAAATACACAGCCATCCAGACGCTTTCGAAGCAAGGCCGCTTGGCCCTCGACAATTCCGACCACTTCGACAGCGAGCAAGAATAAGGGTTGCTGCAAATACAAAGCCTAGCTACACGCGGAGGGTGGAAAATGAGGAGATGGAAGTAGATACGGAAGAACAACCGACGGATAGTTTGATCGACCGAGCTACACTATGCTTGCCGGACTTTGCAAGAGATTCTATCGTGCATGGAGGGGATGAACGCTTCAAGGATGTCCTACGCCAATACTTCCCAACGTCAGAAAGCAATGCTACAGAACGGCTTGTGGACCTAAAGGCAAGGCTGAGGAAAGCCTCAACACACGACTTTTGGGGTATCCTGATGGAGGAGATGTGTGATATTACTGGCTCGCAATGTGGGTTTGTTGCCAAACGAATGCTCGTCGACGATCAGGATTCTGCTGTTGAAATGCCTCCGCTTGGGGAGCCGGGTTCGTGTTTGATGGGTGTTGCATTCTATGTCAACAATGGTTCTGGCTCGAAGGAACTCTACCGGGATTATCGATATCATGCTTACGGCACTCCGTGTGCGCATATGAAGCATGACAAAGTGTTCATTGTTCCGGAAAGGATGACCGAGTTCGTTCCTAATAACCCAAATGCCGCCGCGATGCCATGGAAAGAATCGGAAGCCTTTATTGGTGTCCCACTGTTCAGTGAGGAGGGGAAATGTTTTGCCCACTTTGGCTTGATATGGTCATCAGAAGGTGCCGTGACGAGGAAATTAAGCTGGAGCTTTATCGAAATGTTCTTACATTCTCTCGAAGATATGATACTGCAACGTATACTCGAGGGTCGCGGCTTCGCGAAAGATGTTCCTGAACCTGAGTCGACGCCGGCCAAAGTCATCCCACTCTCGGCCATCACTGCTGCACAGTCTTTGAAGCCCTACGCTCGGAGTCTCTCGCACGAATTAAGAACGCCAATGCAAGGTGTGGTGGGTATGTTGGACATCATGTACTCAACGGTCCTGGATTCTATCGCCAATCAGCAGAGTGAGATGGTTCGAGAGGTCTTCAAAGACCTTAAGAGCCATATCGAGACGGTGCAGGGTGAGACGATATCTACCACCCCTGATCGTACTTGTCGCTAACAATTCCCGTAGATAGTTCAAGGCGTGCAGTGGAGGCTGCAGATAACGTCGTCCATGCTTACGACCTAGATATGCAGATGCCAGAAACACCCCTGACACCGGTTCCAAGTGATGCTCCGAATCAATACCTCCGTTCTGGGGCCTCATCATCTCGCAAGCAAAGCCCTATGAGAGAGACGAAGACAGAATCATCCCCCAAGAAACGCGAGCGACCCGATCAATCTGACTTCCATCCTGGTCCGCCGCTCAAGCGGATGTTCACTATGACGGAGACGGATATCTTGCGCAAATACTACCCTGAAGATGTAACAATTTCTTGTGGCGTGTGCGGAACAGTAACAACGACCGAGAATGCAACAGCTACAGTCGCTTCGTCGGATTCCAGCTCCCAAACGACATTTGACAAGAAGGGCAGCCCGGTCATCAACCCCTCGATGCTAAGTCCAAACCATCGGCGTGTTGTTACTCGGGATTTCATGCAGACGTTGGTGAATGAGGCACTTCGCAGTGGCCACCCGACAAGTGAAGTTCACACCGAAACCGATTTTGGAGAGACGATTGAAATCACAAATTTAGGGGCCAGGGGAGAAAGACACGAGAGGAAGGTCTGTCTAAACATCGAGCCTGATGTTCCTGACGTGATCATCATCGAAGAATACCACCTACAGTTTGCTTTACAAAAGATCGTCGACAATGCTATCAAGTTCACGGATAGTGGGTGCATCACAATAACGGTTAAGCTTGCACAAAGCTTACAGATCGTCGAGATCTGGGTTGTTGATACGGGTTGTGGGATTACGGAGGACTCGAAGATGAATCTCTTCAAACCCCACTTCCAAGAGGATGCCTCTATTAGTCGGTCTCGAGATGGTCTAGGTCTCAGTCTGTTCAATGCCAAGGCACATGTGCGGAAGAATCTCGGGGGAGATGTTACGCTGGAGCGTTCCGAAACCGAAGGCCCTTCCAAAGGGTCCGAGTTCCTCATACGTCTACCGATCTCATCCCTAGATTCCGACAACATCGATGCTCCTCTTGTTGGTACTCCTCCACCTAGCATCCAACACCCCTTGCTTCCGTCACCAGGTTTCGACCCAAAGGCATCTTCTGATGCCCCCTCTTCGAGGTCTGGAACTGTCTCACCAGGAGCAGTACCTCGTAAGACGGCGCCCAAGTCCACTAATAAGCGTGCAACTTTCAATCCTAAACTCGGCAAAGAGTATCCTTTGAATATTCTCATAGCCGAAGACAACGCCATCAACCGCAATGTTGCCGTGGCGTCATTAAGCAAGCTTGGGTACGCAACTGAGAATGTCACCATAGCATTCGATGGAGTAGAGGCAGTACGGCATTTCAAAGACTCGCTGTCAAGACCTCGCGAACAACAGTTTGATGCCATACTGATGGACATATGGATGCCGAACATGGACGGATACGAGGCAACGAAGGAGATCCTCCAATCAACACGGCCGGATACGAAAAGAGCGAGGATTATCGCCGTGACGGCGGACATCACCGGCGATTGTCTGTCGAGAGCGGAGGCGGCTGGCATGAAAGGATTTCTCGCGAAGCCATACAAGGTTCTCGACATAGAGCATTTAATTGTGCAGCATTTTCAAAAGGAGACGGAATGAAGGGAAGGAGTAATGAGGAGATTTGTTTATAGCACGGCGTTGGGTTACGACCATTGCATTGTTAGCGATTTCTGGGAGGCGTTACAAGCTTGGGATGAAAGCCAGGCTAAGAACTCTACGAGTTGGTATCTGAGCGAGCATGGTGTTGGTGTTGATATTGCATTGGCCGGCGTTTAGATACAGAAAAATGGAGTTAGACATATGGTGTTGTAGGAGAGGATTATATTCATTTTAATCTGGCGAAGTGCTGAGCACGAGAAATAATGAAATGAGAAACATTCACATCATCTTAAAACTCTCCTGGTGAATATTCACAAGACCCCAGTTTATTATTCAGCATTTACAAAGACATTCAGCCTCAATAATGCCCCTTGAATGGGTGATGCACGCATTCGGAAAGCGGGGATTTAGCGCCTTTGTCCCCTGTCTGTGGCTTGAAATGACGAACCTGATCTGCGACTTCAGCAACTCACACGACCAACTCGCATTTTCAACCTTCTCCTCTCCTCTCCTACAACACCCGAACCTCAACAACAACACCGCCTCTTATGCGAACATGTAACAAGCCACTCTCACGATGCGCCATCTCAGCATCCTCACGACTACTTTGGCCCTCTGCCTCCCCTCCCTAACATCAAGCACCCCAACCCCAACCCCTCACCCAACAAACATAACCACCGCCCTCTTCGCCTCCCTCGAACAACTATCCCGCATCGTAGATATATCCTACTGCGTCGGCACCAGCGGCATTTCCGCCCCCTTCAAATGCGCTTCGCGCTGCCACGAATTCCCGTCTTTTGAGCTGGTGGATACGTTTAATACGGGTCCGTTGATGAGTGATAGTTCTGGGTATATTGTGCTTGATCATGCGGAGAGGAGGGTGTTGGTGGTTTTTAGGGGCACGTATAGTATTGCGAATACGATTGTGGATTTGAGTACGGTGCCGCAGGAATATGTGCCTTATCCCGGGGAGGGGGATGGGGATGGAGGTGAGGAGGAAGAGGGGAAGATGAGGAGAGAGAGACGTGGGTTTGCGGGAAGGGTGATGAGGTGGTTTGGGTGGGATGATGAGCCTAGTTGTGTTTTGAGGGTTGAGAGGGAGAAAGAGGCAGTGAAATGTGAGAATTGCACGGTGCATACGGGGTTCTGGACGTCGTGGCAGAATACCAGGCCGTTTGTGCTGCCGCATGTTAAGGCTGCACGGGAGAAATATCCAGAATACAAGCTGGAACTTGTGGGGCATTCGTTGGGTGGTGCTGTGGCTGCGTTGGCGGGGTTGGAGTTTGAGGCGCTTGGGTGGAAGCCGATGGTTACTACGTTTGGAGAGCCGAGGGTAGGGAATGGGGGGTTGAGGAATTATATTGATGCGGTGTTTGGGTTGCCGTCTGAGCATTTGGGGAGTGGGAAGGGGGAGCTGCGCAGTGGGAGGTATAGACGCGTTACGCATGTTGATGATCCGGTTCCTTTACTGCCGTTGCAGGAATGGGGATACAGGGCTCACGCTGGAGAGGTTTATATCTCGAAGCCTTCACTTCAGCCGGGAATGGAGGATGTGAAGTTGTGCTATGGGGATGAGGATGTGGATTGCATTGCGGGTGCGGAGGTTGATGAGTCTTGGTTTGAGGGGACTGAGGATTTGGAAATTGAGGAACGGATCAGGATGACTATGAGTGATGAAGAAGTGGTTATGCTGCAGAAGCGCTGGGGGATTCCGATTCCTGCGAGATACAAGATGTGGCAGCTATTCTTTGCACATCGAGATTATTTCTGGAGATTGGGACTCTGTGTCCCAGGAGGCGATCCTTTGGATTGGGGGAGAGACAGATATGATCTCAGGGATGGAGAGGAGGGAAAGATTGACCTGTAACGCGTACATAATGAGTTGGGAATGGGAGTTATTGCATATGCATGGATTCGGGGCATCCTTTTTCTGGCGTTTAGGGGCTGCTAGTAAGGAATCAAGCAGTGTATCAGTATGAGCATGAAATACCTAATTGCAAGTCATTTACCCCCTTTTCCTTGGTCACGATTCAACTTCTATCTCAAATCCCTCAAATTTTACATCAAAGTAAGTTCCCGCCTTCTAGAACGTTGTTCCATTAATCGTCCCACCAAATTTCAGGATCGACCCGCACAGATCTAGCCCAGGCCCACGTTTTCACGCTGTTTGACATTTTCCAGGTATCCAAGTATCCACCCAGATATCCACCCAGCTCTAGTGGATCCCTGCACCCAAATAACCCCTTTCCAAGTGGATCTCACTTTCTCTCGTTCTAGAATTCCAGCCGGGGACAAGGGTCCTTCCCCGCCTCATTCTCACTCCCATGTCGTCACTCCCACGTGATACGGGTCATTGCGAATCCGAATTCACCTCGTCATGGTCGTTACTGCCTTGTGTACTAGTGGAGGCAGTGCAGACCCTTTAAACACCTTTAAGATCTTTCCTCTTGTCAATTTCAACAAACAAGACAAAACAAAATCACTTTTCCAAATAACAACAATACGATAACTCAAGTTCTCTAATAAACTCACTTACAGACTCATCTTCAACAAACCAAGTACAAACATGTACATCCCAACAGCCCAATCGGTCATCACTACCGGCCTCGCCCTCTGCGGCATGACCAAGCGTATGTCTCCCTTCCATCTCACTCTCTTTTCATATCAAATCATAGCAACTGCTAACACACCTCAAAGCCGGCAAAACCGTCTCCTCAGGCAAAATCCTCGATTTCGCCGTCGAAAAATGCGTCGACAGCGACGCCAACCAGCGCTGCTCGAAGCCTTTCCTCGTTGCTGAGAGTACTTGCTATAACATCGAGTGGAGCACTGAGGGTGCGGTTAGTCATACGACGGTTGAGGTTCGGGATGCTGGGAGTGGAGAGATGGTAAGTTCTTCTTTCTCGTTTTTGTGGTGGTGGCGAAACAGGTTGGTAGGGTGAGAGTAAAGGCTGATGATGGGTTGAATATAGGTTTATTATAGGGATACGAATGGGGAGTGGACTCCTGATAAGGGAGAGTTGGTGTATTTGGACTTCAAGCCGAAGGTTTGGAAGACGGGGAATGATACTGTTGAGTATACGGTTAAGACTTGCAAATAAGTGCTTGTCGTGAATAGGAGATGGGGAGGTGATGTGTATGATTACGGTATTACTTGAGGACGTTGTCTGTGACATGGATCAATAGATCGGATAATGGGCCATGAGGTTGTACGACTACTTGCATACGATTAATGAATGACTTTCTTCTAGCTGCAGTTGAAAAGCAGATTGGTCGTATCTTGTTTCGATGTCTTCGGTGGCCGAGGCAAGTGCTTTTTGCCACCTGCCGATTTTAAGCTCTGGTTTGGTTTTGATATGGCAGCAAATGTTGCCTTGTCTTTGTTCCTTCCAATTTCGAAAGTTCTTGCACTCATGTACAATCATGGCGCGAGAGAAGCCCTCGGCTAGTCAGAGTGGGAAGATCGAGGGAGCTCCATTTTGAGATCGAACGAAAGCACCTGGGTCAGCAAGTCGCCTTTCTGTTCAATGCCTCTGCAAAATTAAGAGATTCACTAACTAGGGGAAATCATAGCTTTCTGAGAGTTTAAAATACATGAAATTTACGCCATCGACACCACCAACATACTCAAACAAAAAAATACAATCCCCATCACAACCCATTCTCATCCTCAAAACCAACCATCTTCATCGTCTCAACCCAACACCTCTTCGCATCCCCCTCATCATACGCCCACGCAGCATGCCCCGGATCAATAGACCCCCACCCCCTTTTAAGTGGCTCACTAACAGCACACCTCTCCAAATACCTCCCCCCTCTCCCCTCTAACTCCCTCCCTACCGCCGCCCACACCGTCGTCGCAGCCCCCTGCTCAACACTCTGCACCACATTTAACGTCTTCATAACTCCCGTCTTCAAAATCATAACCGTATCCCCCCAACTAAATCTCTGCAACCCCGTCCTAATACCGCCGGGATGTACACTCCAAGCATGCAATCCTTGCCCTCCATACCTGCGCTCAATTTCGTATGCCATGTATACGTTTGCTAGTTTTGACTGTCCGTATGCGACCACGGGGTCGTAGGGTCGGGATTCCATGTTTAGGTCGGAGAAATTGAGGCGCGTGGTGCGGTGCGCTGTGGATGATACTGCTATGACGCGGGAATGGAAGTCCGGAGTTGAGGAAGCAAGTAAGATTGGTTTTAGGAGGTGGAAGAGCAGGAAATGGGATACGTGGTTCGTGCCCCATTGTGTCTCGAATCCGTCTGCGGTTTTGCCTTTGGGTGTGTGGCGTACGCCCGCGTTGTTGATTAGGATGTCAAGCCTGTTCGTTCTTTTCTTGAGCTCGGCTACGCAAGCTCGTACGCTGGCTAGAGATGAGAGATCGAGATGGAGGAGTTCTACGGATCCGGGTTCTAGGATTGAGGATAGGGCTGCTTTTCCCTTTTGAAGGTTCCGGACTGTGAGGAAGAGTCGTGCGCCGGTGGTCTTTAGGGCTTGGGCTGTTGAGATGCCGAGGCCGGAGGAACAACCTGTTATGAGAATTACTTTGCCGCGGAGATCGTTGGTGCGCTTTTCGTCTTGGATTATTTGGAGGGCGGTGGGTCGACTGTCGCCGGGTCCCTTTGGGGAGACCCAGGAGGCGGCGTATTTGGATGTCATTTTGGGGGTTGGGATGTTGGTTTTGAGGTGAAGTTTGAGGAATCTGCTTTAAAGAGTGAGAGAAAATGGATTAGTTGTAAGATTGTTGCTTCGTGATAATTAGTTGCAGGAAAGTGTGTTTACTGGAATTTGAGGAGGCGGATATGTCTTTATATAGAAAGTGTTGTCTGGTCACGTAAGGGGGTCTTAGTCTGCTCATCGTCACAACTCCGCTCCGAGAGCAAACCCGGACGATGACTTTCCCAGCGGACGATGCTATACTCATGGAAGTATTCTATCCTGTCGGAGATTTCGCATTTCACAACAAAAGTTGGGGGTTGTATCATCCCGTACAGTACGTCCGATCCTCCGTTCGGGGCATGACTGCCTGAAAATTAGCGGGCCGCTTGCTGACTTCCCGCCCCCTGAATAGCCGAGTGCCCCTGAACGCTGACTGCGTTCCTAAGTTTTTTTTGAAGGCAGAATCTAATTAGATAGCAATCACTACTACGAAACTTTGTGATGCAGCTAGAGTCTTTCTATTCTATTGGTAATCTAATACCAAAATGGCTCAACATTTCTATTCTATCAAGTTCAGTAGCGATATACATGAACACAACTATTCTCAGCCGCTTTTACCTCCGCACGCTCATCTCACATTCTCTTAACAGGTAGTCATATCCGCATTCGTGCAAGACCCAAAAAAGGTACCCCCAAAAAGGCTTACCTTTGCCTTCGCACTCCTCAAGCTCGTGCCCAGCTGCACATCAATGTGACTTATGCCCGCATTATTCGCTGTCCCAGCAGGCTGAGCCAACACGCCTTGGAAAATGGTATAAGAGCCCAGTTTCTTGAGAACCGTCATCTTTGTCTGGATTTGTGTGTACTTGGGCGCTACAGAGTTGGGTTGGCTGGCGGGGTAGTATAGTGTTCCGGTAAGTGTTGTACCCGTAGGGGCTAGGGTGGTCAATAACTGTGGATTTGTGAGTGAATGTTTCAAAGGGGAGGAGAAGTTAAAAACCTACTGCTGCTCGTACTACATATTGGGGTTGGGTCGGGTTGGTGGGGTTAAAGAAACTTTTCGACGGGATGATGAATAGATTCAGGTTGATTGCTTCGGTGTATGTATTTTGGATATTGATGGCTGTGACGTTTTTGTTGCCGATGGTATCGTTGAATGAGTAGAACGTTATGTCCCCGAATGGGATTGAGACAGCGCCATTGACGATATTGGACTGAAGCACTACAGCCGCTGTTAGCTAGAAGGAGAAAATATACGGCAGAACACTCACCTCCAGGCTGGCTTTTGTTGACGCCAGTGTTTCCTCCTGCAGCGAGGCTGTAGTTGTAGGAAGCAGTAGCTGGAACAGGGGCTGGTGCATTCTTCGAGTATGTGGTAATGTTACCCGAATACTGCACAACACCAGTAGGTGAAAGATCCAAATGGCTTTCCATCAGAATCCATCGACGAGGACCAATCACGTCAGAGAGCACGACATTGTTTGGTTTCTTTGGCACCGTGTTCAGCATCTTCTCGAAGATAGTGAAGCAAGTATCTTCGAAGGATTTCGGCGTCGCGGCAAGGGCTTTGATAGTGCTATTCGGGGGACTGTCGGAGGTAAAAATGCGTAGGTCGGATTGAAAAGTTGTGTTCTTCGTGGTGACGAGTGGGCCACCCGCCTGACCGGATCCATTCAAATATTCATTGACACCGACATTGTCAAAGACGAAAGGGGTGCTGTCAAAATGATCGGCACCATCAGAGCTACTTTATTAGTATTGGCGGCTTCTTGGGAACTATATTACTTACCCAATAGTTGGCTCATCCAAAACTATAACGGTCAGCTTTGAAGTACATGTGAGGGCTGGGGACCATACCAATCTGTGGAAAGTTCTTCTTATGCACAGCACCCAACGAGTGTCCGCATGCTCTACTCTAGGTCAGCATTAAATTCCTCGCGTTGCTGTCTTCGGCTTACACTGCCTGGATCATCTCCGTCTTGCTAAACCCAGCATTTGCGAAAGCAGCCGTTGCGGTTGAAAGAGGGTCCTGTGGTCGGGGGACACCGGTTGGTCCTGGCGCCGTAGCATCTATCCGTCCAGCTTTAAGCTGTATCATTCGAGCACTTGGATCACAGGACAACAAACTAGCAGCCAGTCCCTATATATGTCATTAGCTTGAGCTTACTATCAAAGTGTCTGACTTACCAGCGCAATGAAATCCGAGGTTGACACAAAGACGGTGGAAAATAGATTGAACTGTGAGAATTAGGTTAGCTTTGATCACTCAGAATTGTGCTCATTGACTTACCCCAATAATCGTAGCATTGATGAAAGAAGTCCCACTCGTTCCTGCCTCGAACACTAGGCCGAGGTTTTCGTCTCGATCTGCTTCGAAGCTGACCGAAGCATCAAGACCACTGTAGCTGTTAGTGACTAAGAGCAAGCGGCTGAATATGGAGGCTCTTACCCGGTGCCGGCTGTAACATTTGCGGTTATAAAATCGTGAAACACCGTCCTCACCCATTGGGCTGCCGTCTGATCCCCCGAATCATCAGGGCTACCGGCAGGAGGTCCATTGAGAACCAAACTGCAAGGAGCGACCGGGAAAATAATGGTCCCTGGATTCAGCAAGAGTCGTTCGATGGCCAGGACTTTCTCAGCCAGAGAAATGCCATTTGCATCAAGTGTTTGGCCGTTTAGGCTTTGAAATTGTAAGAAAAACGTGATCAAAGTAAGGATAAGCATCTTGATGATTTGCTGGCGACTGAATTTTGAAGTAATCGAAGAAAGGGCAAGGAAAGCTCAAATTTATACTGATAAAAATTCCTTAAAGATTTCTCATCACAGTGGAGACAATGAATGTGGCTGATCCAGCCAAAGAAGGTCTCATCGCTGAAGGCTCAGCAACTCAGTGAGATTCTTCAACTGGTACGAGGATACATGATACGAAAGGTGACATCCGAGAAGGAATAGGAAAGAAGACATCTCAAATAGCGGACCAAGCTTCTTTGAGAGGTCCATGGATAGTCTCCACTTGCGTTGGGAGAAATCATTGGGAGGACACATTCTCCACTCAACGTGACTCAAGCAGGTGACCGGGAAGCATTTTCCCAAAAGTCATCAACGGATAGGATCCGCGCGGCTCGTCTATCCCAGACTGTGCTTGGGTTACATGTACATTGAGCACAGACCACTGAAACGTGCGCAACCGTACATGTCATAACCCCTGGAAAGACCCCTAATCTTGCGCGATATGTTAATTCAATGCTGGGATTTGCTGATGCATTCAGATCGTACCTTCTGTTTTTGAATAGGTGACTGTGAAAATTGATTGTGAATCGTGATCATGCACCTCGCTATTTTGAATCCACGAATCACATTGTAAAGAAGGGTCTTAAGAAATGAGCTTGCTCAAATTTTCAGGGAGGAAACATTAAAGTCAAGAGAACCTCAAAATCCAGACGCCACGCTCTCGCCATACTTCGGTCAATTTCCGAATTTTAGGGCTTACATCCATCCTTTTTCGGGTCTTACGACGAGCGATCCTTGCGAACTACCGGCCGCCCGGATTGATTACAAGCTTACTTCGTATGTTTGTAAAGCTTGTTCTCGCCGTATCTCGTAACCCGTATTCTCGTCACCCAGGAAGCACATCAAGATTCCAATTGCCAAGGTTGGTCTCACTATGCAAGGAGATCCTTAAATCCGTCAACACTCATGGAGCCTTGATAGGCTGTGGAGCAGGCTTAGTGTATGGATTTAGCGAGCTGATAGCCTGGAACCCCTGAAATAACCGAGCGCGGTACTCCGCCCCTGTGCCCCGTCTCTCAATAACGAAAGAAATGTTCGAGGCACTTTCTAATTCCTTGTGACTACCGCGAATTTTCGGAAGACTAAGGTGGTCCTCCAGAGAATGTCTTTTTTGTCCATTGTTCTTAAACAAGAAACCAGATTGAATTCTTACTTTCCTGAAAGCATCTGTGGTCCTCGGCTTCCTTCGCCATTTTTATGATTGTATCAAACACCGAACCCCGTCCAAGCCCGCCCCTACGCAATGTATAAGAGATTGTGAGACAATTCACAGCTTCCACAGATCTATTCCTCTTTCCAGGTGTCGTAACCACTCCTTCGTCTGATCTTTTCTCCGAATATGAACAAGATCCAGGGCACCGAAAGAAGTGCGATGGTAACAAAACCAAGCAAACTGCTAGCCCACTGAAAACCCATCCCGTTGTACATTTGAGTTGTAACCAACGGAAACAAAGCTCCAGCAATATATCTTGACAACCCATTAGCAGCCATCGCGCTTACGCTGTTCGCGGCCATATAAGTATCGACCATATTTAAAACGCAGGAGATGAAGATGCTGATATTGCCCCAAGCGAATGGAATGAGACCAATTATTGGAACGATCCAATGGACAGATTTCTGAGAGCCCCATGCGAACCAAAATAAACCGATGGGAAGCCCAATGCTTCCAACCATGGTGCCATAGAGTCGGTGCTCGGGTGCTAGTCCGTTTTGGCCTTGTTAGATTACTTTGCGATACTGACTCTGGTAAAGGGTTCTGTCTAGTAGAAGCAAGGTAAAGACGGAAAGCGAGCAGCCGATGGCAATCGAGATAAAAGGGAGACCACTTTGGGCATGGCTAAAGTCGTATACGGTGGTGAAAATGAGAGGAATCGAAGCAAGAAATCCATAGAGAACTGCAAAATTAAAAGAGACGTACATGGCGAATGATGTGACAATAGGCTCGGTGAAAAGCATATGTACTGGGCGGAAGAGGACAGCTGTCATGACATGCTTTAGAAGTGCGATACCAGTGGGGCCTGATTGGAGAGGGGCTCCCATTGCCTTTTTTCTTTTGCGGAGTATGATCTTCTTGTATGTCTCTTTTGTGAAAATGGAAAAAACAAGACCGAAGGCGGCAAAGAAGATCAGAGTCCGCTCTACCCACCTCCAGCCTTTTCGAGAGTCCACGTAAGAACCAATGACCGGCCTGTGGGGTTCCATTAGCACTTTGCGAAATGAATTAGTGTTGGTAGAACGTACCCAACACCAGTTGCGACGAAGGGAGGCAGGATAAAAAGACAAGTGGTAAGGACGCGTTTCTCGGGGGGGGGGGGGGGGGGGGGGAGAAAACAGGGTTTTTTCTCCCTAC
>Ga0247778_1000712_pt1 | contig 30088 bp, 23 predicted proteins | sample UWRJL049202B5_FD_179939 | JGI IMG/M metagenome (GOLD analysis project Ga0247778, IMG submission 179939) | Plant litter microbial communities from Arlington Agricultural Research Station in Wisconsin, United States - UWRJ-L049-202B-5 | ecosystem: Environmental > Terrestrial > Plant litter >...
CCCACATACGTCCTGGCATCGCGGTCCTTTTCCAAAACGATACAGGCGGCAATCGGAATACCATCGTGTTGAATAAAGACCTCCCAATGGTCGAGGTTAAGGATATTAGGCATGCTAAAAGTCGCAACATAGTACCCAAGATAACGAATGAACAACTCGTCAGCGCCGAAGACAATTCTCCGCACATTTGAACGCAGTCCGTCAGCACCGATAACAAGGTCAAATCGCTGATCGGCTGCACAGGCAAATCTTACATCGACGCCCGTTTCATCCTCGTTGAGCGCTACGATCGTATCATTAAAAATATATTTCACCTGGTCACCGGCCGCCTGCAGGAGAACACGACAAAGGTCATCACGCAGTATCTCGACATCAGGACTGTCGAGTTTACCCCCGGTCATCGTCCGCTCGGTGCTCCTGAAAGTTTCCTTGCCCGTAGAATCCACTACCGACATACCCATCAGCTTTGTACTGTCCTTACGAATTTTATCTAAAATGCCCATCCGCGCAGCCACCTCCAACGCAGAACCACGAACATCCAACGCCTGCCCGCCCGGGCGTATATGCGGGGCACGCTCCACAACAGTAACCTTGAAGCCATGTTTCACCAGCCAATAAGCTGTGGTAAGTCCTGCAACACCTGCACCCGAAACGAGCACATTGATTCCTTTTACTGATTCCACTTTATACGGTTTATTTGTTGGTGCAAAGCAACATCGTATAAACAGGACGGACAATAGCAATGCAGGGTAAGTATTGGACTATACGGGGTTTTTATTCCGAAAGGCCAAAGGAGTCATCCCCGCAGCCTTCGTAAATAGCCGTGAAAAATATGGATAATCATCATAGCCCAATTCAGCTGCAATTTCTTTAACCGATTTTTGGGAATGGTAGAGCAGACGTTTGGCTTCTAAAATAATGCGCTGTTGAATGTGATGGGAGACGGAATGACCCGTGGCATCTTTGACACACTCATTCAAATAAGAGGTAGATATATTGAGTGTTTTAGCATACGCAGCCGGACTTTTGAGAATGCTAAAATTCCGTTCCAATATTGCCTTAAACGATTTGGTAATAAATTCAAATCGCGAAGGAGTTCCCGTTGAGGCAGATTTCTCTAAATATTGTGAAGCAACCAATGCCACCAGGGTATTGCAACTGTCTTTTAATAAGGAATGATATAATTTTTCGTGCTTTCTTTCGGAAATCTTAATACATAAGGATACAGCCTGGGAGATAATGGACAGGACTTCCTTCTTTAATGACAAGGGTCTTGCGGGCGTGATATCTTCCAGCAATTTCAGGTATTCAGGATGTATGTTTTCATTATTCATGGCCCAGAAGCTGGCCGTTACATTTTCAAACGCGCCCATACGATGCACCTGATTGGGGTGGATGTAGATAACGGACGAAGGTTTCATTTTGTGCCTTTGGAAGTCAATTTCAAGGGGAGTAGTCCCTTCTTCCTGCAAAAAAAATAAATGATAGTCATCCCGGTGAGACCGTTCAGCATCCTCGAAAGTGCGTAATTCTTTAATCGATGCTTTTCCAATGGCGATACCAGCGCCGAACCTTTCAGCCATCGTGTTTACAGGAATAGATGTCTTTTTTTTACGCATGTTTTCAATTCAGGATGTAAATATAGCTTCTTCGTATTTTCCCTAACCACATATGAATATTTTCAGTATCTTATGCATTATAAATGCTGCATATGGGTCAGTTACGACAACTGCTTTGCCTGTTTTTTCTTTTCCCGGCCGGCTTTAGCCATCCGGCATATTCCCAATCCCCGGCTGCGCCCCGGCAAAAGGACGCACCGCAACAACCTACCCCGCCGCAGCCAACGCTTACCGTTTCCTTTGAACGCAGCAGTCTCGAGATCGGCGACTCCATGCAGGTCGTCCTCCAACTGGTGAACAATTCCCCCATCGCACTTTCCACCATCCGCGTGGTCGTGGACGCCCCGGAATTCATCCAGTTGCAGGATAGGCAGGGGCCGGTACCCGGAACAATCGACCTGCCCGATCTGCAACCCTTTTCAGCCATCTACCGAAGACAGGTCATCGCCAGGGTGCTGGCAAAGGGACAGGTAGGTGACTTTAACCTGGTCTTCACGCTATCTTACAAATGGACGGCAAATAAGGAGCAGCATGAGAGTTTGATGGTCCAGGAAAAGCCGTTGAAAATAGGTCTCTTCGGCACCGACAAGATCATTGGGATCCCACTTGCCTTCGCGCAATTTGTGGTCCCCGGTCTGTTCTTTCTATTCATCCTGCGGATCTTCAAGGTCTCCGGCGGAAAGGACCAGGGTACGGACGAGAAGATCATCATCAGTGTCCTGATCTCGGTCCTTTGCCTCTTCATGGTGTATTTGTACAGGGGGCTGGCCACCGGTAAATGGTCGGACCGGGTCGATCCCGGCAATACGATCAGCGTCGGGCGGCTGTTCTTTCTGGCGCTGGCCGGCGCCCTGTTGGGACTGGCCGTCGTCGCCGGCTGGTATGCCCGGCAGGAATATATCCGGCGAAAAAAGAATGCGCTGGCCTTTACCGGTGATGAGACAAATGCCCGGCTGTTATGGAAGGCGCTCCAACTGAACCCGAAATATGAAGGTTTCCCCTGGCAGTTTACCGCTAAGGACGGCACCGTCTTCATCGGCTCGCATTACTTCGAGACGGAATTCAGCTATGTCCTGCTGGGGTCCTTCGGCATAGACATCCAATACCTGAAAGGCAACGACGGGGAAAAGTTCAAAAAGTACAGCAAGGTCGATAAGATCATCCAGACCACCGATGGGCTCCTGGCCATCCTCCAGTTGCTGGGCGGAGAGAAGACAGCACAGCTGACCGTACACAATGCGATAAAAAAAGTCACGGAAAAGGGCACCGAAGATGCCGGCATTTTCTATACCATCGATAAAGAAGAATATCGGTCAAGAACCCATGTCAGGGAAAATGCAATGCACCTGCTGGACTGGGAGTAAAGACTGTGAAAAGAAACATGCCGGTTTTTAGGCCGGCATGTATTAATAAAACATTTTATCGACAGAGCGACGCCCCGTTGATGTATGTCGTCTTCAGTAATAAAACTGGGTCATACACTGACACTTTTGTAAGAGTAAGATAGTAACATTTTATTTAATATCCAATTTTGCGAGATGGCATATTCCTTTAAACAAATAACGATCTATGCATTTGACATACACCCAGTCGTGTCATTCTTAAAAGATCCGTCGAAAACCTATTTTCAGCCCGCTTTTCAATTCATGGGGGACAAAGCTCAGTACCAACAGATCTTTCTCAGCGGCAAACCGGTCCAGACCACCAGCTTTTTGTTTTCCGGTCTGCCTGCACAGGAACGTGCAAAAAGCCATTGGTGGAAATCCTACGGAGACATCGATAAAAAGAACGGACAACCCGATATATGGCATCTGCAAATGCCCTTCGTCGATAGGCATTTTAAAACAGCGCTGACGGTCAGCCACGATCTCCCCGGTGTGACGATCTCGGCTTTTCCATCGATCTATCTGTCGGCGATCGGCTGGTCGGTCAATCTGAAGATCATCCTCAGGGGCGATATTAAAAAAGCCGACCTGGTCCGCTTTGTAGGCTGGCTCGACAGGGGAAATACACCGGGTCTCACCTTCAATCTCGGCAAGGACAAAAAGGAGGTATTCCGCTACTTCACCAATCTGCTGTTACAAGAAGTCTACAAAAAAGAGGAGCCACCACACGGCGGCATGAAGATCATCAACCAACTCCTGATATCCCTGGATTCCTATGAGGGCGCTGTGACTGCCTATAACGGCATGGCATCGGGCGAAAAAGCCCTGATGAGAAGTATCTTGTTCGGAAGGGAAATAGATCCGCTGCAACTGGCCACAGAAGAACGGAACGCCCCATTGATGCATACTCAGATTTCCACCAGCGGGGGAAATTTCTCATTAACCAATTTCGAAAAGGGTACACTGATCTTCCTGCAGCGGGAGGCCAAGACCGAAAAACCCATCAACCGGGAGCATAAACGCAAGATCAGTTGTTTTGCCGAGAATTGTAAGAATTGCACCATGATGGCCTACCTGCTGGCGGAATTCTATACAAAGACGGCCGGCGCAACGGTCACCTCGGATCTCGGCTTTTTACAGGGACAGCTGCCTCAGATTTTGAAAGGCATACCCCTAAACTATGGCAATCTCTACACCAGGAATCTCTTTGCACAGCACAAGGGGTTGAGCGAAATAAAATGAGCAAAATAATAATTGTTTACGCATCATTTTTTAAACCTTCTAATAGCCTCCTCGATGCCCTCTTCCGTTTCGGGCACTAACCAATCCAACCCGCGAACGATTCGGACTTGCACACCCTCAACATAAGGTTTGAAGGATTCGTTGTATTTCGCAAAAGCCAAATTATAATCATCATTTGTATTCAGTTCATTTGCCAAAAGTGTAGCCCCCTGAATGGCCAGACTGGTGCCCATCCCAGTTGGGAAACCTGCCGTATGGGCAGCATCACCCACCAAAGCAACACGCCCTTTTGTCCAGCCCGGCATATGAATCTGGCACACTTCGTCGAAATATAAATTGCCGGAATTCAGCATGGTATTTAAAATCTCCGGTATCCGCCACAAACAGCCCTGGAAATTGTCTTTCAGAATCTGCTTATGCTGAACATCATTTCTGAAATCATAACTCAGCCTTAACGACCTGAAAACAAGGCACGCATTCACAGTATTATTAAACGGGTAAAGCGCAGCCAGTTTACCGGGCTCTTGGTACATGATTGCCCCTGCATTGCGACTGTCGGGTTTTATATCGGGCGCTTCAACAAAGGCAAAGTAAGCACCAAAAAATCTCGAATACCTTCCTTCATCACCGAAAACAAGTTTTCTAACGCCGGAATGAGTCCCATCAGCGCCAAAAACAAAGTCAAAATTCCTGCTTTCCCCCTTCTTAAACGTTACCTCAACATGATTGCTATGTTGAATTACTTCCTCAATTCTGTTTTCAAAAAGAAATTCGACGTCGTGTATCGGGATATTTTCATAAAGTATATCCACTAAGTCGTCGCGGTGGATTTCAATATCACCAAGGTATTCGGCCTGATCATTTATTGAAAAAGTAACGAGCGACTCATTTTTGGCGTTTACAATTTCATCGGTATGTACATATTTCGCCTCCCTTATTTTTTCCAGGATGCCCATCTCTTTGACAACTTCCAGGGCATCGCCCCTTACATCGATAGGAGAACCACCCCTCCTTAATCCAGACGAAATCTCCACGATGGATACTTCATAACCATATCTGTGCAGCCAATACGCCAAAGACAACCCTGCAATACTTGCTCCTGATATCAGGACTCGCTTTCCCATATTTTCCATGTTTAGATGATACAAAATTCATAGTATCTTTACGAATAAAATAACACATAAACCAATAATAATAGTCTCAAAACTTATGGCACCAGGAAAAAGCAAACATGATTTTTTACAGTTCATAAATAAGATCGGCTATGATATTGGGGAAAAGATGGAGGAAAACATAGAAGTCCACGATCAAAAGGTCTTCGACTTTATGCCCGAATTGGCGATGTTTATGGCATCTTACACAGTGAAGAGAACGTTCACACGCCCAACCAAAGCACCCCGGTTTATTAAGGACAGCATTTGCTTCTACTTTAAAAATATATTTCCTGACGACAGGGCAACAAAAGGTAAACGGGAACCCAATACGCAATCAGCAACGCCATGCGTGCATGTGTTCCCGGCTACGTATTCGCTCATAAGTCATTTCAGGAAAGGTAGCCATGTAAATATTGTGACTATATTTCTCAGCGCGGAATATCTCAAAAGCTTCTTAAAAAACGATATTGAACAGTTCCTGTTTTTGTTTGACAACCGTCATGATTTCTTAATAGAAGAAATAATGACGGATGATATTATCCGGACGGCCAATGAAATCGTGAAAAAGGAAGAACCCGGTACGCTGGCAGCATATCATTATAAACTGAAAGCGCTGGAATTGCTCTTTCATTTGTTTATAAGTCTGGGTAAACGCGAAAAATCCGTCCATCAGAAACTGAGCGAAAGCGACATAAATTCGATATACAAAGTGCGTAACAAACTCATTTCTTCACTCCATAAGGCAAGCACTATAGCAGAATTGAAAAAAATTGCAGGAATGAACGAACTGAAAATGCGCAGTATCTTTACGCAGGTATTTGGCATGGGCATGTATGATTATTACCAATACTTCAGGATGAAAGAAGCCGCACGACTCCTGCGGGAAGAAAGACATACCGTATCGGAGGTCGGTTATCGATTGGGATTTGAGAATCTAAGTCACTTTTCCAGGGTTTTTGAACGCCATATCGGCATCAAACCTAAAAAATATTCCATGATGTAATCGAATAAATTCTTTTGAAGGTTCTTCTACTGTTTAACGACCGTTAGGGTTCTTCCATTCGGATTCCCTGTTGAAAGATAGAAAATGCCGGCAGCGTATTTGCTGATATTCCAGTTGATCGTAGTCACGCCTGCCTGCCAAAATCCCCTTTTCACTTCCAACAGATGTCCCGACTGATCGTATAAGGACATGATGCCATTTCCTGCCTCCTCACTTATTATTTGTAGCGCAAAGGCATTGTGAGCAGGAGAGGGATAGACTTGCATCGCGGTTATTGTTTTTGAGGATTTTGCGAATGCATTCCTGGAACCAATGGCCAGAATGAACCGGCCCAATTGACCATGGTTGCTTTTTAAGACCCAATTGGTGACAGGGTCGGATGCATCTTTTCCCCATAAGGACCAATGGTTGTCCCCTTCCTTACTGGAAAATACTGTGAGCGCATTTTTGTCTTTACCGGCCAATTCGCTGTTCAGGTAAAAGAGCCGCAGCGTCGTCGGTATGTTCGTGTTATTTTCCGGAATGATATCGAACCAGCGCTGGATACCGGATTCACCGTCAGCATTCGTTTGCAGAACATGCCCTCGGGTGATAACGGTGTAGCCAAGGTTGCCTTCGCTTGTAATCTCGACTCCTATATTACCCGGATTAATCACCTGAGGCCTGTTCAACAGCGCAGTGATCCGGATAGCCCCGCCCCTTACCCCGATAATGCGCGCATCATCTCTTTCCCTTGCAATGCTTCCGGTACTGCCCAGGTCCAGCAGGTAATCGTTCAATTGCAGGTTACCGCTGTCCAAAGTGATCATACCCTTTACGAATGCATTGTTATTCAATTGCAGGTCATTGGCAGATTTTCCGATCGTAAGATTATAGAAAGAAATAGGGTTGGCGCCTCCGATGAATGTCCCGGACGCGGCCCTATCGCCGGTAAAGAAGACCGTGCCGCTATCTGCAATAAAACTCCCCTCGTTGATCAGGCTCGCATTATTTATTACCAGGGTCGGGGAACCCTTCATCACCCACTTGATCCCCGGGGTAAGTTGTAGGCCCTGAGCTTGCAGTACGGGCATGAAAAAGATGGGTAATATTGCCAATACAACGAACCGGATATGGTTATTAGGTTTCATACTCAAATGGTATTAAGGTTAGCCATAGATTAGTTAGAGCGCTGCAATAATTTCTTAATTTCTGAGATATCCCGTTGCAATTCAGCCATTTTTTGATATTGCGTATCATAGGCCTGCTGTTGTGCGGCCAGTTTCTTATGCAGCGTTTCAATAATAGCCTGCTGTTCCTGCACGGCTTTTACAAGGGGAACGACAAACGCATCGTAGCTCAGGCTGTAATGATCCTGCACAGACTTAGGCTTGATGATTCCACTGAAATCATAACCGGAGGCATTGGCGGCCTGCTCTACTTCCTGGGCGATAAACCCGCTCCGGCGAATGCGGGTAGCTTCATCATAACCGGCCTGGAGGGCGTAGTTTGCCGGACCGACATCTTTGCCCGGTTGATAATTCATTTTCGCATCGAATCGTTTGGTATCGAATTGATAGGTGACCGGGCGCAGATGCAGGATGAAATCCAATCCCTTCACATTTTCCGCAACATTGAATTTATACCTGCCATCGGAGGGAGTAGTAAAAGGGACCTGCCCTTCGATCACGGTCACGGCGCCGTTGCCGATCCGGACTTTGTTGGAGGCATCGACGATAGCTCCGGAACCAAGGGCAGTAGCATTGGATAGGCCATCCGAACTGACATTTGCCTGATAACCCAAGGCAGTAATGTCGCTGCCGGTGATATTATTATACAGGGTCGCTTCACCGACTGCCGTATTATTCTGTCCTGTTGTATTACGATACATTGAAAAATATCCATTTGACGTATTACTGGAACCCGAAGAGTTGAAGGCAAGGGAAAGGGAGCCAGTCGCCGTATTAAAGTTGCCATCTATATTGGCATATAGTGATTGGTATCCTTGCCCGGAATTATTGGAACCTGAGGCATTGAAACGTAAAGATTCACTACCGGATGCTGTATTGTTGCTGCCGGTAGTATTGGCGGAGAGTGCATAATAACCGTCGGCAAGATTATTATTACCCGTAGTATTACCAGACGATGCGAAATTTCCCGTCGCGGTATTGGAACTTCCCGTAGTATTGCCATTTAAGGCATAAAACCCAATCCCGGTATTCCCGCCAGCCGTTGTACGATATAGTGCACCGTACCCAACCGCAGTAGAGGCATTCCCGTCTAAACAGGAATACAAGGCCTGCGTCCCATACGCGGTATTTGCATTGCCTGTGGTATTGTTATACATTGATTCAAACCCATTTGCTGTATTATAAGCTCCCGCGGTATTTGAATGGAGAGACGACATCCCCGATGCTGTATTGGAAAATCCTGTGGTATTGCTGTACATCGATTGAAACCCATTCGACGCATTATAATATCCCTGGCTATTGGAATACATCGACCGGTATCCGATGGCCGTATTATAAAATCCGCCACTGCCGCCGGAATGATATCCCCAAAATGCATTGCCCAGGGCCGAATCGATACGCCCGGAAGGCTGGTTATTGACCCGGATGTTTAATGGCATATCATTGGTCGTTCCCAAAAAATCTACCCCATCCCTGGTATTGTTATTCCCTTTCAATAACCAGGCATCCCCTCCCTTATTCCTATCTTTATCCTTCGGTATACATTCCCATACCTTACCCGTATTAAACCAGAAGTTATCAGTCGAAATATCATATACCAATAGCCCTCTGGTGTTTGGAATGGCCTTGCGGGCAACAGAATCCATACGGGGGATCAACAGTCCCTTAGTGCCGGACTTGATATCCAGGATGGCATTTGAATTAGGGCGGGTTCCATCCGCATTGATACCAATGTTCTGAGCAAAGGAAGAGAGTATGAGCAATAACGATGCAGGCAGCATCAGGAAATTTTTTTTCATAAAATGAGGTTTACGGTTATAAATTATTTGTCAAATACCAATCGACTGATTACGTGCCTCTTTTCCGGAGCAAAAGAGTTTCTGATGTATAAGATTCCATCACAGAAAGGATAAATATTGAAAAGGACCGGATTGACCAACTCGATACGGAGAAAAAGATCGCGACTTAAACGTATTCCAAAGCTAACAACTTCCCAGATTGTTAAAATCCGTTTTTTAACCTTTTTTTATATCATTTATTTGTTGTATTTTATAAGGTGATATCAAGTCCGAAATCAAACACGAAGTCACTTCCCACGGACCTCCCACGTTGCAAAGTGTCTTATTTCCTTTTCGGGTTTCATCCAACGTTACTTTTACTGAGAAGTAAGAGTGAAATGATAAGAAACTTCATCTATAAGGGGTATATGACGGCAAACGAGCAGTATATTCATGATCCTCATCATTTATTTTGTTGATATCCATCATGCCATCACATGGACGGCATCATTCATTTAATTGCGGCGCTTCCTTATTTTTGATTTAATAATCTTAATCCATTGTCAATTTAAAAATATGGACCATCAACAGAATCCCTTAAGTATATTTGAAAAAGAAGCGCCGCAAGTAGCAAAAGCATTCGACCAGCTCATCGATGCCTTGAAAGAGACGACAGGGTTGGATGCAAAGACCAGGCAATTGGTTTATATCGGCATCAAGTCGGCACTGGGAGACTCGACAGCAATATTTTATCACGTCGCTATGGCCAAAGCCCTGGGAGCGACCCGTGACGAGATCAAAGATACGATCCTGATTACCTTAACCGTTTGCGGTTTGAACGGGGTGGCTACCTGTTTACCAGTCGCATTAGCTGTTTTTGATCAGCCCTAATCAGCCCCCCTGCGATTTACATACAACTTTCTTCGTTTTGAACACCTTATTGTTTTTGCTCTGCCCCACCTTTGTAGAAACAAGATAAAAATGAAAGTAGTAATTACTGGCTCTTTAGGAAACATCAGTAAGCCACTAACAAAAGAGTTGGTGCAAAAAGGGCATACCGTAACAGTAATCAGCAGCAAGACAGAACGACAACGGGATATTGAATCCATTGGCGCAACAGCAGCCATCGGCACAATGCAAGACGCCGGTTTCCTGGCCAATACCTTTACAGGTGCCGACGTAGTTTATCTTATGGAGGCAGGCGGCCCGGAAAATATCTTTAATAAAACCTACGACCTCAATGAAGCTACAAAAGGAATAGTAAACGCATATAAGAAGGCTGTTGAACACTCGGGTGTAAAAAAAGTGGTGCATCTCAGCAGCATCGGCGCCCACACCGACCAGGGCGTAGGACTTTTAAAATTACATCATATCGCTGAAAGTATCTTGAAACAACTACCTGACGATGTGTCTGTCAAATTCATGAGGCCGGTTGGCTTTTATTACAATTTACTGGTTAACGTGGAAATAATTAAAACGTTGAGCAAAGGTTTTCTCGGTGGCATTATGGCTCTGCAACATTACGGCATTGGTGGCTTATTGAGCGGCAAAAGGGGAGTGATAGTTGCCAACTATGGAGGTGATGTCATGAATTTATTGGTGTCTCCATATGATATCGCTGCTGTGATTGCCGAAGAAATAGAGAAGCCATTTAAAGGCCGTACAATAAGATACATAGCCAGCGAAGAACTCACCTGCAATGAGGTAGCTACAATATTAGGCGAAGCTATAGGTAAGCCTTATTTAAAATGGGGAACTATCTCAGATAAAATGCTTACCAATACAATGCTAAAACGAGGCATGAATGAAATGATGGTAAAAGGCATTGTAGAAATGGGTGCGGCAGGTCGTACAGGTAAGTTGTATGAAGATTACTACAAACACCGCCCTATATTGGGCAAAACAAAGCTAAAAGATTATGCTAAAGAATTTGCAAAACAATACAACAAAAAATAAAGGGAGATATACCTAACTTTACTAATATCCGGCACATTTCAACATCACCGCTTTGTAAATATGACCAATCAGCTACCAATCAGAATAAAAAATATTAGCCAATATCATCAGTTCATGGGGCTCCTAAAACCTGAGCATCCTTTAATCAGTGTAATAAATTTCAATTCTATTACACAAAAACCCTTCAATGGGCCCATAAGTTTTATATACGATTTCTACACAATCTATCTCAAACGGATCTCCAATGCAAAATTCAGGTACGGTCAGCAGGAAAGCGATTTTGATGAAGGCGTGATGTTTTTCATGGCACCCAATCAGGTTTTTAGTATTGAAGTGGAAAAAGGGACAGAAATTAAATCTGCAGGGTGGATTATACTTATTCATCCCGATTTTATTTGGAATACCACTTTGGCAAAAACCATAAAACAATACGAATACTTTGGTTATTCGGTTAATGAAGCGCTGTATCTTTCTGCAAAAGAAGAAAAACAAATCATAGGCATTATCAAAAACATTCAACAGGAATATCAGTATAACATTGATAAGTTTAGCCAGCAAATCATCATTTCACAAATTGAAACATTGCTCAATTTTTCGAAAGATTTTATCATCGCCAGTTTATCACCCGTAAAAAAACGAATCATCAAATACTTGAGCGACTTGAAAAAATACTAACTGAATACTTCAACAATCCTAACTTACTTGAAAAGGGTATGCCTACTGTTCAATATATTTCAGATGAATTAAGACTGTCGCCAAATTACCTGAGAGAACTTCTTAAAACTTTGACAGGACTAAATGCCCAGCAACACATCCACGAAAAATTAATCGAAAAAGCAAAAGAGAAATTATCAACCACCAATCTATCAATAAGTGAAATAGCTTACCAACTTGGTTTCGAACACCCGCAATCCTTCAGCAAATTATTTAAGAGCAAGACAAATATTTCTCCTTTGGAATTCCGGCAGTCCTTTAACTGATAAAAGGATACACTTGCAACTATATTCGGTTCCTAAACAATACGGGGAGTGTAAATTGGCATGAAACGGCCCATGCTCAGTTATAGCTCGATCTGAACTCCAGGGGAGAAAGGCTGGTTTTTGACTTGAATAATTTGCTGAAGGATTGCGGGTGTTCAAATCCTAGCTGGATGGCTATTTCTCCGACTGTCAGGTCACTGATGGTCAACAGCTCTTTTGCCTTTTCGATCAGCCTGATATGTATATGTTGTTGGGTATTGTGCCCCGTCAGTGATCGCAGCATGTCACCCAGATATTTTGGGGATATATTCAATTCGCCGGCTAGAAACTGAACGGTTGGTAAACCCTGCATCAACGCCGTTTTATCATTGAAGTAAGTATCCAGTATTTTGTCCAGATTTTCCAGTAACGCGTTGTTGAGTGGTTTCCGCGTGATGAACTGTCTTTTGTGAAATCGCTGGCTGTAATTCAGCAGCAGTTCTATTTGAGAGATCAGCACATCCTGGCTGATGTCATCTATGGCCGTTTCCAGTTCATCGCCTATGTTTTTCCCGATCGCGCTGATAATCGCTTTTTCTTTACCGGAAAGGTGCAGAGACTCATTCACCGAATAAGAGAAAAATCCATACGTTTTGATCCTGGTATCCAGTGTATAATTTCGTAAAAAATCAGGATGGATCAGCAGGGTAAAACCAGCAGTTGCGACAGCCATGTCAATACCCGTTAATGGCTGACCCGGTGAGGTGAAAAACATGCCGCCCTCCTCGAAATCATAGATGGTTTGTCCGTATTTCATTTTGCATCCCGCCGACTCGTTGTACGTAATATTATAAAAATCCATTACGAAAGGATGGGCCAGCATTTCCGGAGTTATTTCTACTTGACTGTAGTCCAGCATGCTGATCAGTGGATGCAAAGGTTGTGGCAATCCAAAAACCCGCTGCATTTCTGCAATAGAATGAAATACCCGTAATTTATTTCGTTGTTCCATAATTTATTAACTATCAATACCGCCGGTAAATATACTAAAAGGTATCTACCGGCAGAGCAATTTTATTCCTCAGGCACTTAGCATTTTTTTGATACCTGCTCTGAAAGCTTCGTCACCACCGGCAAGCCGCTGTGCGTATAAATTTTTTGCATCCTCGCCGCATACGTAACGCAGGGTGTCTTTACCATCTGTAGCAGCCTCATAAACAACTTCTGCGATCTGTTCCGGCGTAGTCGTATCTTCACCATGTTCGATGAGCGCCATGAATTTACCCATCAATGTCTCGTAGGCCGGATGAGAGACAAATATCGACCGGGCTCCGATCTCCGTTGACACCAGACCCGGCTCGATGGTTTTAATACCAATGCCAACTTCACTCAACTCATAAGACAAGCTTTCGCTCCAACCTTCCAGGGCCCATTTACTGGCGTCATACATAGAACTTACCGGGAAACCCATCAACCCGGCAGAAGAACCCGTCGTAATGAAAAGTCCCGATCCTTTTTTACGAAAGTATGGAATGAAGGCCTGTGTCACCCGGACCACGCCGAAGAAATTCGTTTCCATCTGCCCAACCAGTTGCTCATCTGTCGTTGCTTCGAGTATACCCAGCAATGCGTAGCCCGCATTATTGAATACAACATCGATATCGCCCAATGCCATCGCTTTCGATGCGGTTTCTTTGATCTGCTCAAGATTGTCCACATCGAGCGGCAGCAAGGTCACGTTGCTCAACAGGTTCAGTTCTTTCTCGTTTTCCGGCTTACGCATGGTGGCGATCACATTCCAGCCCTTTCCGGCAAAAAGTTTAGCCGTAGCCTTGCCTATACCTGCCGAAGCCCCGGTTATAAAAATTGTCTTTGTCATTTCTTTTCCGTTTAACATTGAATTGCAAATCTCGGCTTCTGTTGCCGGATACACGTAGCTAAACCGGAGTATGTTGTAGCCAAAATGATAACTCAGCACTTAGGTAAGCCTGTCGGAAAAAATCCAGGATTTTCCATTGTAAATCTTTAATCTTTCAGGACGACGTTGTCAGAGGCCGGATGGCCTGTGACCGGGTCTGCCTTCCGAAGAGCTTTGCTTCGTCGTTAGCCAGGTTGGGAAAGCCTAATTATTTGAAAGGAATTTTGATGAAAGTTATAACTGCTTTTCTTTTCGCATCATGCTCAGAAAAACCGGCGTGGTCATATACAAATGCAGGTTAGCTGTTGCGGCCAGGCGATGGGGATCGGCAATGTCGCGATAGGCATCGCTTTCCGCAATTGTTTTAAATGCCTTGGCGTTGGGGTATTCTACCAGTAAAATAGCATCCCACGCTTCGTTTTCCGGCGCAATTATATTGGCTACTACATTGCATACCAGTCTGATTTTCACATCATTAATGCCTAATTTCTCAGTGGCCTTACGAAAGGCCGGGAGATAAGTCTCGAAATAATGCTCCCGGTCTTTAAATTTCAGCATGTTGAGCATCAGCACAGGACCCTGTACTTCTTCAAATTCAGGTAATTTCATGGTGTTGTTTTATGATGATTTAAAAAAACCAACAATGCGTGTAATACGATTATCGCTTTGATGGCTTCGCGTTCAGTTTCGCTCCATAGAGCAAAGATCGTCGGCGGGCGCCGCAAAAAAGTTCAACTGGTTGAAGATTTTAAAATAGTAACGATGGCAAACGTCCATATACTATCATCGATTGGAGTTTCCTCGCTCCAAAGATTACAGTTTTATCGCTATCCGTACCTTATTCATTAAATCCATATCAAACTTAGTCTTTGTAAAAAACTCAAAATCCTGCTTTATCATATCTTTTAAAGATGGATCATCAGGCTTCAGAGCCAGGTACGCATTGTATAATTGAACAGCTTTATCAGTGTCGTTCTTGAATAAATAGCAATGAGCAAGATGCCTCCTGGCATTGATATTATTCGGCTCCAGTTCAATTCCCCGGCTTAAGTACACAATTGCCTCGTCAAATCTCGAAGTCTCCAATAAATGCCATCCGAAGTTATTAATTTGGCCTTCATTTGCCTTTATAGTGTCAATACCGGTGACTTTCGCTGCCGGCGGATATTCCATTTTGTTGAATTTTCTTGAATAACCTGTTACATTACCCAGACCATCAGTTATAAATGATTTCTCAGCAAGAAACTCAACATTTATAAAATCTCTATCCGAAGTAAAATACATTTTGACATCCTGATCGTTTGTCCAATAATATAATCCATCATGTTTTCTGGTTACCTCAGCAATAATACCATCATACAGATAAGTGCCGACATATTTCTGCGCCAGGGTTTCAGGTATTTTTATTGTTTTTACAGTTGCCGGCTTATCAAAACCTTTCCAGTTGTAAACCGAAGCCACACTATTTAATAATTCCAGGATAATATCACCATCATCCGAATTCACAAATATCGCAACGCCATTCCCACCTTCAACACTACCATAAAATAGTCCTCTGAATCCTTCATTAGCCGCGTCATGAAAGAAATATCTTTCCCCATTACGTTCGCCGATAAAGACGCCCATCGCGGAGGATTGATCAATGTAAGGTGTTAAATGTAACCGCGTCATCTCCTGGTTCAAAACCTTTGAGGATTGCCCTTTGTATGCCAATTGAGTTTCAATGAGGTATTTACAAAGCTCGGTCGGTGTAGTCCATAACCCCAATGGCGCCTGTTCCGGATAAACATGAAATGTAGCTTCAACTACAGCGCCATCCTTTGTATAACCCATAGCGATTTTAGGTAGTTGGGCTTTGGCAGGAGGGGCAGCGGAGTAGAAACTATGTATCATTCCAAATGGTTTAAGTACGCTATCGTACATAAATTCTTCATAAGATTGATGGGTCACATCCGTAATAATTAGCTGAGAGATGATTGTGCCTCCCCCTGAATACTGAAATTTCAGTCCCGGTTCAAATATAGAACGTACAGGTGGAGTATTGGCGGGCGCAGCGCCATCTAAGACCTCCGCGACCGTAGGTATCTTGCCTTTTTTGTCATAGCCAGGAAAACCACCGTACACAGATAAGCCCCCGGTATGACTGAGCAAATTGGCCAGCGAAATTCTCTTTCCTTTCGATATACTATCATAGGGGAATTTCCATGACGTTAAATATTCATTGATATCCCCATAAAGAGACAGTTTATTATCCTGCACCAATTTCAAAATACCTACTGCATTTAAGGACTTACTAATGGACCCGGGCTTAAATAAAGTTTCAGTTGTAACGTGGCGTCTCCCTTTTTCATCCGCCCAGCCATATCCTTTAGCCCAAATCACCTTATGATTCTCCACTACAGCAATACTTAATCCTTTAACCTTAAAATGCGCCATTCTATCCGGCAGGTTGTACGCCTTATCAATGATGACCCTTCCGGTCAGGCTACTTTCAACCTGCCTGATTTGATCTCTTATTTCCCTGGAATAAGAGGTTTGCCCTGCCGCTTCAGTCAGACCATATAAAAAAGTTATAGCGAGCAATAGTCTTTTCATTCCTCATGATTTAAAATAAAGATAGAATAACCCACTGTAGATCAAGTACATAAAGTGTAAAAAGGTGTAAAATGATTGTAAAATTGCTGTGTAGCATGGCTTATTATATTATTTTGCACACATGAAGCCCTTTTTTATTTTTGTTTCTACAGTTTTGATACCCGCCGGGTTGATTTCGGTGTTTGTATTTTGTGTTCCTAAAAATGAAGTTTCCGGGAAACAGGTGGAATTGGTTATGCGTAATATCGGACACCAGTTGCTGCTGCATAACAACGATTCTACATCAAGGGTGCTGCCGGTTAAGAAAATAAATGAAAATATTTACCGGATTTCCTTCCAAAACATCATTAGATTCATACCAGATACTTTGATCAATGTAGTTCGCCGGGAATTAGGAAGATATCATTTGCCAAAAGACTACATGGTCAATGTAAAAGATTGCCGGCAAAATGCAACCGTTTTCGCGTACGAGATAAATGCCGCATCCGGCAATTTGATACCCTGTCAGGGCCGCGATCAGGAGGCAGGTTGCTATCTGGTTGAAATTGAGTTTATCCGGACCAGCCAAATGGATAAATCTTTGTTTTTACTCTTGCTTATCCCTTTGTGCTTTGCTGCTTTTTATTTTAAAGACAGGTTTCGGAAAAAGGAAGAAAAGGTGCCAATCGTCTATGAAGACTTTATAAAATTGGGCAATTCTATATTTTATCCGGAAAAGAATTTACTGAACTTTGAAAAAAAAACCATTCCCCTTTCGGAAAAAGAAACAAAATCATTAAAACTTTTTGCAGCGAATCTCAATCAGGTGATCGAAAGGGAAAAATTAATGAAAGAAATTTGGGGAGAGGAAGGCCTTGTCGTCATCAGTAGAAATGTAGATGTTTTGGTATCTAAATTACGTAAGAAATTGAGCGAAGATACTTCCATTAAGATCATTAACGTACATGGCATAGGTTACAAAATTATGATAGAAGAGAACACAATTTGAAATTGAAAGGACATTAAAATCCTGTTTTGTGGAATCTCACGCCGGTTGATCCCCCCTGACTTTATTTCCGTTGAATATCCTCTGTCCCCAAACCAGATAGCCCTGGCCCAACTCTATTAAAAAAATCCCATATCTCCACCGGCACATCCACATCTCCACTCATAGGCCCCAGCTTTCTGATCGGTATTCTGAAATGCCTGTTCGGAATTGTATGACCGCCATTGCCGATTTCAATGAATGTCAACCTCTTATGCGTTATCTGGGAATAAAATTCTTCCCTTTTCACTGGCCCGGTTTCCTGCACAGTCTCCAGATCAGCCTGATTGACCGTCGTCCAGAAGGCAACCGTTTCCTTTGCACTTTTCACCGTCCCCCAATTTTGTCCGTCCAGGATGATCGTGCCGCCATCAAAAGGAACTACGGGGTCCATCCTGCCAAAAATCAACATCATGGCAACAGGTGTATTTACGGGCGGATTTGAATTATTGTCCTCCGTCGGCAGGTTAGCGCCTATCGTTGCAAAAGCCGTAAATACACCGGGCCTCTCCGCAGCCAACCGGAAGATCATTGTCCCTCCATTGGAAAACCCAACACCGAATACTCGTTGAACCTGAAATTCCCTCTTGAAAAAATCGATCAGTTGCTCAGTAAACCTGACATCATCGACGTTTAATTTTTTTGCAGGAAATGGCGCTTTTATCCTGCAATCGTTCCAGTTGCCGCCATAACCCTCCGGGTACACAATGATGGCATTCCTGGACTCGTCTGCCAGTAAGTCAAACTCATGGCCGGTAAAGACCTGCATCAGGAAAGGCTTCAATCTGGAACCATGATAAACAATGATCAGATCCGGATCAGGATCTAGGTTTTTGGGAATATGGTAGATGAACGCGCGTTCATAGCCATCGACCATGATGGCGTGGGAGCGGTTAGGATTAGAGAGGTTCCATCTGTACGCATAAAGAAATAATACCAGGACAACGGTTGCCACAGCAACAAGAATAATTAACAGCATCTTTTTCAGTTTTATGTGTGTTCAATGGACGTGCACATAAAGAAAAAGACGCAAAATCTAGATCATTTCTTTTGGGACCACATAATCCGTTACATTTCCATACTTGTCTACCCGGAGGAAGCAACTATTCCTTACAGTATCATTTATCTTATTACGGGCCCTTTGTACCCGCGATTTCACCGTACTCAATGGCAAATTGTGCATTTTTGCAAATAGCGCCTGACTGATCCCATTGATTTCTATTGCCTCCATCACATCCTTCTGTTCTTCCGGCAATGTTTGTATCAGAAGAGAGATACACTTCATCAAATACACATTCCCTTCATTACGTTCCTCCTCATTTTGATCCGGCAATTGAAAGGTTCTTTTCTGCTTTCGGTAATGATCGATGACCGTGTTATATATGATTACCGTCAACCAGGACACCAACTTTCCCTCACTTTTTAACGTATGAATTGATTGATGGGCCTTTAAGAAGACGTCTTGCCTGATATCTTGTATAATCGCAGGATCTACCTTGATCCTCCGCAAATACAACTCAATATCATCGTATAGTTTTATTTTCCAGTTGTCGTGCATGCCACAAAGTTACTTATTTAATCATACCACCGGCCTACCCGTCAACCGCTCATCCAATCCTGCCATCTGATAAATGCCATGTGATTCCGGATGAATAGCCCCTACATTCGCACAAAGGCCATTTTATGAGGATTATCCGTTCTTTTTTTCTTTGGTTGTTCTGCCTGGCTTGTGCATTGGGCTGTAAAAAAAGCAATTCCCATATATCCAACTCCTGCAGGATAGTCGCTAATTACGATACACTTTTCCTTCCCAGTGGCACCGAAACCGCGGCTACCCAGATTTTCTATGACAACGACGGCCGGGTTGCCTATACCCAAAGCAATGCGACGAATCCTTCGATCACGCGGGTTTTCATCCATTATGACAGCACCATTGTGATCACCCCGACCAACAACGCAAGCCCGACCGATACGATTATCATCAACGATAAAGGAATGCCGGTACGGATAAAAACAACATATGTCAGCAATGACTATTATGACCTCGCCAACTATTCCTACGATGCCGCAGGTCAGCTGCAATCGATCGCCTACGTGCAGGCCAGCACTTCCGGCGCTAATCGTCGTACCGCAACCAGCACCTATAAATTCGTGAATGGTGACTGTGTCAGTGAGACTTACACCGATGCCAACGGCACTTCAACCACCAACTTTACCTATTACACCGACAAAGCCGCCGCAGACGGCGACTATCAGAATTTCCAGAATATCGCCACCTACGGAATGGTCATTATCCGAAACAAACATCTGCTCCGGTCGTCTCATTCCGGCTCTTACGTTTCCGAATATAACTACACCTTTGATAACAGTGGCAAGATCGCAACTGCAACGTACCGGTATAACAATCAGGTATTTAGGAATACCTATGAATATGACTGCTCACAGTAGAGACGATATACCCGACGCAGATATCACTGCCTCTTTCTTTTGATCAGAAGTACAGAGGCAACCAGCAATAACAGGGCAGGCAATACGCCCAAAAGTATCCACTTTAACGCGATAAGGCCTGAACCGGTTACATGTATCCTATTATCTTTTGATGCCGGCCTGGAAGTATCTATCGGGAATTGGCCATAAGTAAACCAGCCGAATAAGGCTGTATTGAACCCGAAATTGGCAGTTCCTACATTCTGCCGGCTCATCTCCCTATTGCTCAGGAAATCAGCATCACCCGTCACAACAATGCGCTGCTCTTTTCCGTGGACCGTGCGTACCAAACGCAAGGCAGTGGGGATTGCTCTTTTTTCATCCCCATCGGCAGGCGTGTATTGCACTGCGGCCGAATCGAGGGTCAGCTTTCCCTTCTTGTTCCAGCTGTACCTTGCATCTGTCAGCAACATAGGTTGAATATCATATTCACTTCCGCTTGTATATGACAGCCCGCACGCACCAGGCATTGCTATCCTGTTACTATCATTAAAAATCCTTTCCATTTTTCTCGAAAACCCAGCCGTTGTTTTAGTAGTATATGTCAGCAACAGATCAGGCGCAAAATCTTTGCTTTTCTGTACCAGTATGCCATCCATTAACTCCACACCCAATGGCCGGACCAACGGATTCAGTACCGACTGCTTGCCAGGCTCGCCGGCAATCAACAGATTACCACCATCATTAATATATTGCCGAAGGGAGGCCAAAGATGCCGCACTAAATTCAATCCTGGGATCAGCAATAACCAGTACAGCAATATCCTTAGGTATGGGCTGGCTGAGCGAGATGGATTCTACATCAAAACCCTGGTTAACGAGGGCAAAACGGAAGGTGACCTGGCTGGTGAGTTTGTTATACTCCCTGTCACCCGCTTTAGTAATGCTTCGCTCAAGTTCCCCTTCCACGAACGCAATCTTTGGCAAAGTAGTGGTCAGCCTTTTCAGGGCAGCAGCGGTTTCCGATTCACCAGGGAAAACGGCAAAATCATTAAACAGACGAAGGAACGTTTTCTTTCCTTTATAACTGAGCTGCATAACATACCTGTTCTCCTCCGGCCCCAGGTCAACAATTTTGTGTATCTCCGCCGGTGTTTTAAAATCCGCAAGATCTTTTTTGAAAGAACGGGCGAATTGCCCGCCCAGGTATTCCAGGCTTTTTCCCGGATACGATTTATAGAGATTGGGGTTGCGGGCGCTATCATAATAATACACATATTTGAACCGGATATCCGGCATGAACCGCAGATAGGGTTCCCAACGGTCCATATCCGCATTGCGCTGGTCGGGAGTCCCTTTGATATAACGAACATCCAGCAGATTGATATAGGAAGTAACATCCAAAGGCTCGTCCTTCATCGCATCGATCACTTTTTGCGTTGCTGTCGTAAGTGTTCTTGTTTTGGTAGCAGTAGCATCATAATAACCTACCCATGCAGGCCTTGAGGAAATATACCCGATCAGTAGCGTAGAAACGATAATCAGCGCATACCTGCCTGTTGTTACCAGGCCGGCCCTGGCTTCCCTCCCGGCTTTAAGCCTGATGATACTTAATCCCAGGAAGAGGCAAACAATCAATCCGAAATACAATATATCCTTAGAACTGATCAGGCCAGCCAGCATGTTTTCCGTACGGCCGGAAATAGACAGGAAATAAGTCAGATCTCTTACAAAGTCGATATCCTGCCATATTAGCCCAATATAGTTCAATGCGCCAAACACCAGGAACGTACTGATTGCCGCTACCACCTGGTAGGAAGTAAGACACGACATAAAAAGACCAATGGCTGCATAGGCGCACAGCAACAGGTAGATACCCAGCAACCCGGCTAACAACAAAGAATAATCAGCCGATTCGATCTGCACCATCGCAATGGCCGCCATCATCACCAGTACCATGAGCATGAGGAAATTATAGACCATCATAGCTATAAATTTTCCGAAAATAATGTCGCTCATTTTAACGGGAGAAGAATACAATAACTTAATAGTTCCACTGCTTATCTCCCTGCTCATCAATCCCATAGTCAATAGAGGAAGATATAGGTACAGCTTATCTATCACAGCCGGGAACAATCCATCCCTCGGAGCAAAGATGGCTGTCGTTAAAAAGGAGAGAGATGAACCAAGGCCCATCTCCTGCGTGGCGATATAGTCTTCCAGGTGCGAAGTATAACCCAGACCACACTGGAATAAGAACACAATTAATAAAAACCAGGAGATCGGGGAATAAAATAATGTGCTCAGTTCTAACTTTGCAATTCTTATTATTTTCATCGACAGATTTATTTGGGAGACTTGTTAGATAAACGTGCAAATATTTCATCGATAGAACTTTTGTCAAGGTTAATTTCCCTTAACTGCCAACCTTGCTGCACACTGGTTGCAATGATCGTCTTCGAAATATCGTCATTACCATTAAAATAGAGCCGGACCAGTCGTTCGGTCAGGAAATCGACCCTGCTGATCCCCGGAATTTGCATCAATACTCCCGCGGCCGGTGCATTGTCCATATTTGCCAGCAGGCTATGGGGAGCCACGTAATTATTAAAAGCATCCATGGAATCGGCAAATACCATTCTTCCTTCATCGATCATTTTGATCTCTTTACATAACACCTGAACTTCCGAAAGAATATGTGTAGAAAAAATGACAGCCCTGTCCAGCGCGATCTCTTTGATCAGGGCGCGCACTTCAATGATCTGGTTAGGGTCCAGACCATTGGTAGGCTCATCCAGCACCACCAGCTTAGGCCGGTGAATAATGGCCTGGGCAATACCTACCCGCTGGCGGTATCCGCCAGACAGGTTCCGCAGCAAACGCTTGCTGAAATGCGTGATGCCGCACCGTTCTTTCGCTGCTTCCAGTGCTCCTTTTACTTTATTTTTATCCACAAGCCGTAAATAGGCGCAGTGAATGAGATATTCGTCCACGGTAAGATCCATATACAAGGGCGGTGTCTGTGGTAAAAAGCCGATCTGCTTTTTAGCAGCTTCCGGATCTTTCCGCAGATCGATGCCATCTATATATACATTACCAGCCGTCTGGTTCAGCACCCCGCACAGGATATTCATGGTAGTGGATTTGCCGGCCCCGTTAGACCCCAGCAAACCCACAATACCAGATTGATCAATCTCGAAACTGATATCTTTGATCGCCCATGCAGCAGCATAACGATGGGACAAACCCACCACCTTTACAATACTATTCCCCATATACTTATTTAAAATATAATACATTGCGGCATCGCGTGCCTGCGTGTCCGGTACCAGTACAGTATAGATCAGGGATTGTCCCGCATTTCCGGATTTTTATCCAGGTAATAGGGTGGCAGGCGCAGTACGAGCCTTTCAGGGGTTAACGTAATCACCTCGTTGCCTGCATCTGCATAGATCGTATGTTTATATACCAGAGCACTGAACAAGGGGTCTGTAGAAAGTCTGCGCATATCGAACCAGCGGTAGCCTTCAGCCGCAAACTCCCTGATGCGTTCATCTATAATAAAGCGGATAAGGCTGGCCTGGTCCCCGGCAATAGCCGTCGGCACCAGGGCATCTGCATTCGGCATGCGGCGGTTCCGCAGGTATTCAACGTCTGCCTTAGCACCAGCAAGATCGTTTGTTCTGGCCTTGCATTCCGCACTTAGCAGGTAAAGCTCCGGCAGCTGCAACCCGAACTTGGTATAGGTAACTGCATACTTCCTGATCCTGCCCCCCGGATTAGGCGACCCATCAGGCTTATTAGCAGAGTACAATTGCAGCCGTTTATCGGTCGCAGTAAACAGGGCGGCCGCTTCAGGGGTCAATACCAGCGCGCTATTGCCGTAGAAGACATTTATATTGGATCTTCCAGTTCCGCTGTAGAAGGTTTTAGCCATTAAACTCTCTGTAAGGTCATCATATTTATTACCGGGATTAACAGGACCGGCCGTTGGACTAACAGGCAGAAAAGAACCGCCAGGGGCCAGTTCCACATTGTAATCATATAACCTTGGCGGGGTCGGCTGAGCAGCCATATCCGTAAAGGCGGCATTCAAAAATGGCAAAGCGGCTGCCGGCTTGCCCATGAACAGATACACTTTTCCCAACAGGCCTTCAGCACCTGACTTTAAGATGCGTACCCTGGGCTTGCCGGTAAGCGGCAGATCAGGAATTGCAGCCTGCAGGTCACTTACGACCAGATCGTAAATCGCCTGAACAGAAGCCCTGGTATAATGATTACCAGTTACATCAGCCCTGGTAATCAACGGAAATCCGGGGTCAGTCGCGGCAGTAGCAGCATTGTAAGGTTTGCCGAATAAATTGATCAGATGGAAATACAGGAAGGCACGGCCGGCTTTGGCTTCTGCCAGTAACTGTCGTTTTTGCAGCTCATCGCCTGCTCCATTCATTACTTCTTCGATCACCTTGTTGCAGGTGTATAAGAGCGAGAGCTGGGTTCCTATATAATAAGGCTCTTCTGTGGGCTCATAGATCACAGGTTCCCAGCGAAAGGCCCTTTGCATGTGAATATTGGTATTACCAAATAAGCTGCCTTCTGCAGCCACCTCATCTCCCAAGGCGAGAGGCAGCATGTAGCTGCCGTCCACGGCAGAATTAAAATAAAACCCATTAAAACTGAGCAGCAGGTCATAATCAGCCGCAGTAGTGGCGATCAGTGATCCCTTTGGTATTACTTCCAGAAAATCCTTTTTACAGGAAGTCAGTAATATGCCACTGATCAACAGGCCCAGCATTATTTTTATTGCGATACGCATACGATTCGATCTTTAATTGTTAAAAAGTTACATTCACCCCCAGGCTGATTGAATGCTTATAAGGAGGTATCAGCCTTGTACCATTGATCGGTATTCCATATTCAGGATCTATGCCATCATGATTGGCACGCCACACCATGAAGTTAGTGACCTGTGCATTAAAGCTCATGGCCGGGATCTTTAATACCCGGAGCAAGGCAGGCGCCAGGTTATAGGTCAGCGTAATATCCCTTATTTTCACATAAGAAGCGCTTACCACATTTATATCGGCAAGGCTATAATAGGTAACATCTCTCCGGCTGTCGCTCACATTCATATCCGCCACATACGAAGGAATATCTGTATGGGTCTCGTCACCCGCCTGTTTCCACCTGTTTAAAAATGAAGGGGCGATGTTACCGGAATAGAAGCCGGGGGTTGCGGCGAGTCTGCCTGTATAAAAAGTATTTACATCTCTTCTCATTACATGGCCCAGGTTATAGATCATATTCACGGACAGGCCGAACTTTTTATAGGTGAAGACGTTGGAGAATCCGCCGTTAAAAGGAGGCACGGTAGTTCCCATATACAACACATCGTTCACCTTAGCTATAGACTTTACTTTTGTGATCGTTTTATCAGCCAACATTATACGCGGATCTCCCAGGTTATCAAGCCCCGCATATTTATAAGCAAAGAGTGTATTCACCGGAAAATTCACCTCGTACGTGGTGTATAACCGGCCAACAGCCGAGGTGGAATAATTGTTATAATCCAGCAGTTTGTTCTTATTGTAACTAAATATAAACGAGGTAGACCAGCTAAAATCACGCGTCCGGAGATTCACCGTCTGCAAACTCAGCTCTACGCCCTTGTTCACCAGTTTCCCAATATTACCGGTAATATCTCCCATGGGTGTGATCGGATTCACGCTTATTGAGCCCAGTAACCCGGTAGTATTTTTACTGTAGAAGTTGAATGAACCATTGATCCTGCCGTGCAGCACACTGAAATCAAGACCCAGGTTGGTGGTCTGTGTTTGTTCCCATGAAAGCCTTTTATTGGCCGGAATGCCAATAGTCAAAGAAGCACCGGCGAGCGTAGACTGCCCGGACTGGAATGCGGACAAAGGACGTAGAATATCGTAGGAAGAGGAACCTGCTTTATAAGGTGAATTACCCGCCAGGCCATAAGTAGCTCTGATAGCCACCAGATCGACCCATGAAGGCATCTTTACAAACTTTTCATCAGACAGCAGCCATTTACCCCCGATACTCCAGATTGGGCGGTCCTGTGAAGATTTGTCTTTCCCGATCAGGCTGCTATGATCTACCCGCCAGCTGGCGTTCAGTACATACTTGCCCGCAAACGTATAATTAGCTAACGCGAAATAAGAAGTAAACCGGTTCAGGGCTTCTGTACTGTAAAAGGGCTGTCCCATGAAAGAACCGCCCGGAATCACCGCACCTGATATGCCTTTGGATAAGGTTAAAAAATCAAGTATAGCATATGTTTGCAATCTTTCATCGTATCCAAAAGAGGTCGCGCTGCGTGAACTGGCAAACTGCTCATTGGCTTCCTGGCCGAGTTGAAGATTCAGCAAGTGCCTGTTCTCTTTTGCGTTCCAGTTATACACCAGTTGGTTACGCACTGTCCATGCCCGCTGATTCGTGTTCTGCTGCTGAAAAGTACCACCTGTTGTTGGCAAATAGTAAACGGGGGTAGAAGAGGGCGTAGGCGCCACCGTATAACCCAGCAGAACCCTTCGCTGGGAATAAGCCTGGTTATCCATATAGCTGTTAGCCTCGCTCGGAGCCAGGTAATAGCCATAAGTGCCGATAAAGCTAATGCCTTTCCACAATTTTATTTCAGCATTGGTTGTAACGTTAACAGCCAGGTTCTTTCCGGAATTGCGTGCGTAATTTATTTCTGCGATGGGATTGTAATTCAGGCTGATGCGGCCCCTAGCCTCGTAACTGGCCCGCAGGGAATCTGAAAAGCCGTTCACATAAGGCATATTAATGCTATTCCCGTTCTGGTCCTTAAATAATTGATAAGGCAGAAAGGTATTTTGAATGCTGGGAATATTTTTGGAACTGGTGCGCGCATAACTCAATGCAGTTGTCAATCCTATCCTGATCCTGTTATTCGGTGTAAGTTCCTGGTTTAAATTGATACGGTACGCATTATTAGTGGCGCCAGGCTGGTCCGATTGGGTGCCGGTGTAAGAGAGAGAACCGTAAAAGTTATAGATATTACTTCCCCCGCTTACAGAGAGCACATGGTTTGTTTGAAAGGCATCGCGGCTCCAGATATCCCTCACCTGCTGTATGTTATTAATAGCAGACAGGCTATCAAGGCTGGCAGCAGCCTGGGCAGAAGAGATGAGGCCACGGCTCGCATCATACAGGATCCGGTCGTGCGGCGCGATAAAGCCATCCGATAAAGAAGACCATGAATAGATGTCGGGTGCAAACGTTTCTTTCGCCACACTGATAAACTGCGGCGTGCTTAACACCGGATTATAATCGAAATCAGGCTTACCCAGGTAATTGAAGAAAGACCTGTAATTAAAAGTCAGCCGCTTGTCCCTGTTTCCTGACCTGGTAGTGATAGTGATCACTCCATTGGCGGCCCGCGGGCCCCAGATGGCAGCAGCGGAGGCATCTTTTAATACGGTGATATCCTGTATATCATCGGGGTTAAACATACTCATGTCGGTAACAGCAACACCATTCACTACGAATAATGGATCAGCGCTCAGCGATATAGTGCTCGTGCCCCTGATAACAGCTTTCTGATTGCCGGCAACTCCAAATCCTACAGGACTCCTGGTATTATAAGGACCAGCCATCACCGTTAAACCCGGCACCAGCCCCTCCAGCCTGCTTACTACATCCATGGTTCCCGAACGGGCCATAAATATTTTCATGTCAGGCTTTGCAAAAGCACCGGCAGCTCTTTCCTTATCAAGTTTCTGATAACCCGTATTGAAAACGATCGCCGCAGTGTCCATCACTACCATCCTGTATTGCAATACGATACTTATATTTCTGGCGCCGGTCACTTTTATCTCCCGCCTTTCGAAGCCAATACCGGTTATATACAATACATCACCGGTATTGACAAGAATAGAAAAACGGCCACTGTCATCCGTAACAGCCCCGTTATTCGATCCTTTAGCAACAACATTTATATTAGCCAGCGGCACACCTTTTGCATCATGAACGACGCCGGTTAGCGTAAACGGCGCCGGCAGTTCCGGGGTTGCACCCGTTGTGGTTACAGGCTCTTTCCTCGAAAGCACAATGGTATTGTTCGCAATCATAAATTGCAATGGCTCATTTTTCAATGCCAATGTAAGGAATTCAGCCAGGGGCATATTCCGAACATTCAGCGAAACAGGCTTGGAATTATTCAATAATTTTTTGTTGGAAAAGGTCACATAGCCAGTTTGCTGCTTAATGACCGTAAATACCGTTTCCAGAGAAACATTTTTCGCAGAGAGAGAAACCTCTTGTGAAAGCCCGCGGGCACTGCCAACTAAAAAACCGGCAGTCAGCAAAAATATTATCAATTTCATCGCACGAACAATTAGTTTCCTGTCGCAACAGCTCACCGCATTACCGGGAACCGTAACGAACAGGGTTTTGGTTAAGCCTCGGTTACCCGCAAAGGAAGACCGGCGGCAATAAGCAGATTTTTGCATAAATTGCATTAGTTTGGTTGTTAAATGAACGTAACGCTACTTGATTTACATTACCAGACTATCCGCCGGAAGTGCTGAAACCACTTCCGGTTTATTTTCCGGTTATTTTTTCACAGAAAGGTTTGATGGCTTTTTCAGCAGGATATCAGGTAATAAGGTATGCTAGGGAAGGATCGTTAGGCGGCGACCTTCCATAATAAAATGTACTTCAGACTGCTGAAGTGCCTTTAACGTATTAGACAGGGTCATATTCCGGCTCATTTCCCCTGCAAACTCTATAGATGGGATATTTTTCTGATAAACAACCTCGATATCGTACCATCTGGACAACTGCCTCATTACCTCGTCCAGCTTTTTATTCTGAAAATTAAAGATGCCATTTTTCCAGGCCAATGTTTGTTCGAAATCGGCAGGTTGGATTTTAATATCGATATTTTTTAATGAATGTTGCCCATCGGAAGACTCAACAACGGCCTGTTGACCCGGTTTGAGAACAACAACGGAGGAACTGGTTTGATTCGATTTATCACTGACTAACGAATTCGCCCCACTTATCACTTTAACACTACCGCTTATGAGGGTCGTTTTTACGGCGGTTTCATCCCGATAGGCGTTCACATTGAAGCTCGTTCCCAACACCTGTATTTCAGTTCCATTGGCCTTTACCACAAAAGACTGCTTAGGGTTCCTGGCTACCTCCATATACGCCTCTCCCGTCACCTCCACATTTCTCTCGTTACGCGTAAATGCCGTAGGAAATTTTATCGAGGATGCGGCGTTAAGCCAAACCTTGCTCCCATCCGGAAGAACTACCTGATACTGGCCACCCTTCGGAGTGGATATGGTATTATATTCAGCATTCGTTCCAACCCCCACATATTTCACTTTGCCAGCGAGATTCACCACCGTTAAGCCACCCTGTTTTACAATATCTCCCAGTGTGCTATCCAGTATAATTCGCTGACCGTTTGCCAAAGTCAAAATCGCCCTATCGCCTCCGGGCGCCACATCCGTTTGCAAGCGCTTGTTACCGCTTACGAGCTTTTGCTGCCTGGATTGTCGGTCAGCAGACACGAAAATTGCTGCCGCAACCCCAAAAAGAAGGATAACAGCGGCAGCATAGCGAAACCAGGTTGTTTTAAGAAAATGGATACGGTGGGTTGATCGTATGCTTTCCACCGGAAATGCAGGTGAACCAGGCAAACTATCCCACTCCTGCTTAAATCTAAGTAACTCCCGATAGGCATGCTGGAGAGACGATTGCTGCGTAAGCTTTTCGAAACTGTCTTTAAAATACTGCGACTCACCTGTTAATTCCTCCAGCCTGGCCTGCTCATCAGGGCTAATTTCCTCTTT
>Ga0247778_1000713_pt1 | contig 30062 bp, 36 predicted proteins | sample UWRJL049202B5_FD_179939 | JGI IMG/M metagenome (GOLD analysis project Ga0247778, IMG submission 179939) | Plant litter microbial communities from Arlington Agricultural Research Station in Wisconsin, United States - UWRJ-L049-202B-5 | ecosystem: Environmental > Terrestrial > Plant litter >...
ATTATTTATTAATAATTTATATTTTTTTTAAAGTTTTATTATATAAAATTTATTTTGGATATTAAATTATTTAAAAAAAAATATAAAAAATATCTTTCTCGAATAAATATTTTATTTTAATTTTTTTTGGAATTTATTTTAAAAATAAATAATCATATATAAATTATTTAAATTATATTTAAATTATTTATATTATTTAATTTAATTTAAACGTTTTTTGACCTCATTTAAATTCAAATCAAATCAATTTAAATTACATTTAAATAAAATTTAAATTGCTGAAATTTTTTTCATACACTGGGTTTCGCGAATATTCAAACGAAAAACAGGATACTCGGGCTCGCGATGGACAGAAAAAGCGGCACTAATTCTAAATGTGTCACGCCGAGTGGGATGTTAAAATTGGGCAATAATTAATGCTGCTTTTTCTGTCCACCAAGAGTCAGGGAAGTCAAACATGTCTTATACTCAGTAGCGGCCCCCTAGTCAATTTCATCAACCAATGCCCCATCCCCATCCACCGTCTTTCTGACCTGCTGTGCAGTGACCTTAATACCCGGCATTTGTTTAGTTAGCTAACGCGTTTTAGCGTCGAAACCAGCTCGACACAGCCATCGTTCAACTTTGACATGCGGTCCAATGCACAATTTTGTCTTCTATAGCCTTCATAACATGAGATATATCATCACATCGCCCTCAAGCTTTTAGATCCACCATTATTCGCTGACTAAACAAAAGATTTGCTGAAGCCCTCACATCCTCATGCTTCTCGAGCTCATCATAACTGATTCTTATACCAAAATAAGATGGAGTGGGTAGCCTTGGACATAGTAGGCATGGAAGTGAACAGTGTAGATTGGCATGATGCCGAGATTGAAGCCTACGTTTCGGCAAGTGGGTTGAGTGTCAGTGGCAGAACGTCGGTGCCGCAAGCACATATAGATAGCGGACTGCCATATAACGCTCGGCTTGAATCTCATAGTAAACCTAAAGTTCCCACCGCCCAGCAAGCTTGCCCTGATGACAATACATTCACCAGTTTACTCCAAGCCATTCCTTCCTCGCCTATCAGGCGAAGTCGGCGACGGGTCATTGAACGACCGCATCTCAATCGCTTTCCAAACACTGTCATCTCCCCACACCAATTCAGCAACTCCAAAATCTCGAGCCCTCACCTCTACGCCTTCAGGATCTTCTTTGAACTCCAAGACAGTAGTAGCCTCGTACATGACGGTCCGTGTCCCATCTTCCTTGCAACGTCCCACGCGATATCGCCCTCATGCCTGTATTTGCGGAGTTTGGTGCCGCGCATGCGAAGTGTCTCGAGCACTTTCTCGACGGATGACGGAGGATTACCGTTGAAGATGAACTTGGTGTCAGGAGCCAGGAGCTCAGGGAGTAGACTAGGGTCTTGTTCGAGCAAGTCGACTGCGTTCATGAGGTCACGGAGGAGGACGAGCCCGGGAGAAGCGTTGGAGGGAATGTTCTCATGGGACTCGTCATAGATGATGGTTTGCGCCATACTATGTTACTGTTGGATGGATGGATTGTAAGACCAAGCTAGACGAGATAATGAACAGTGAGCCACAGGCGGAATGATTGTGAAAATATATACTTGTGTAGGAAAGAATAACTTTAACCGATCTATCTTGGTGCCTGATCCATTGGTGTGACAGAGTATCTTCAATTCGGGACGCGGACCAATATCTGTCCATCACTGGTGTTTTCAACCTATAGGAAGGTCAGACTGCATGGATGCCTACGTGGTTACAGGGCAAAGTAGCAATATGGTGCTTCGGAATCGGGCTGGTGGTTTATTTTGCTAAGTAAATTGGCCAATCGGCACTCTCTGAAGTATCTTACCGGTATTTGTTATACTAGTGTTCTTTTCGAAGTGGTTCTGCACGGGGCAGCCATACAGGAGATACTAGCTAATCAGATGAGCTCTCCTCGATATTCCGTGTATCTCCGTAAGTTATTAAGTAAAATCTATCGGAGGATTCAAGGGGAACGTATATTTTGACTACATCCCCCTGTAGCAAGTTGACGTACAGCAACTTGGAGGGGCGGGGGCTGAGAAATTTTAGGCCATTATGGATCGGGGTCTGAGCCGCCTCGCGGCGGGCGGTTGGGGTCGACCCCACGAGTTCAAATCACCCACCAACTCCAACAGCAGAGGGAAACAACTGCCAATCAAGTCTGTGTAACTGCGCATTACATTCGTCTCCTGGATCTGCTGCTGTTATCGAGTCTCCAATTGCATTTGCATTTCATGTCCATCCTTGACAGTGTTAATATTCGTCTTTTCTATTCTATTGAGAGCTTCCGGGAAAGCAAGATTTCATGAAAGATGGAATCTAGGCATTCCATAATGATGAGCCATGCACAGATGACTCCAGTCAAGGGGCTTGTATTTCGATACGCTCAAGTTATCAGTCTGGTCCTATTCAGGCTCCGAGCAGATGCATTACAATTAGGCTATTGGTTCCAGAATGAAGTTCAAGTGACCTACGCTGCTTCAACGCCTACAGGTCTTGACTTCTATATCAACAAACAAGAGCTTGAAGTCCAACTCTCCCACCAAAACTCATCATCAATCATTATTCATCCAATCATTAACTCAGATCTCACGATCTCTCGACCACCATACTCTTCTCAGAGCTCGTTTCCGAGCCCGTTTCTGACCTCGCCCCATACGTCTGCATAACGGCCATTCTCCCCTCCTTTGCCTTCTCATTATCCCTAACCAACGCCCTATGTCTCCTCTCTGCCTCCATCTTCTCCTTCTTCTCCTTTTTACTCGGCGTATTCAACACATTGACCAAAACAGCAAAAACCCTCGGTGGTCTCTCCCTCGGAAACGGAAAATCCTTGCCCAACAACACAGGATGCGGTAGTCCTTTATCCCCAATAAAAAACCACGTATGATGCGCCTCCTCCACTTCCCCAGAATTATCGCGATGGAAGGGTAGCCATGTTAACTCGATTCTTCCTAGGGGTTGCCATGTACTCCCCGAAATCCCTTTCGTGGATAAAGTCGTTGGTCTCACAAATGGCGAAGCGAGCTGGATGCCAAGGGAATGGAGAACGTCGAGACGGATACAGCAGCAATCCGACCCCGTGTCGATAGTAGCGGTCGTGATATAGCTATTTTGTGAGCGAGGATGGAAAATTCGGATATCTTCGCGGAAGGAATCGGTGGGGTTGTCGAATAGGTGAGAGGCGTAAGAACTTTCTGAGCTAATGGTGAAGTTTGATAATGCGGGGGAGCTGAGGGGGGAGTGGCGGTCTGGGAGGACGAGTTGTTGGGGTTCTGAGTGGGAGAGGCAGAGTTTAGAGGCTTGTTGTTGGAGATTGGATGTTGGAGAAGGACTTGGTTCGTCGGGTGGGAGTGGAGGGAGGGGTTTTTGAAGTTGGAGGTAAGCGAGGCTTGATGCTGATTGTTGTCTTTTGTGGGATTTTATCGATGGGGCTAAGGATGTTGTGCGTGAGAACGCGGAGCCGCATTGTGAGATGATGCCGGACCATACGCTTGATGTTGATGATGCCTGTGTTGATGCACTGTCGTGTGGAGAGGTTTCGTGGTGTAGGTTTGAGGTGATCAAGGGGGCTGGTTGCTCGAAGCGGGAAAGTCGATACTCCTCTGGTTTGTGGCCTTCCAACACCTGCAATGCGCAGGATCTGTCTTTTTCGATTTGATTTGAGTTCATTGTGCTTGTCTACCAGCTCGGGGGTCGGGAAAGGAGAAGTGAGCGAGGTGGTATTCTCGTCCAGCGAGAAAAGTTCGAGGCGATTGAACAAATTTGCTTGCTTGAAGCCTGAAAGGAAAAGAAGCGAAAGTGTTGAATGGAAAGTACTGTAGCGACTGATTGCAATTGCAAGGTGGTATGTGGGGAAGATTGCTGTCAAGTTAACAGACGTGAGAGCGAGAGCGATGAGACTCGAGCACAAGACAATAAACTATGCTCAAAGATCGGCCAGCATACCCACTATGTATCACGCCCATGATACCTGTCAGCCCTGGATTGTTTCGGCGATCAGGCTGAGACGCGGAACCTGGAGGCTGTGTTGGCCCCATGAAACATTTTTTACCCCGTGGCTTGACAGGTAATCTCAAAGTGCAGGCTTTGGGGTTATCCAGCCAATTGAAATCGAAGATGGTGAGCGAAAGCGGCAAACCCCAAGTGGCTTTTCTCCAACGTAAGCAAAAGATGGGAGATGTTGTCGATTCTCACCAACAATTGGACACGTCATCCAAAATTACTCTGATACTTTATGCCTTCGCGTGCAGGACGCGATGAGGTTCGGCGCGTAGACACTTGGCGAGGCGAATTTGATCGTGTTGCGATGTTTCGCAAATCTGAAACGGAAATGGAAAGAGAAAACAAGCAAGATTAATAAGCTGTCAGTCTTTCGTATAGTACATAGAGAACAATTCCGTGTTGAGTCTATTTTTTCAATATTGCAATTCATTCAAAGGATAACACAAAATGACATCATTTGTCGACGACAATGCAAATGCTCAGCCCAGACTGGTTCAGGGGTACCCCACATTAGCACAGCATATGAGCGGCACCCCAGAAATATCGATATTCAAAAGATTCGAGACCTTAAATCGACAAAATCTACTCTACCTTCAAGCAGAATTAACCTCATTAGAAAAAAAACTTCGAAATCTCGAAGCAGAGTCAACAAAATGCGACGATGGTGGTCCGAGGTCACAGTATTCGAGAGATTGGGAATGGATGACCATGATAGATGAAAAGTCTACTCCCAACCCGCAATGGCAATTATTCTTGAGAATTCGAGCGGTGCTCAAGGAATATAGTAAGCATTTAACCTGTACCTCGATTGTGAAAAGAGTCTCACACCGCTCACCAGATGAGACATTACTACAACAAGCAGCCATCACTTCATTACCAAAACCCGAGACCTACAATCTCAATTACCTCCAGTCATGGCTCTCACGCCCCTCTTGCGGAAACTTCCCAATAATAGGTCCCGACCACACAATCTGGAAAGAAACACCTCCCCGAGATCTCCTCTCCTTTCAGAACCCGACAAACTCAGATCCATTCTCAAGATGGGCAATAACCTCCTTCATCCCTACCTATCACCGACTTCTCGGCCACCACTTCCGGGATCCTGATCCAGAATCTCAAACCGAGTACATCGAATACAACTCCACAAAAATCGCGAGAGTGGCTTCGTTTATTTCGACGATTCTAGCGGCGGTGATGCTTATTGCGCCTGTGGCGGTGTTGTGGAAGATTTCGAGTGCGAAGGCGAGGTTGGGGACGATGGCGGGGTTTACCGTGGTGTTTTCGTTGTTGGTGGCGGGGTTAACAAGTGCGAAGCGGAGTGATATATTTGCTGCTACTGCTGCGTGAGTTTATTACTTGATTACAAAGTTGATTGGCTGACAGGAGAAGGTTTGCGGCTGTGCAAGTCGTTTTTATAAGTTCGAATATCTCTTCAAGCTGACAACCGATGGGGAATTTACCAATTGGCCTACCTACATATTAGATGGACAAGGATCACTTCTCGAAACTTCCCCCCCCCCTAATCGTATTTCATGTCCAAAAACGAATCAAATGGAATCCTTTTGACGTTAAGATACTTCTTCCAAATTTTATAATACCCGTTCCTGCAGCTGTCACGCAGCTGTTTGAAGATGTATTTTAACCCCCAGTCACTCAGCCACTTTGAGTCTCCTTGAAACCATCTGTCATGATGTATAAAGACTCGCATCCTGCGACAATTTTCGGCCGTCTTGGATTCAACACACTCCCAGAAAATCATCTCGGAGCCATAAAAAAGCATTCGCGGAGAAAGGACTCTCTCATGTACGACGCAAGCTCTTGTGTGCAACGGAGGGCAAGGTGCATCTGTATCTGGACCTTTGGGTTTCTTGTCTATCGAGAACGGCAGGCATCTGACCTCCTCCCAGATATCACATGTGCTCGATTTCAAATGGTTTCTCTGGACAATGCAAACTCCGCCATTATTTCCAGAACTAAGTGCTGCAATTGTGCAAACTGAGTTCCTATACACCTTGCCCCTAAATTTGAGCTCACGTTTGATGTCTTTCTCGTAGTCTTGTATAATACAGAGTGCATCGATCCATATTTATTGGAATCCTAGTCTTGCCGTGATAACTAAGGCGTTCAGGAGGGTCTGTGACATCATAGCAAGTGGTATGCAATCAAGAGGAGCAGAAATAAGTACTTAGCGTCGCTCTAGGCGCAGGAAGTGCCGAGTGCGCAAAGGAAAGGTGATTAGCGGCCGAGGTGGAGGAGAAGGAGGCTGATGGCGAGGAAGGCGATGATTCTTTGAATACATCGTTGTGAGCAAATAGGCTGAGAGGGAGCCAGTTCTTACTTCTTCGTCGGGGCTCATCCTGAACTGGGTGGCTAGCAGATTAATGACTAAGTGGTGCTTGAGTTGAGCGGTTCATCGTGCGTAGACTAGAGATGTGGGTTCATCCGGAAATCGGTTAGTAAGCTGCACAAAACAGCCACTAAGCTAGCTGAAAACAATAGCTAGCAAACCGTCTTTTTGTGTGTTAGAGTAAATAATTAAATAATATACTTATAGATTAGCTTAATAATAGCCTCGTGCCCTTTTGGAGCAGCCCGCAATAGTAGCGTTTAATCGTTTTGATTTTCCCGCAGAGAACGACGTCAATCACTATGAGGACGGGCAGACGGGATAACTGTCTGAGAATGGGATTTGGCTGGCGCAGGTTGTGGAAGTGTAGGAGGAACAGGTTTGGGATACCTGGCTTGGAAAGGGGGCCTTTTCGGGCCCTCGTAAAAGTTGACGATGTTAAGTCAGATTAATGAGTAGATCTAAGTAGACATAAACCGAAGCTAAGCCGGGCCTGAGCCAGCCTGAGCAAAGGCGACGAAAGACCACGTGAACATGATAATTGGGAAAAGTCGACATTCCGGTCAGGAAACAACCATGACAGGGTAGTGGCTTCAATGGCTGTCGCCGTAGCTCAACGCCCATCCATTGAAAATCAAGTCTTGGGGATCAAGTATGTTCCCCCCCAAAAAAAAGCAAAACACAAAAGGCGACAGGGCTCCCTCTCACTCCTCATAAGTTTCAGCAGCCCTCTTCCGTTTCCTCACATCACCCCGCTTAACAGCAACCAAGAACACCTCATCATCATCAAACTCCCCTTTCGCAATTTCAAATTCAACATTGAGTCGCCTCTGCAGGTCCTTCCATATTTGCTCCGCATCAGACCTACAGAGAAGAAAGGCCTGCCCCTCAGCCCAATCCAGACAACGGAACGTCAGACGATCTACCGACCCCGGAGTGAGGTTGGTGCGTTGACAAAAGCATTCGAATAGCTCAGGGATACTCTTACCAAAGAGCTGTTTTCTGGATAGAGGGTCGTCGAGATCTAGCACGTTGCTTGGACCCTGAAGCAGGAACTGCAGCCTGATCTTTGGAGGCCGGACGGTCGGCCTGGCGGGGGCCAGGGCAGGCGGACGCTGGCTGGGATCACGGCTACCATCACCTTGATTGGCGGAAGGACGATTTGAGCGGTTATAAGAACTTAGTCTTAGGGCGTTGTTGGTACCTTGGGTGTGGGTGCCTGTTGAAGAAGTCGTCGCTTGGTTGTGCCCATGAGATCGTGAAGTGTCGCTGGAGCTATTTCCTGCAGAGCTAACTATTGTGGTTATCTCTTTAATCTTTGAAAACACTTCTGCGTGCGAGTCTTCATAGGACTTTGAAGAGCTGTTACCGGCTTGGGCTACCTGGGCGGGGGGCGCATTAAGTCGTAGCCGGCTTTGAGGATTTGGCAGCGAATTGACTTCAATAGTCGGACCGTCGAGATCAATTGTCTAGTGAGATAGTGAGCCTACCATATGTACGATGAACGAGAGAAGGTTGGAGGTTCTTACAGGTATTTCAATTGGTCTTGCAACTGACAGCGGCGGGTCGTTTCTTCTCTGACTAGATAGATACTGGGACTCCTTACTCGCAAATACCGCTAGCACCTAGATCTAATTAGCTGAGGACGGATTCGAGGAGCGTCGACCTTACCTCTCTCGGCGAAGAAAGCTCTTTCGGGTCTTGATGGGTTAAATCATGATTTTCGTGCCATTTTTGACGGATGGACCTCCAGAGATTTGTAAATGCTTTCGTCTGGCACCGGCCTCGAGAAGTCTCGAACAAGATCCCAGCCTTCTTCATGTCAGAGACATGTTTGCTGATGAAGCTTTCACAGCGCCGAACTATACTCTCGTGCTTTTTAGATGTGCATTCCAATCCCAAATACCGCTCAAGGGCTGTTGCGAACCGAGCTACTTCCACCTTACTCTGTTTTTTCACATCGTATAGTCTATTTTCGTGCATATACCTCCACGTAAATCGTTTGGCTTCGGGTGGCCAACCATCGTGAGATCTCTCTTGCTATTTATCCAGACGTCAGTGTTCGTATCGAGGGATAGCAAAGGGGATGATGTTGTTAACAAGCAATGACGCGGATAATAAACACTGGCCACTATCCAGAGAAAATTACCCAAAGAGATTTCCAGATAGAGCTTACTTCAAGGAACCTTGAACTCTCCAAATATCCATCCACAAGTCCGTGGGGAGGGTAGGCATCTTCAAGATGCTCAAGAATGGTGTCAAACTGTCCAAAGGGAGGATAATCGTCATCTGCCTCTCCGTCACTGCGTGTGGACGCCCGGGAGATCCTGGTGACTGGTTTCCACGAATCGACAGAAGCAGTGGGTGATATGTATCCTGATTCTGTCATGCTGAAGTAGAGATCTCGTTGGTTCCAGGCTTTTTAGTGGTATTGCGTTGCCAAATTGGAGTAGTAGTGTTGAGCAGGATCAAGAAATTGAGGACTTCGCAACTCTTGGAGACGGAATTAAAGAGTCCTATTCTCTCAACAATGCAGTCGGTCAGATTTAAAGCTGTTTCTCGCGTTGATGACGGACGTGATGAATGAATTATGTGTCCAAAAGGCAAAGTGCCCAGTGAAAGCAGCCTTTACAAGGAAATAATGTTAAAGTAAAGGGGGGGATTGACTGCTTAGGGCGGATTGCCAAAAATCCCCCCAACAGTCGAATCATGTAGAACCAGCCCCCACAGACAGAACCGTCGTTTCCTGGACTAGAATATCATTTCGGCTCTTGCCACTAATGATACTCGTGTCTCACAAGGATAATACGCAACTAAAAGCGCCCCAGGAAGGCGCACAGGTCAGGGGCCAGCGTCCGTTGGTCCTCCACGCCCATTATTGTTTCCTAGAGTATGCAACTAGCAAGCCAATTCCAAATTTGGCTTATGTCAATAAGAGACCAGGGTGGACGAGAAACAGACTGCTAGGATTCCCTGTCGGTGGAGTCCCAATGTCGGCCCGGAATGAGTGGAGGAAATTGTTTGTGCAACAAGGTTTGGTGGGGATGTCTAATATTTGCAAGGGGGTTAGGGCTAATTACAACCCATTTCGGCAACTTCCTACTAGGATCCCTCCCGAGAACATCATCGCCGATTCACCGGCAGCGCCGGGTCGTGCCATAATTGAAATTCGTAAGGTTCGTATCAAGAGCCGGATTGTCATATGGTCAAATTTCAACTGTAGCAGATTATGATGATTGAAATAGACTTGACTTAACGAACAATAAACAGCAGTCTTGGAGGGAATGTCAAAGCCGAGGGAAGATATATAGTGGCAGCCTTCAGGCAGCAAGCAGAATCGACTCGGCTGCGGAGCCGGCAGGCTACTGCAATAGCCCTCGGCCAGTGGACGTGCCGGCAACAGGGACAGGATGGGCGACGTACTTACGAACCTGGAGGCAGAAGTCCGTGCGTTCAGGGCATCTCGCTCAATTTCCTCAAATTTTACTAAAACAATAAAATTTTCAACTGATTATTATGTTTTCAATATTCATAAATTTATATATAGAATTATAAAAAGTTATTTCAAGTAAATCTTTTGATTTTTTGAAGTGATATTAAAAAAGCCTTAGTTTTGGAGGGGGTTTTTTAGCGAATAAAATGCCCTGAACGCACGGACTTTTGACCCCTACTTCTTTAGTACAAATAGAGATAAGCGCTATAAGGCAAGCACGACTATCTGAATACCATGATTAGCCAGGGCGCTCGTACGAAGTATTTGAAATTGCGCTCCTTGTTGGCTTCCTAAACGCGATTTACATGAAACAAAAAGTGCTAACCAAGAAGGGGCTTATATGCAAATGAGACTTGCCCAGATAAAGTAATAAATGTCTACGCTGATGCGTGCCCCGTCAAAAGCCACCACATGAGCTCAAGAGTACTTATCTTCGCGGGATTATTTCCTCCAGTCATCAATACCCGGAGCCGTGTCAAGGTGTCTGCATGAAGTATTCAGGAGCCCCTAGTATGGTCGCCACTATTGACCCAGTATTGCGCAGCAGAAGACGGGAAAAGGCGCTACCAACTACAGGTACAAATTCATGGCAAAATCTGGCAAGGTATATCTGTATATTCTTCCTAATGAGTTCGATGGGGTAGAGGCATGATATCGATGGATTCTGCCCATGGCCTTTTTGTCATTGTCTTATTCAATAACAAGGATCGCGTTGATCTGAGGCGGCCTCGCCGCGGAGGGGGGCTTTCCCCTTTCTTACTAGCAGGAAATAGCGCAGGCCTAATTTATCTAAGCAAGAAATCATCTTTCACTCCCGAATAAGCAAAGACGGGATGAATGGAATGGGTGGAACATGGCATAGACCCGCGATGACGGAAGCTTCGCGGTGGTCCAGAAGGATGTCTGAGGCACTCGTTCATGAGAAGCAATCAAGCTACCCATATGATGCTCACGCACAGTATCTGTAGCGACTCGAAACTCGAAATGCAGCAGAGTCCGATGTACTTTACCCGAAAGCAGAAGGACGATAGGCACGGCATCATATATGTGGTTCTGAGAGCCATGGAGACACCTCTCCTCCAGCCCAGCCCCAGGGGCGCGGCTGGCCATATCCCACCGCGAGACTTTCCCCTTCCCTGCATATAGGCCTTACCGTCAGCTCTCCGTCTTCCCAGCCGGCTCTCGAGTCCCGAAAAGCCAAGGACGGACAGAAACCTAGGGCTAACAGCAAAAGAACCAGAACCAGAGTTCTTCCCACTAACTGCAGAGCACAGGGTCACTTTATGGTTGTGAAATATACGTGGTCACAAATCCCCGATTCATAGCCCAGACATTGCTCCAATTCCAATAGCGCATCTTGTGGACAAGTAGGCATGCCTGCCGAAAGCTAACCCTGGTTCTTCCTACCCGGGCGCACCTTTCCTGGCGCAGAGTCATCTATCCTCAAGACTCGCACCATTCTACTCTATCTCACCTAATAAGTCAGAGCACCGCATTTAACAGCTCAATCTTTCATGAGCACAAATCTCACGACAGCCTGCCGCTCGCGAACTCAACCTCCCAACCTCCCAACCTCCCAATCCAGCAAGGTCATCATCTGGAAAACATAAACTGCACTATTTTCCTAGACACCATAAAGGCATCCCCTAACCCGTGTCGCCATCCTAACCTCCGGTAAGAGCTCGTATGAGACCCGTCTCGTTGATGCTCAAACGAAGCTAATCCTGCTACACCAGGAGACCGGCCATGGTTGCCTTAGAGACCCTCACTAAGGTCATATCAACTTCTGTCTTCCGGGGCAAGACTTCTACCCTCAAAACCCCGTCCAAGTCCCTACGCACACCATACGCAGCGCTCGCGATGACGGACGTAATCAACAAAAGACGCCCTATACACCGGGCGGATAATCCTATCAGAAGCCGTTTCCAGAAGTCAGAGGACTTGTTCAAAAAGGCGGAGGCCCTCAATGCCACTACGAGACAAAGACGCACCAATGTTTTGTTAAGACGCGATGGGACGACATAGGGCAGGGAAGAGGCAGGCATTTCAAAATCTCCATTCCGGGCTACCAAATATGATCCCAATTGTAATCATTAGAGCAATATAATACAGCGAAACTCGTACTTAATATTGTGTGCGCAGCGGGTTTCTAACCGAGCGAAAAGTGGCCGGGATAATCACTCGAATCCTGCCAGTCAAAATGCGATAAAGAGGTAATTGAAAGTACATTATAACTAAAAACCTCTGAATTGAACTCAAATGTCCGAGGAACCTTAAGCTGCCTCATGCTGGACGAAAAAAAAGCGGCACTGAATATTGCCGGGTTTGACTATCCCACTCGGCGTGGCACATTTGGAATTCGTGCCGCTTTTTCTGTCCACCAAAGAGCCGCCAACCGCGAGCGAAGAAAGATAAAGGAAGAAAATGAGGACCCCCAATTGAACTTGATCTCGCGAAAGTTAATACCTAAATAAAAGACAAGACACATGGGGAAATCAAAAAAGCCCAGTACTCGTAGCGGCCCCCTAGTTAACTTCGTCAACTAATCCTCCATCCCCATCTAGCATCTTCCTTGCCTGTGGAGCAGTGACCTTGATGCCACTTTCCAACCGAACCAAATTCATATCAAAGCCCTTGATCGCACACCAAGTTCTCACCGTCTTGATCGCGTTCTTGATCTCTCTGCCATTCAATTCCCACTTGGCGAGCTCCTTCATATCCTTACTTGCCAGCCTCACTCCAATTCGTGCGTCTGTTTCAGAGGTTGAAGGCAGACGGAAGAGGAATTTCTGCCACAGAAGCAGACGTGAAGAAAATGGCAGGGGCTGGAAGACTAGATGGATGTTGACACGGGAGCGGAAGGCAACGTCGATTGTGGAGTAAAGATTTGTCGTCAGGAAAATGATGCCTTTGAAGTATTCAAGTTCTCGGAGGAAGACTACAGGGTGTCAGAATAACAGGCTGAGCAAGATGGGGCTCACATACTCGAGACAAGCTCGTTACGTGCGATGTCACTCGGCTCGCGTTCCGCCATGAAAACATCAGCCTCTTGAAGAGTGTTAGCAGAGATCATATATAAATGCAAAGATTAAGCGTTTCTTTACCATCGAGTAGGATGACGGCATCCCATTCTGTAGCCATCTCAAACACCTTCTTGATTTTTGGCCCGAGGCGGGCTGCATCCGTCCCGAGATCCTCAGCCTGCAAGTAGTAAAGTGGGCGCCTAGTTCGATCGGCGACTTATAACGTGAGTTCTTGATCTTGGGGATGGAGAACATAACGACCTACCAGCTTCAGCAGTCAAAGTCTTCCCAGTCCCCGGGGGACCGCTTAAAAGCAGGATCAATCCCTGACCTAGAAGAATTATGGTTAATTGTGCTAGCTGAAAAGAGAAACTAACAGAATGCTCATACCTTTGCCCATAATAACATCATCCACACCAGCTTTAAGTCGCTGATGGTTGTCAACGAAAGTTAATACTAGATCCTTTTGCTCCTCAGGATACACCAAATGGCTATATGCTTCATCATTCCACACGACAGGTTGGATATCATCAATGTAGAAATGGACTGAGGATACATTGTAACATTAGCAGCCAAAGATTAATGGGGAATAAAACCGGGAGAACTTACGCCATTGCTTGTTTTGCAGCGCAAAACCAAGAAGTACTGGAGAAATGAATACTAGATCCTCGAGCCTCGCGAGCATCTCGTCCTTATTTTCTTCTTGCCTTTCCTTGTCTAGTCTGTGCACGTAATGGGATTGTTCTGTGTTATCGGTTTCGTGGATCCTGTTAGATTCGGGAGGCCAGCGCCCTCGACCCGTACTTCGTGTCTTTTCTTGCCTTTGTAGGCCTTCGTGATGCTTTTTGTACCCAAAGTAGTCGATGAGAATGCGTCCGGTGACCTGAAAAATGTAAGAATATACCAAAGCTGAGCAACGAGCCAATTACTTAAATTACAAAACTTAGAAGGATTGCGAACTTACATTGTATTTCACTATATCGCATGCCGAAGGCATCAAGCCAACCCCAGAGTATTCGCAATAGGTGAGTTCTTGGTATTCGAGGGCCTTCTTAGCCCGGACTGTCAACCGTTCCTTGACGCTTCCGGGATTTTTGTGGAATGATAGTGGATAGTGAGGCAGTTTGGTTACAGGGAGATTGCCTCCAAAGGGAGGAATATAAACGGTGGTGGGGTTCCACGCAAAAGTGTCCCCATTGAACGCGATCTCTTCGCAGTTGATCGCGAGGCGGGTTTTCTGTTCACACTCATAGTTGGTATCAACCACTCGACAGATGCGTTCACAATCCACGGAGTCACAGAAAAGCATTGAGTCCTTAGGGAAATAGGTCCAGGCGAGTTTGTAGGAGATGAGACCGGTCGCGTTCAAATTCTTCAGATGTGCCATGAAGCTACCGAATAGCTGTTCCATGACTCCGACAAGAAGAGCCAGGTGATCTCTGAGAAGTCCACTCTTCTTGATTGATTTTTGAAGCTCGGTTATTTTGTTGTAGCAAAAGAATAAGGGCTTGAATGGTGCTGAGAAAGTGGCAGGTTCGGTTGCTTCCAGAAACATACCCTGGTCTTTCAATATTGGCTTGAGAGCAGAGACAAGAAGGGGGCTTTGAAGCTCAACCTGATGAATCTTCAATGGTGTTTTGCCATTGAGGGTAGGTTGATCATAGTCCTTGACCTTATAGATCTTAATGGCGACTCGATTATTTCTTTTGACGATTTTGGGATTCGTTTGCTTCGGAGGGGTTTCAACCCACTGCAAAAATTTGAAATTAGTCTTGGAGATCAAGAATACGCATTGAGAACCAGGAAAAGTAGTCACAATAAGATACCATTCCAGAGAATCATACGTTATAGTGGCCATCATCGCTGTCGCTGTCCTCGCCCTCGTAGAATGTTTTGATACTTGTGCTTGTCCCAAAGTCGGGATCTCTGCCCGGGACCGTAGTAACATCTTCATTACTCTCGTCTGCTGTTGACTCTGGAGTAAGTAGCTCATCATACTTCTGCTGAGCTGTAGCGGCAGCAACGCGTGCGCTTGGTCGGCTGCGGGTCCATTTCATATTGCGGATCTCGTTCTGTCCGGTAGCTTAAGATTCAGCCTTTCTTTTCCGAAGACTTTTGTGTGTGTGTGTTAGTAAGAAGGATTTGAGTTCCAAACTGAACTCACACGTCTTGGAGAAGACATAGCTACTGATGGGGGGTTTGAGATCTTAAATCAAGGCGGAGGCCTGGAATTGTTGATGCTGAAAGTCTTGCAGGAAGCCTTACGTGGCTTGCTTTAAATATATCTATCATAAGGCAAAGCGATTAGAATGCGGGGAGGTGCTGCATACGGTCCTAGATATCTAATTGGACTGTGCCATTGTTGCAGGAAGTAGCAACATTGTTTAGGCTACCGAGTCTGCCTAGGAATCCGCCTCTCCAACCCCTCAATGCGGGGCACAAAAGTGACTCTTCCATGCACGATAAGGACGCATGCAAATTTCTGGTCAAAGACGAGCTAATAACCTTTCTTGTCATGAAGTCCTTGTACTTTTCTCTCGAGTCACCTGAAGCTGGCCCCAGCTCCGAAAAGGGGAGGATCCACGTGACCATACCCAGGAAATATTTCTTTCAACGAAGCTCTACTTTAAGATCCCTACCTATTTTAATAAGAAATTTAATTATAGGGACAGTTGCCGACCCTCGCCCAAACACGGTTTATATCTCGGGGGCCCGTGTGTTCGATCTCAAGCCCTCGCTGGCCTATCCGTTCAGCTGCCACCGGGAGTTACGTTTTTCAGCACCAAAGAATTGCTCCCTGAAGCCCATTAAATTTTAGCGACAGAGCGCTGAAATTCCAGGGCATTGATCGCTAAATTCAGGACCCGCTCCCTGAAACCCTCAAGCAAATGTTTTGGTTGGCTCGCTTAGCGTCTTGGCGTGCAGCATACTCCTGATGGCAGCTGAACGGATACATCCCTAGTTTTGTAAGCATTGGATTCGGTCGCTATCGCTTTCGCTGTCGCTGCGTGCCCACGCGGCCTCTCTTTTTTTGCTCGAGCCGACCAATGTAGCGCGCAGTAAGGTGGAAACAAAAGAGTAGTATTATCGACTATGGAGGTGAAGGTAGACAAGAGAGAAAGCGAGGATCGGAGGGTCCTTAAGGGACGCCCCACGCTAATGACTAAGCTTCATGAGCTAGACCCCCCAACAGTCACCCCAAGTCCCTTTTCCATTAATGAAATGAAACTTTCCCGAAAAGACCACCCATTATTTCCCCTTATAACATTTTATGCCCTACCTATACGGATCCTCCTATTTCTTACCTCTCCTACGATATCTGCGAATACATCTCGAATATTATCCAGTGGGGGGTATGGCACGTGGTTCACAGGCACGTGATTATCCCTATATAAGGCTTCTTCCTGTAGCTAGGCACTTAGTTCTTTAGACAATATTCACCTATTGCTCTCCCTCCATATTATGGTTGTACGCCCCTACATTTTTGGGCATTTCTGGCACTGAAACGCTTATCGCATCCGCAATCAAAGATGATTGCAGGTCTAAATTCTCTAATCCAAAAACTCTCTGTATTTTTCGATTTGAAACACCGCTAACGGAAAAAGGCATTGTGCAAAATTATTATCTGCGGCAGCTCTAACGGGCAAGTAATTTCCATTCTTTTGATTTTTGGGTTAATGTGGACAATGTCTAATAGATGAAGTTTTTTTTGCAAAACGTCATGCACTTTGAGGTGCATAGTCTATTTGTCTTCATCGTTGAAACCCCATTGTGTCGTGAGAAGAATTTTACTTGCATTTTTGGGTATTTCTCAAGCTCTTGCGTTTTGGGCGAGGGTCGGAGACGAGCTTCGGGCGAGCGAACAAAAAGGGTGGTCGTCACGTGCAACCGGACCTTGTTATTGCGAAGGTAAGCCAAGGTTAGTTATAACTTTCGTGGGGCTCCCCAAAGTCATAGCTATCGAAAGCCACACCGATACCCACAGTTTCGTAAAGACTTGTACGTGTTTTATCGTGGTGGCAGTTGGGAGATCACTGGACGGCAATACTTCGGGAGGAATAACTTTTGGCCGCCCACAGTATCTCTACCCCGCCACGCTACGTGGATAAATCCGGGTTTATGTAAAACTTCATCATCTGGATCGACATGCACGCCAAGTAACAAAAGAGGTCGTCAGAAACCTCGAGTCTAGAGAATCCAATTATTAGCCCTTCTCTACATAGACGTCTCGCCAAAGTAGGGACAGGTTCAAAATCAATTCCCCAATAATTGGCGTTTCTGGGCGAATGGAGACAACCTAGAGTGCTAATTCAATTTCTCCGGGTGGGTTCCTGCATTTTGATTTATTTAGCCTGCATATTTCCCGCGTTTATTCTTCCTGCCCCTCACCCGAAATGACGTGGAGTCTGGGGAAGGATAAAAGTTTCTGAATCCCCGTTGTACATGTTTTCTAGGCGTCGAAACTCGTTTTAGTTTTCTTCCTAGTGTTCCAGTCATGGGTCATCTCAGCAATTTTCTCTTGGCTGCTTGCCTTCTTGCAGTATTTCAGTGCGGTGAGGGTCGGCCTTCTAATCACTTGAGACGACAGCATGGGAGTGATAATATCTGGATCCCAACATGGGGAAGTATGCCTCAGCTCACTGAGCCTGCCAATCTACCTTCTCCACCTTTTGTAAGTGAACGGAATTGTTCATTGTGAACTTATATTGACCTCTTTTTAGAATGTGACTGGTCGGGTTTTTGAAGATTCTACTATACGCCAGACAATTCATACCTCTATTGGTGGTTCTCAAATCCGACTTCAGATTTCCAACGCATTTGGAATATACGACCTCCCTGTTACAGCAGTGACAGTTGCTCTACCGGTTAATGGTAGTGCCGGAGTAAATGGTATCCAACCACACACACTTAAGACAGTCACTTTCAGTGGAAGCTCGAACTACACAATTCCTCAAGGGGCATTGGCAGTCTCTGACCCTATTAATATGGCCGTATCGCCTCAATCCATATTGACGGTTACAATTTACTTGGCACAGGGACAACAGAGTAATCTCATTACTTCTCACCCCGGGAGCAGGACCACCTCTTGGTGGACGAGTGGGAATCAAGTTTCCGCGGCTTCTTTGACAGGCCCAACCCTTGCTAGTGCGGCGCATTGGTATTTACCAACTTCCTCGGCGGTATTCGGAACAAGACTAACATCACGTCAAGGTATTTCCTGAGTTCCGTTGAAGTCTCCGTTCCGGCTTCTTCTCGAACATTTGTCATTGTGGGCGACAGCATCACAGACGGCCGGGGGAGTGACACGGACAAGAACAATCGCTGGCCTGACTTGGTTCTTGCCAGGTTGCAAAAGAACCGTGCCACTTCCAACATTGCGGTTATCAACAAGGCAGCAGGGGGAAACCGCATTCTGTATGACGGTCTCGGCCCGAACGCCTTGTCCCGAATCGACCGTGATGTGCTGTCCCAACCGGGCCTTACGTACGCTATGATTTTCGAAGGTGTGAACGATATTGGCACCGCAGCCACTGACACCGCAACCCAGAAGAACGTGGGCGATAGAATCATCGCCGCGTACAAGCAGATCGCCCTGCGTCTACAGGCCTTAGATGTGCCTTTATTTGCTGCGACTATCACGCCATTCAGTGCACCGAATGGGAATGTGAAGTTGCAGGTTTACACAGACCCGAATCGAGAAGCAACTAGGCAGAGAGTCAATAGTTGGATTAGAAATAGTGGGGTCTTTGATAATGTGGTTGATTTTGACGCTATCCTGAGGAATTCGAGCCATTCCGATCAACTAGCAGATGTGTATAACTCTGGGGATTACTTGCATCCGAATGTGAAGGGGTACCAGAAACTCGCGGACGAGTTTCCGGTGGGCATATTTGATTAGCCGGCAATATACTTACCTGTTGGTCCCATGTCCTGACTAAAGCCTAGGTGACAGACGAGGTTTGTAATAGGGTCTGGACAAACTCAAAATACTTGGTATAAAGAAGATCACATTTTTACGTAGCTATCTCAATCTTTACGCGCTCAATACCTCTCCAGGAACAAGCTCGTGGCTGATTACATTCCCTGAAGGGTCACCCTCTACCGTTCCGCGCTACATCTTTTCGAATCCCTCGCCACATGACAACTTGTCGTATAAGTTGGATCTTACAACAGTGTTGGACTCTATTCGGCAAGCTACCCCGCCGATCATACCGGGGACGTTCCGACTTCGAGTCGGCTCCCACCGTTCCGCTTGCGCAGTTGGTTCGGCGGTTTGCCACAACGACTACGACAGGGGTGGCTATGGTTTCTTGAAGTCTTCAGAGTTCCACCATCCCCTGCGATCCATATGAATCTTACTTATAACGCCGCATGACGACCTTACGCCTCGATTTTGCATGCTGCATCCCGTCCCGCATCTTGAGAAGATACCAATTACTTTCCTGCATCCAGACTTGCATGCAGCGGCGAGGGACTCTACCCCACACGACAGTTTTGCGAGGAAGCATGCTGCATGCAGGTCACATTTCAATGGAACATGGAGCTTGTGAAGATATGAATATGTCGAACTCGAGAATATTCCTCGTCCGAAGACTTGCGGGTTGCGGGACAAATTGCGAGAGAGAAGATGCTTACATGACTTGTTGGGCAGTGTTGGCCCACATCAGAAGACGAAGTCTTTTTCTACTACCTTACCTAAAGAGTGTTTCACCCATCAGCGGTGAAGCTCGCTCGAGTTTAAGGGCAGAGTAAGGCACAGCCAGCCGGAGAAGACGGGTCGGTAATGCCGTTCATGTTGGTTTGTACTGTTGGCGGTGAGGGTCGGGTGTTGTTGGTATTGCCCTCATGTGGCCTCTTTCTAAATAATTGAGATCGAAAGGGATCAAGATCGCTTCTCGGACTCATGATCAGTCGACCCGATGCCCATTTCCATTTTTTTTACCCAAGGGGCATTGTTTCGGTATCTCCGGATCAACATCCGCTTTTTGATGTTGCAGCATAAGCCGTTGGCGATCTCTAATCCTGCAGCATATTTCTAAGTCCAGCGTGGGCTAGTCTCTATCATACCTTGTATGAACTTGGACTTCGATGTCCCAAATATGAGACCTCAGTCCTATAAATACTATGCTTCGGCGTCAAGTGCTACCAAGTTTGAAAGAAGGGCAATACTTTGGGTCAATGATGACTGCACATTTGTATAAGTCAGAACTTCTCCTTCACGCACGATCTTAAAATTATTTCAAATCATTTTCCCTCCGCAGAGCATCACCATAGTCACTGGCCGGAGGCGTTCCCAAGTATGAACTCAAACGAGAAAGCACCCAGCACCGCTGAGGAAGATGTACCAGGTAGTACCCACGGCGAGTTACAACCTGTACAGAAGACATGGCGTGCCAAGTTATTATTTCAATCAGAAACTTCCAAAGTCCCGCATTTGGCGTCTTCCACAGTACAACTTAACCTTGTTGGGATCATCTTCCTTTGCGGTCCTGGAGTGCTTGGAGCTTTGACAGGACTTGGGGCTGGAGGCTTAGGCAACCCTATTGCTGTGAACAACTCCCTCATCGCTACCTACGGAACCAGCGCCGTCTTCGGATTCTTTGCAGGGCCTGTGTGTGCCAAGTTGGGCTTTCGTATGTCGCTAGCTCTGGGAAGTGGAGCTTATACGCTGCACACAGCTTGCTTGCTGGTATACAAGCACACCCAAACTGGCTGGCTTGTAGTTGCTAGTGGAGTCGTTGTTGGGATTCTCTCCTCGTTCTCCTGGACTGCACTTGGGGCGATGTTGATGTCATATCCTACTCCGGAGGCTAAAGGGAAATGGATGTCGCTGAACTTGATTTACTTCAACGCTGGAGCAACGTTGGGCAGTCTTGTAAGTATAACCTCGAAATGTGCAAAGGGAATCAGTATCCAACTAACACGCACTATCAGGTGGTATTTTTTGAGAACCTCCGATCTGCATCGTCCTCCATAAATGATACCACATACATTGCCTTCACCATCATTATGGCAATATCGATTCCATTATGTTTCTTGATCGTCAGAACGGAGAATGTTGTGCGGACAGACAAGTCAACAGTTACTATTATCAATCCTCCGTCCTGGAATGCCACAATCGTCAAGTTCGCCCAACGCCTACGAAGCGACCCATACATCATTGCATTATTCCCAATGCTTTTCGTCTCCAACTTCAACCTACCATATGTGTTCAATGACATAAATTTAGCGAATTTCAATATCAGAACGCGAGCCCTCAACGTCATTCTCTTCTATGCCGCTGGATCTCCAGGCGCGTACCTTTCGGGCTACTTGCTTGACTTGAATATTCTCAACAGACGTGCACGGACTAGAATTGCCATTGTAACACTTTGCGTGCTTTTCATGGCAATGTGGGGTGGTACATATGCATGGCAGAGGAATATCACACGTCAAAAAGCCACTAGTCCGGATTTCAAGCACATCGACTGTACGAGCTCAGAATACATCGGTCCTATATTCCTCTTCATTGCTTTTGGCTTTGTGCATTGGGTGTTCCAGAACTGCATCTATTGGTTTTTGGGAGCATTGGCAGACAACAGCGCAACAGCAGCTCCGGCCGACTTTGCGGGCTTTTTCAAAAGCCTGCAGGGAGTAGGATCTGCTTGTGCATGGAGAGTTAGCAATGAGGAGCTTCCGTTTTTAGTTGATCTTGCGACGACTTGGGGGCTGGTAATGGGTTCGCTCTTGATTGCGATGCCGGTGCTCATAGGAAGGATTAAGAACGAGGTCATCAGAAAGGATGATGGAAGTCCAGATCTTGTGCTTGCTCCAGTGGATGGTATGCTACCCGTATAATGGGGTGGCGGTAACGACGGTGGAGTCAGCGTAGTATGACAAAACGGCGTGGAACGGACAGTATTGATATTTTTGAGGGATTTTACATAAGATGTTCAAAAGCTTTAACAACTGTTCTCATATTAAACATAGGCTAAATTAATCTAAAAAGCTGGATATCGCCCAAGCAACGCTCACAGTTTCTGGTAAGTCGCCAGTGCAACATCTACTACAACTTTTCCTTTCGCTCTCCCAGTCTTCAATCTCTCAAACGCCTTCGCAGCCTCTTCAAAAGAGAATTTAGAATCAATCACCGCCCGAACTCTCCCCTCCGCCATCCACGCTCCGAGCTGACTGAGGTCCTCCGCCACCGGCTTTGCGAAAAAGCCTTCGATCTTCCTCCTTCCACCACCCAGAAAGCTAGGAATCATCTTTATCTTCGTCCTCTCGATAGCATGACCAATGGATGGTGACCCACCAACCATCATGTACACGGCGCCCGGTTTCGTGTACTCGTGGCACTTCCAATACAACTCCAGGTTATCCCCTCCCACATTATCAAGCACATGATCGAATTTGACCCCGCTCGCTTTCAATTGCTCAGCTACACTTCCCTTCTTGTAATCAACAACGACATCAGCCCCAAGACTTTTGCACAGCTCAACATTAGCCGTTGAGCAGGTCGCAGTCACGTGGCAGCCAACCACTTTCGCAATCTGAATCCCAAAGACGCCTACCCCTCCAGAACCACCATTTATCAAGACTTTGTCGCCTTTCTTGACCCTTGGGACGATAGTCTGATACGCCGTCATACCGGCTACACATACCGTCGAGGCATCAATCGCGTTCAGACCCTTCGGCAGGAGAACGACGTTGTTTTTCTCACAGGCTACAAACTCGCTCAATGCGCCTCCGGCTAGAGGGCTATTCGTTGGGCAACCAAATACCAGATCTCCGCGCTTGAATGACGAGCCAGCGGCGGGCGTGACGATACAGCCTGCCATGTCGATGCCTGGCGTGGCGGGCCGTGAGATTATGATGCGGTTGGCGATGGGTATTTCAGCGGGCTTGTAGTCGACAGGGTTTAGACATACTGCTAGAACTTGGATGAGATGCTGGTTGAGGTTTGGTTTCGGGAGTGGGTTTGAGGTGTTGAGGGTGAGGTTTTTCTCGAGACCGCCTTTGGTGCTGTGGTATTGCCATGTTCTGATAGTGGCGGGTGGAAAAGCAGCTGCCATATTGTGAACGAGGATTTGAGTGCTTAGGGGACACCTCCAGATGTGAAAAATTGTGGGTGGATGAAGTGAGTAGTGAAGGTGAGTTTTGGTGGGGGGAACCCGTTGACAATGGATGGTATAAATTAGGAAGGTGTTGCTTTGGTTCAAAATTCGAAAGAACAAGGCTGTTAACACCAGTTACATGCCTAGGGACCAAACGGTTGAACATAGGGATCGGCCATTATTATATACCTTTTCCAGCATGCCAGCCCCTCAAATAGTCGGACAAGGTGCAAATATAAACACCGTCTCGTTTAAAATATTCCCGCGTGTGCACCCCGTGGCTTTTTCTCGGATTGTCTTCGACAATACAGCTTAAACAGACCAATTGAAATAAATCCGATCCACCCCCCAAGGGTTAGAGTTAACACGTAAATGATCTTCGTCCCAGTACATATCCTAGAAGACATTTGTTCCGCCGCGCCTGAAATTCGCATTCGCTTAAGCCCCTAGTTGCGTCATAGACTCAAGCCACAAAATCTATTCCAGGATTACTGTTTATTCTCTCCAGGACTTGCAACCTGCTCTCTGGGTAGTCAATCTATGACCCTAGAAATAATCCGTTCATGAGTAGATGCTTGCTAGGGCAAATCAACCAGATTATCTATTCTATGCATTATCACGTGCCCGTACTCCCTTTTCTTTTCAAAGGAACATGGCCAAGACATTAGGGTTTGAGATCCTAAAGAAGCACGAGGGCTGAATGGCACTAGGACTTTGTACATTATATGAGCTCAAGTTCATTGACGTACAAAGTTGAGAGGATACTGAGGAGCCAGCCATTGATGAGAGGCCAATATATGATTATTCTCGGTCTTGATTTGCCATGCAAACATTACTGATGGAAGGCATTTTGAATATTTAGAGTATAACTAGATTAATGTGAAGCATCTTGTCATGCTTGCTAAATATCGCAAAAGATTTCACAGTTCTTCAATGGCGCTTGGAGATCTACAGGATTGGCTGGCTACGCGAATTTTGTCCGAAGCATTACATCTTCATGTGACCTGGATGAAATACCGCGATTCCCGTCAGCAAGGCTGACATTTCCTGTCGAATGTCTTCATAGAACCACAGACCTAATCTCTCGCCCGTTCGCTGGACAGCGGCTATCAGGCGTTGAGAAGCTCATGTTTAGACACTTGCTTGAACAAATGTGACAAATATGTCTTTCGCACCAACATTTGGTTCTATCGGCGACTTCATCGCGATCTCAATATTGATTAAAGACGCAGTTACAGCACTGAATGACGCGAAAGGATCAGCTTCGGAATACCACCAGCTCATCGGCGAGCTATTGTCTCTCGAGCGAGCCTTTCTTGAAGTTGGGATGCTATGCCAAACCCCTGACCCTTCCCCAGAGCTTGTCGCTATCAGCATTCAAATTCGACGGATCACCGATCAATGCAAGTCATCCTTGGAGAACTTTCTTCTGCCGATCTACGAATACACGGGTTCGTTCAGGCGAGGCGGATCTGGTAATAAATTTCATGATGCCTTTCGGAAGATTAAGTGGAGGTTTGAGAAAGACAAAATAATCAGATTTCACAATGAAATCACAACTCATGGGATGGCCATCGGCATACTCTTACACGCGGCAAACACGTAGGAAATTATTTCCTCAGGATTAGCCTATGCTAACAATGTCGCAGGAGGCTTCTGCGTCTCAATCACAACACCCTACAGGAACATACTTTACAAATACAAGGCGCCAATCAGGCGCTGTCCCACCGACAAATCCAGACACTGGAGGAGGTCAAAGCAATGCACAATGAATACAAAGATCAGCTCGCCCTTAACCAGACGAATTTGGGTAGGATATCAGATAAGATGTACAAATCCACCCATCCACCCATCTCTTATATCATCGCTCGGTCCATATTGCTGATACGCGCTGATTCTTTGATAGCGATCGCCTCCAGACAACGGGCCTAGATATAAGACCACTATTCTCAATGCTGATTCTGGTGATTATTCAAGGCTTCCAGACGCTGCTAAAGGCACATTCCGGCGTACCAAGAGAGTTTGAACCCTGCTTCACGCAGAAACCGGTAATTTTTACAGATGCCCATGGACGTGTGCATCGAATCCACTTGGAATGGTGTAACTCATGGGACGTGAGTCTCGTACCTGTCTATCCCGTACATCCATTCAGCAACTAACCATGTACCCCTTGATGCGTAGTCATTTGAAACTACGCTATTAAGCCATTTTAGCAATGTGCCTGGGAGGAGAAAGATCTTGGAAAAGGAATATGCTTGTCAGGAGAGATTCTCTAAGTTGGAACTGCATCGCGATCGCCCTTACGAAGAGTCGTTTCTTCCTGGTCGAGTCATCGATATGAGTATGACCTTCGTGAGAGAAGGTGTAAATAGCGTGTGTCCCGTTTGCCAGCTTGAAATCGATCAACCGATGGATACTGAGATACATTGGTAATGATACACCAAAGTCATACTCTCGAACTGAGGATCCCTTCAACTAACGCGAATTCCTAGTCCCCTATGCCATACAAACTTCCAAAGAGTTCAAGAACTGATTGAAAATCCGCCAATATACATTGATAGCGGCACTTCTACAACTCCTAACCTTGAATTCATGGGGACGCCGCAGACCGAGAGGCTGGGGGTTGAAATAGCAAGTGGGAATCGAGAAATTCGTGACAAGCAGAAGAATGTTCGCGCAAGTACTACAAACGAGAACTCTGTAGAGGACGATCCACGACACTATACCATGATACGTCTGCGTCAACTAATCCCGTCTAGTCGGAGGAGTGTTGGGATTCAGTGCGATGATCTACCATATGATGACTATCCTTACTTTTCTGAAGATGATCCATCTGCTCTACATCTGTACGAAGAGGGGTGAGAGAAAAAAATCCCTCTCACTGACTCGCTTGAGGGGTAAGCGAGTGCACAGGGGGTAAATCATGTGACTTTCAATTTCATTTGTATCGATCCTCTCCGACTCCTTCAGAGACAGGTCGCCTCAATACAGACACTAAATCAATTCCGTCCTCAGTTGTCTATTTAAAATCTCACGCGACAGCGAAATTTCAAGATAGAAAGCTGTCGGCTGACTTGGTAATTTCGACCACCGTATTGGTTTCAAAACACCAAGTATCGTGCGCGTCCTGCTTGTCTGTAACTCGATCCATTTTTTTATTTTGTATCATGATAGCCCAAGAGCGTCTGTCTATCTTTCTATACTCATTTTCTCATTTATCGGAAGTTATATGCCTTGGAGCAAGTCGTCTGTTGCGAATGCGGGGTTCGTGAGCCACGGCGGGGTTCACCTTCTTGCTTCTGCCATACTCGACAACGTTTTACAATTTGTTCTACGTGGTTTCTTCGGAAATTACGTTACCGAGCTGAGTAAAGTGATCATGCTGTTGCAGTTGATCTCCCGGACATAAAATGTCAAGTCTGACGAACCCCGCTCAATTCTGGGATCTACTTGTCGCGCAACACTCCTTTCGTGCCCTTTCTTCATCGCCTCCGCTGACCATGATTGGAACCATGCTACATAGCCAGTTTAACTTACCATGGAAAGTTCCTTGCAAATTCATACCAATGGATTTTTCGGAGTCAATCACACTGCGGAGTTGTACCAATCGACGGTCAGCAAGTCGCATTGCCACACCTCAAGCGAGCACATGAGAGTATCATGAGATTCGAATTGAATTTCTTCACTTCTAAAGACCACGAGATATGGACTTTCAGATCCTTCTTCTTACGACCGAGGTAAAGGTATTATAGGATGTGAAGTCCGTGGACAACACTTCCAGATAGATCATAAGTCTCCAAAATTCCTAGGTCAAAGGTCCTTTCCTTCTTGCCGGCCAAATCAATCGATCTCCTTTCAAAAGGTCACCATATCGTTCCTTGCTACGCGAAGATGCTCGCAAAGCTAGCTCTTATTTTAATCTTCCTCCCTTTAGGACTGTCGTTTCCCACCAGTGTGCGCACCCCATCTACCCAATTCTTCGACTACCTCACCGTCTAACATCTTCACCCAGAACCCCTCACATTCTCGCCCAATAACCATAAGTCCGACCCTTACCAAAAAAGACAAGAGAGATGTTAGACCTGAACAGCTCGCTCCAGTCGTGGTACAAAACATACAAACCAAAGTCCGAGAAGAGATCGCAAATCAGCTATACCGTATCGTCCAATCCCTCGACGCCAAAAACGATCAGGTCACAGTAACTGCGAAGCCGGAGACTCTTCCTCAACCAGCCGGTAAAAACTCCGCCGAATCTCCCGTCCCGGCACAGCCTTTTCAGCAATCTTCATCTGCGGACCCAAAGAATGATACACCACTTGCCACCCAACAAGGAACCAACAATGCCCCCGCACTGCCTCTGACCCCCAGAGATGGTCTCGATGGACTTGGAAACGCAATCCAAGCGAAGGTCACAGGCAATATTGCCCATAATGGCGAGCATATTGCCAATGTTGTGGATTCGACGGAACCGATTTTTGCGCTTGGTCCGTTTGGGCCTGGGGGGCCGTGGGATGGCCTCAGTGGGAAGCCAGAGAAGATCACGCCGTGAACGGTTTGCAGGTCGTCAGATCGACCTGCCATGGTTTTCTTAGTAGTGGGATACCTCGGAAACGAAAAGCTATTGTTCTCAAGATACAAGTTTCTGTGAGATTCTTGGGTTGTTAGTCGTTGGCGGACGATGACGGTGAAGATGTGAATTCATGTGAATTTATACAAACAAACTCGCTCAATAAATAACGCCATGCCATGCATTTCCCAGCCGATTTTATCAAAACTCCATTCCCAAAAACTCAAATAAATTCCTGTACCTGCGCCCGCGGCCTTCCCATATCCCCCATCTCCAACGTCTCCTCCTGCCAACTAGCTTTCATTGGCGGCGGCGGCCTCACGAACCCCTCCTCTCCGACACTCCTCTGCCGTTCCCACCCCCTCCCCGCACCTCTAATCTCCACCCTCCCCTCCACCTCCCTGATCTGTCCAAACTCTCCACTCACATCCCTCTTCTTCTTATCCAGCCTCGCCGCCTGTTCCTCCAACAACACCTTCTTCGTAAGCCGCATCTTATTATAGACCCATGCGCCCGCTATCAGCGTAATCACGAATGTAATGGCCAGAACGATGGTGTTGATTTTGTTGGATTTGTTTTCTTGCACGAGGAGAACGCCGATGTAGACGAGGATTATTTGTTTCGGGAGCGTGAGGAAGGTTGCGACGGCGAAATGCCAGAATTTTACGTTGCAGGTTGAGAAGACGGCTGTGCTGAAGTGCGAGGGGATTATAGAGAAGCGGATTATGAGAACGACCTAGTGTTATTTGTTAGAAGGCATTGAGAGAGAGGGAGAGGGAGGGGGAAGTACGATGAAGCCTCCGTCTCTGGTGAAGCGGGCGAGGGCGCCGTAATTTAGGTTTGTTCGTTCGAGTTTGACGGCTCTTCGACGGAATGCGTATTGGAAGGCGTACCATGTGCCGACTAGAAACTATTAATCCTGGACTGGGCTGTGAGGGGAAGGCGACTTACTCTCTCCAATAAATGTTCCCGCGGCGACGATTGCAAAGCCAATCCAGAGACCATAGACGACACCGCAGAGCAGAGCGATGAGTTCGTGGCCAAATAGAGGTGGAAATGAAATAACAACTAGAATTACTACTGGGATAACGAATCCTCCTGGAAGCTCTCGAATCTTTTCTGACGTCGGTCTTACTGCCTATTGAAATCAGTACTATTTCCATTCTCCTGAAAGAAATGTGTGTATATACCTCGACGACTTGATCATGGCGTATCGTAAGGAATACCGAGCCAACTAAAATGACGATTCCCACGATGTACCACGCTGCAGCTGTTAGTTCTGGACCCCTCATTGGAGATCGGGAAATGCCCACGTATATATTTCGGCTTCGTGACAAAGTCTTTCCATTGCACAGGCCTATACTCGTAATTGTCCTCCTCAACCAGAGGATCCACCTTGTCGGGCTTCTTCGCCGAGGAAAACATGTTCCTCAATCGCTCCTATTCAGGGGTTCTTGGCGGGGTTGCACGCTCGAAAAATAGGGGTTTTGGTACGTCGAAGATTGAAAGAAAACAGACATCACCAATTGACTCAAGAAAAAAGGAATTGATTAGAAGGACAGACTTCAGTTGGAATTTCAACAACTCGCAACGTGTTCGAGGTTTACATTGTTCTGAGGGTTGCGAAGGACAGCTGCGACGTTCCTGAATGAGGCTGTGCGGCGGCACCGCAGTCGACCAAACAAAGCACGTTTGGGACTGCCGTTTCAGCTGTAGTGGGGCGACAACGATGATTTGCAGTGGGAGCATGGGTTTCTGGGTCAAATTTTTCGGCGCGATCGTCGAGATCTACGAGCTTAAAGATGACATGTTCTCAGCGCTGGCAAACTGCGAAGTGATTGTCGTAGGGCTTACGGCAGAAAGTTACTGTACAAGATTGTGATGCGGCCCCCAAAGTGGGCCGGGGATCCCTATTTTGGGAGCCTAGGATCTTGATCCGGAGGAGCTGACACCTGAGGAATTTGTAGTCTGAGGCACAGAACAGACCTTGTAACTGATGTCATGATGAGTTTGGGATGGTATTTAAAGAGAGAAGGAAGGAAGTTTGCGAAGTTACGAAGTTGAGGAAAAGGGGCTATCACGTGCGGCCCAACCAAGTGTATCGGACGTTATGAGGTACTTGATATTCCCTTTGATAGCTGGCTAAAATTATCAAATTCTTCGAATCAGGCAACTCATTGATTCGCAGGCCACCAATATCTACAAAATGAAGGGATTGATGCACCCTTCGGTCCGGCAACTCTCCGAGAGCGCTGTTTCGAACCAAAACTCGCTTATATATTCCAGCAGCCAAAGATTTGAGAACATGCTGAATCAAAATGGAAATCCGCAACCGCTTGGAATAATTGAATTAGAAGCCAGTTTCTCATTACAGGGAGAAATCAGAGGTGTAAAAGATAAAAAAAAAGCGAAAAAGCAAAACATACAACAGCAGGTATTCGCTGGTGGTCACCCACCCAACTACTAATCTGCCGATCTGAGGCTTGTGTATG
>Ga0247778_1000714_pt1 | contig 30026 bp, 28 predicted proteins | sample UWRJL049202B5_FD_179939 | JGI IMG/M metagenome (GOLD analysis project Ga0247778, IMG submission 179939) | Plant litter microbial communities from Arlington Agricultural Research Station in Wisconsin, United States - UWRJ-L049-202B-5 | ecosystem: Environmental > Terrestrial > Plant litter >...
CAACTGCTTACCTTTGAAACTTCTCTCCTCTACGCCTTTAAGATACCCACATAGCCACGATGGAGTTCGGAACGTCAGGATCGTTGAATGAAGGTACATTGCTATCCAAACAGAGCTCCCTCCGCACACGACAGCTAACATTAGCTCCTCGCAGATGGCATTCATGTTGATATGGACCGTCTCAAGAAGGGTGAAGTCAAGTAAGAGCTTCCCATATCTTCCTATCGAGATATAGCTAACATTCTCATAGCCTAGGAACGTCAATGTAAGATCTGCCCTGTCAACAATCTCCTCCGCATCGAACTGACAGTATCTCAGCATGGCAATCAACTTCAAGGACGGTGTTATTCTGGGTTGGTTTTTACGAAGCTCTAGTCGAAACGAGGTCGCATGCTGATGGATTCTACACAGGCGCCGATAGCAGAACCACCACCGGAGCATACATTGCCAACCGTGTTACGGACAAGCTCACCCAAGTCAACGATACGATCTGGTGCTGTCGATCAGGCTCTGCCGCAGATACACAAGCGGTTGCGGATATTGTTCACTACCAGCTGGGAATGTACGCCATTGCAAACAACCGCCCTCCAACCACTCAAACAGCCGCCGCGATGTTTCAGGAGTTGTGCTACGATAACAAGGATAGATTGAGGTAGGATTCCGGTATAAAGCCCTCTTCTGCAAATGCTGATAATGGATAGTGCCGGTTTGATTATCGCAGGCTGGGACGAGCGACACGGTGGACAGGTTTACTCGATACCCTTGGGAGGCTCGTTACACAAGCAATCGTACGCCATTGGAGGATCAGGATCAACATATATCTACGGATACTGTGATGCCAACTGGAAGGAGGGAATGGAAGAGGAAGCCGCGGTTAACTTTGTCAAGGGCGCATTACAGGAGGCGATCAAATGGGATGGCAGCTCGGGAGGCGTGATTCGCATGGTGGTGTTGACTAAGAAGGGTGCAAATAGGCATTTGTATCTGCCAGATACCAATTACGCAGTCCGTCACCAATAGGCAAATGTACAATTAGAACGAGCATTAATGGCATGGTATTGGGTGGCCAATCTTTATCTTTATTGCAGGGTTGCAATAGCGGTCAAGACCATTCTTCCAGCGAGCACAGGTACCATTCCACATTCGCAAACATGGCGGCCAGCGGTGAGGACGAAGGGGAAAGGGAAATGGGGGAATCCCGTCCAGGAGAGAAGCGGCAGTGAGGAATAAGAAAGTAGATGATGGCCACGCCTTCGTGCGACGGATCAATATGCGTTCTCATCAGAGTGGCAGAATGGATGACTGCATGACATTATTTATCGTGGCCGTGGTGGTACAAGTTAACAAGTAACCGTAACCACCAGTCTGCTGGGAAGACGGATGCTGGCGGCCCCTCGGAACGTAGACCTACTGGTGCTGGTGGCCCATGCCGGCCGGGGCGCCTCAACGTGGTGAACGTGTCAGCCTCTCCGATTTCTACTGGTGATGCATACAAGCGGTTTGTCTGGGATTGTCTGGGATGGTACAAGTAAAGTATTATCCTCTGTCCTCAGTCCGAAGTTCTGTCCACAAGAATAATCGCGCTGCAAGGGTGTGCAGGAGTCGCGGGCCTGGGTTTTTATTTTTTGGTCTTGATTTCTGATTGTGGTTTGGGCTGGCTTGGGAGGAAATAATTTCTGGCCTTGCTGGCGTTGTTGTCCTTCTCTCCCATCTAGATCTACTTTTTGCCTCTCTTCTCCCAAAACATCCGCATTCTACCTGTTACCTGAACCTAACCTGACTCTGTGCATTCTAAACCGGCGTTTGACATTTCCACATTTCCAAGAAGACCTCGTACCATTGCTCTGAAGATCGCTCATTGCTGCTCTTCCTATTCGCCCCTGAGCTGTGCGGGTCCACGGCAAGAGTCGTCATAACGCGCCATCTGTCTGGCTGAATTCAAGAACGGACTTGGTTCTTGACTACAGTACTTGACTACTTGGACCCTGGAACGAGGCCGCAACCTCAAACCTCTCCACTACCACCACCACCAGTGCACCACCACATCCACTTCACAACAACATATACGCCGCGATATCGCCCACAACTGCACTGAGTATATCCTCGTGCACCCAGGAACCTGCTCCCGATCACCCGCTCTTCTTTGATTGTAATTCTACCAATGCTGCAGGTAAGCTGCCCCGTCTCTAAACGCTGCGTTGCGCGGATAAGCCTCGCGGGTTCGTGGGGGTCCCAGTCTTCCGGATCCAAGTAATTCGTCGCCCTCGATCAACGTGATTGTATGCGCAGGACACTGTGGGATGATTCTTTCTCCGCCGACAATTATCCTCCTCTCCTACTGCCCATTTTCTGCCTTCCAAGTGAAAATCCGGGTTGGCAGTTGAGGGGGTGTATGTTATCTACTTCGCGTTTGCGACAGATGCGAATTTCTGTCAAGATCCTCCTGCCTTGCCCTGATAAAGCTCTCCGCTCCATCTTGTCCTTGTCCTTCGTAACAACAACAAACACCAACTCTCCCAGAATCCTCCCACGTTTCGACCACATCGCCCTCTTTTCTTTTTTACTTTGTTGCCTCAAATGTCCCGCTGCCAGCCAGCCGTCAACCGCGAGCACAAATTCACAAAACACAAGCTGATCGTACCCCCACAGCATATCTACTCGTCCACGCGCAGAGCAGGCTGAGAATGGCCGCGGTCATCACTGATTTCGGCAGCGATTTCGGATCCGACTCGTCGCGAGCGCACTATCATCGCAGTCGGAAGATGCGAGCTGGCTCGGGCCATCAGCGATCCCCTGCTGAATCTCCATATCGCCAGACCTCCCACTCGAGAGTTCCTCCCAGTCCGCGCCCACAGCCGCAGCCGACCCCGATAGCAGCAGGCACCCCGCCGCCGAGCACGCCTTCGAGAGCGGTAGAGCAGGATACTGGTGCAGTTGTGGTGGATTCCGAGGCGGATGTGAAGACGGACCCCCCACCATCGCCACCTTTAAGCTCGAGTTCAATCCCGGGCTCTTTTACGAGAAATAGGTTCACCAGCCAGGAAAACTTTCAAAAGACCTCTGCATCGACAGAGCAATCTCCATACTCCGACAATGCGGCGGCGACGAGGTACAATTCTTCCATACAGGCTGAACCAACTTATCCCAGACCGACCAGGTCATTAGACGATGTGAAGAGCTATTCGGGGGATACAATCAAAGTACGAGATCTGGCACATATCCAGAGTTTCGCAACAGAAGATTTCCTAGCTGGAGGGAAATCTGGACGGCGGCGGGCAACCGACGATCCAGCATTAAAATACGAAATCAGCGGTATGCCAATAACAGATATAATCGAAATGGTAGCCGGGCTCCTCACAAAGATAACCACTACAAACGACCAACAACACGACTCTCTAAACCGCCCTATACCCTCCAGCGAAAACAGCGTCAATATGCCCGGTCTATCCTCCAGCGTCCTAGCCTTCCACGGCAAAAACGTGCCCTCTATTACAATCCTCTCCTACCTCTCCCGAATACACAAATACTGCCCCACAACCTACGAAGTGTTCCTCTCCCTCCTGGTATATTTCGACCGCATGACCGAACGGGTAAACGCTGCTCCACTGCAGGCATTACGGCGGGAATCCATGGATTTAGATAACTCTCGTCCTAGCACGGGGTATTCTGCGGAAGGTTCAGATCTGGCTGATAGTCCGACGGAGGAGAAGAGTTCAGCGGAAACGCAGTTCCCGTTGAGCCATTTTTTCGTGGTTGATAGCTTTAATATCCACAGGCTAGTTATTGCGGGGGTTACTTGCGCGAGCAAGTTTTTTTCGGATGTGTTTTATACTAATTCTCGTTATGCTAAAGTATGTCACTTTTCCTCGTTTTTCAATCCCCCTTTACTCCAACTTTCTGAACTGTGTGGGGGTTTGAGCTTTGAAAGGATCTTGCTAATACGAAGGAAAAAGGTCGGCGGCCTCCCCCTAGCCGAACTAAACCACCTCGAACTCCAATTCCTCCTCCTAAACGACTTCCGTCTCTCGGTACCAGTAGAGGAACTAGAAGCCTACGGCACGATGCTGGTTGAGTTTTACGCTAGAGAGGTTATTGCGCAGCGGGATCATGGGCATGGGGTTCAATGACATTGAGCATTCGCTCTTTCTCTTTCTTCTGAAATAGCATGGTTATAGATGATGAGATTTAGGTTTAGCGAGCTTTTTATCTTCGATTGGGGATTGATGATTGAGGATTGAGGAAGGACTGGATTGCTATGAATGGAATGGAATGGGCTTTTTTATGAAATGAATTGATGGCTTGGGATGGAGTGGATAGATGGGCGTGGCGTTTTATGGCGTTTTTTTGCTTCTCTCTCGTTGCTGATTTGGGGTGTGTTGTGCGTTGTGTTGAGATGAGATGAGAGGCGAGGGGTGGAAGGGGAATAAGGGGGAGTAAGTAGGTTAGATATGAGAGATGAATTAAGGTGTTTATATGTGTGTGTGACTTTCGAATTGGTCCAATTCCCTGGAATTTGTATCTTTTGTGTGAGGTTTTTGAGGGTTGTTTGGCAAGTGCTGTCCGTTCAGCTACCACCTAACGCTTCTTCTTTTCAATATGTGATTAACGAGGTATTGTGATGGTTCTTTTATTGCGTGGACAGAGGCTTCATTCATATCTTGTTCTTGGATTTCCTTTCGGGGATTTTTCTTTGGTCGTGTGAGGTGCTTGGTACTTTTACTGATGTTTTGTTCTGGGGTGAGAATTTAGGAGTTTGTATGTATGTGTGGCTAAGAACGGCGCTTGTGTGTAATAGCTTTACGAAATCATTCCGTCTATTGGTTTCTAGATTCAGAAGGAGGGGGGGTCACTCGACTTTATTGTTTGTATATAGTCTCGGCATTTCCTCTACCCTTCATTTCGTGCCCAGAGCAGATTTACGTTCAAATATGCCGGAAATACGTCAAATCACAGTCCATACAGGCCTCAGCTTCAGTAATACGAGATTTCGACGTCTTCGCTGGTAAGCAGACGCTTGCCGAGAAGCTTGATGAGCCGTAATATGAGCACATATTTTGGGTTTAGCAAGTGTGAGCTTGCTATAGTTTGTCCTAATAACACTATGGGAAGCTAGATGGGTGTCAGTTGACGGTCAAGTATACTTGCTGAATGTTCGGCGATACGAACTTTGGGTCCGGGGGATGCTAGAATATCACAGACGAGACGTATCGAAACATTTTACATGACGAAATATCTAGCCTGATGTATCTGGTCTGAGCGAAAAAGAACACCCGCCCACGCCAAAGTTTAAGTCGTGGAGTGGAGTGGATAGTTAAAAAGTGAATATTTGTTGGATGGCTTGGAGTGCTAAAAATGGAAATCTACTATCTAAGATGTTATTCCCTTCGATCTCTTTGTGTTTTCTATCAATTGGGATAGCGATAATTACTTAAATCTACGCAGGTCTGGGCGTGATGCTATCATTGGATCCAAATATTTCGCGACGGCGGAGCAAGCTATAGATGACCGAGCAGATTTGGTGAGTGAAACCCTTACATCTTTCTAAAAATGGTACTTACCTGGCCGCCACTTGTCTCAACGGCGAGACAGCCAAATTCGATGACTCCAACATCTTCTCAAGCTCATAATACCTGTTATACGTCCGAGAATTGAAGAAAGCTTTTTACCGAGGTAGACAAGTGCATAGTTCTAAATTTTTCGAGCACTTCGTGAGATGACTTTCAATATCCAATGCTTGTCGTATGCCCGAAAATCTTTTTATTCTTTCATACTCTTCATACCAAGTGGTTCATCTTTTCCCAAATGATATCTACAAGCCCATTTAATAGCATTGCCCCCTCGAGAAGTGCTATAAACGGTATATCAGATTTGAGTTCCCTCCACGCCCAGCTGCGAAGCTCGGACGCGATCATACTATCCATTCCAAAGTCTGTCAATGGACGCGTCAGAGAAAGGGCTAGCTTCTCTTCGGAAACCAGGACGAGCTTAGAGAACCGTTGCAAAACCAAGCTCTGAACGGCCTCTTTGACTCCAGCGACCCCGTTTGCCTCAGCTGCTGCTTGAAGCATGATAGTGGTTGATATTGCGCCTGATTTAGAAGCCCTCGTCCTTTCTTCTTCCATGCCGGAAATCGCCATCACGAGATTCCGAACGCGGTTATCCTGAAGCCAGAGCGACTTGGCCCCTGCTATAGTGACTTTCCCGGGCTCCATGCCAGTGAGAATGTGGGATTGAGCTCCCATATCCCAATCCCATGAAACTCTGCTTGGATCACGGCGGCGACAAGAAACCTCCATCATTTTGAGATACTCATCTTCAGGGATGCCAAATACTCCATTTCGCCTCAGTGCTTCCTCGACTTCTGGATGCGCTTGTACGTGCCCTACTTCCACAATCATGCCTAACGCAATTGAGCAAGCTTCTAGTCCCAAACTCCACCTGTGGCGTGCCATATGGTCCAAGAAAGCATTAGCCGCTGCATAGTTGCTTTGGGTAGCGGCTCCTATCGCGCCGAGTACTGAGCTAGTCATTACAAAGAAGTCCAGCGGCTCATTGATCAGGGCTTCGTGAAGGTTTATTGATCCCTGTACCTTTGGATTCAACACTCCTTGCCAAGTTTTTAAATTCATGACATCGAAGAGATCATCCTACTCAATCATCAGCGGCGTTGTCAAAGGATTGGTATAAACTCTTACCTTCAAAAACATTGCTTGTTGCATGACGCCTCGAATTGGCGTCTTCTTCATTGCGATAGCACGGTCTACATCCGCTCGACTAGCAACGTCCCCTCGTACGATCGTAATGGTCGAATCCTCTGTGCTCTTCGCAGCAATGGCGTTAAGCTCTTCGATGAGCATCGCAGCTTCTGGCTTATCCGCACCAGATCTCGACAGGAAGATAAAGTGTCGTGCTCCACGAGCAAACATCCACATTACAAGGCTCCGGCCTAAACCCCCCAAACACCCAACCAGAAGATATGAGTTTTCTGGAGGAAATGCCACGGCTTTGTAAGACAAATGAATCGGAACAGTACTCTTTGGTCCGTATGTAAGAGCGACGCTCGTTGTTGTCTCTTCTTGAGCCGCCACAGCGACTGCGGTTGGCAAATCGGAGATATCGAAAGCAGCTTCTGGAGTGAATGATGGGATGGAGTCATCCCTCACGAGAAGGATTACTTTACGAACAAGTTTTCCAACATCTTCAACTTGAGTTTTAATCATGTCTGCCATGTTGAAGGAAACGAAGGAAGCTCCTCTGGCGAAAACTGAAGGATCTAGGATCCCGATATTCGGAACCTCTGATTCTCCCAAGCATATCAACCTTCCGTTCTCTGAGAGGGAAGCCCATACCTCTGGGAGTTGGGGATTTCCGGAAGAAACTATAACAACGTCTATTCCGGGACCACCAGGACCAATTTCTGAGCCTTTCAAAGTTTTGAATAACTTGGGATTGGCAATGTATGAGCGACATGCGTCAAGCTCCGGGTACCTTGCGTGGAACAGAGCCCGCCTTTGTTCGGAGCTGAATGTAACAATAGTATTGCATCCCGCGAGCCGAGCGAGGCGTACAGCGGCAATGTGCTTAGGCTCTGATACTCCATGGACCAATACCGTCTGTCCACCCGTAGCGTTTCCCAGGTTGCTCAACGCATAAAGAGCAGTGCAGTATGGGAGGAGAGACGAGACCAAATTCTCGACATCGTCGTCAGGATCAATCAACTCACACCTTGCTTCGTTAGTGATGAATGTGCTGTCGAACTTCCCCGGCGAGAAACAAATAACGCGATCACCGTCCTTGAATTTCAAAGCGTTGGGTCCGATATCCTTTACAACAGCGATACATAGATTGCTAAAATGGTCCGAATCTTGAAGCCCTTTGAGAACCGCAGCCTCGGCCCTGCCAAGGTTATAAATTGTTGGTGCAACGAGGATCTCGTGTTCTTTGGGGTCAGTGGCGCTACTTTTCTCTTTTAGATAGAAACTATCTATTTGCCCAACCTGTTGGAAATTTAACTCAAGATTGCCACTAAGCCGTAGTTGTTCTGGACTTGGCCGGAGCTGGCGTGTGAAATCCTGATTCTCGATGGCATCAACACAATAGCGACTGATATAGACCATCCCGTTAGCTTCAATAAGCTCGGTATCGAGAACACGATCATGGTCCCCACGTAAATTAACTTCGTGCTGTACGATCATTTCTGCCGATCGGGTCTCGTTTGTCTCATCTGGATCGAGGTCCACGCTCGAAATACGGACAGTAGGCTGCTCTGTCATTATTGACTTTGCAATACCGAAGACTAGCGAGTATTCCGGCTTCTTCCCCATCAGAAGACCACCACGGGTCACCCAGATCACCGATGAGGCGGTCTTCAATATTAGTTTGATGAAGTACATTTCTTCCTCTGTCATGTTCGCAAGTAGTGCACCTTCAAGCTCTGCCATCAACAAGATGCGATCACCGTTTTGAACTTTACCGGGCATTTCCGCCATCGAAATGGTTCGCGTTTCAATTTTTCGTTGTTTCGCTTGGGTTTCCACTTCCTTTACTATCGAATGGGGTTCCTGATTGTAGACAAGCCATAGTATCTCAGGCTCACAAGATTCTGCTTGTATATTCTGCTGAACATTGGAAACGATGATACTGTTTGACGATATATCGGCTGCATAGTCATCCAGCAGAATGCTGTTACCGGAAAATCCAGCCTCCAAAAGACGGTCATTCCAAGATTCCTTCGACAAGAATGGCGTTTCAGATCGGTCATCTTCCTCGCCCAACCAGAATCCCGGGAGAGGGCCCAGCATATAGTTGAGCACCAAACGGGGTCGTGTTGTTTCAATGATAATAATGCGCCCATCTGGCTTGAGAAGAGTCCTACAGCGCTCTAGCGTCTTGGTGATGTTTCGTGTCGCATGAATAACATTCGATGCCAGCACAATATCATACGTACCGGCTTCGAAGCCTTGGTCCAACGGGTTCTTCTCAATATCAAGAGCGCGAAAATCTATATTTCTGACATCTTGAAACTTTTCTTGCGCCGCGCCAAGGAAAGCAGTTGTGATATCGGTAAATGTATACTGAATAAAACGGGGCATCAATGAGCCGGCTTGTAATGCTTCGAGCATTGGCTTGGTTGCACCTCCTGTACCTGCTCCAACTTCCAAGATTTTGAGTCTGGGTTCTTTGTGAGCGATGAGCCTCACAACGTTTTGAAGTTGCGGATATGCCGCCAAATGGGAGAATCCGTGCTCATATATCTTGTTGAGGCGGCCATCTTCAAGCATGACATCCAGTGCACCCGCTTCACCACGAAGAATTGCAGGCATTTTCGTGCTCATGTGAGCAACCAGATCCGCCTCTGGGACCTTATCTCCGCATTTTTTCACAGTATCTTCGATAAGCTGCTTCCGTTCCGAATTAGAGAGCTTCGATGCTGGGGAGCTTTCGGAAAGGCTCTTCCCATTCCGAATCAAGAATTCGGTGTATTTCTTCAAATGCACAAACTGCTCCTTTAGATCAACTTTATCAGGCAGTGATTTGTAAGTGTCAAGGATAAGGAGCTCGGCGAGATCATCAAGGTGATGTGAAAGAGTTATCCATGATGCGTCGCTGGCGCCGCTTGGGTAGAGAGTCCGCATTCGCTCGCCGTGAAGCCTATCAATGTCAGGCTGCCAAACAAGCCGAGTATATGGTTGGCGATCGTTTTCGCTTGTGGGACGACCAAAGCCTCCTTCAAGTGAGTACAGTGATACTGTCAACTCAGCAAGTTGGCGACCTTCTGGGTCATATAGTTCTGTTGATCCGTGAGCGGAGCGCATACCATGACGGATACCGTAGCTCCTGAGGATCCCTTCTCCTGAAAGTGGTTCAGAATTCGATGTCTGCCAAATGGTCATATTATCAATGACAGCTGGTAAATATGCCTTGACGATCTCTTTTGCGTTTCCGTTATGAGCTGCAATAACCGCAAGCTGCATACAACCATCTAATGTTGTCGGATGGACCATGTATCGTGACTCCTGGACCATATTATCCTTCGTAGAGAGAAGGTTAATATATGACATGGCTTCATTTGACTCTGCGTTGGTATGGATGTCTTTTAGTGGACGGAAAGCTGGGCCATAATTGAGCCCAATGTTTTCCAGGGCTGCATACCATCTACGGTCGCTGCTATCCCTATTTTCGGCTCCTCTATGCCCTTTAACTTTGAGATCGGTTGTGGACTTGGCTTCGTTCGATTCTTCAATTTCAATCCTTCCGACAGCGTGCTCAATCGACTTGTCATCTGCGTTAACGGAGCTAACGCTAAAGTCGAACCTCTTTTTTCCTTCTTGCGATGATAAATCATTGAGTGCACGGAGATTGAACAATGTTTCTACTTCGCCTTCTGAATCAAGGACAAGCGGTGCGTTGATATGAAGACCCTGGAATGTGTAACCTTTGAGCGTCAAGCCATGAATCTCTGCGATCTGGGTCAATGCTTCAATTGCCATTGCCATATATCCCGCTGCAGGGAAAATGACGTCTTCTCCAACTTTATGATCTGAAATCCAGGGGATTTCCTTAAGCTTCAGTCTGTTCCTCCACTCTGGACTGAACGCGGAGTTTCCCAATTGACGGCTACCAAGAAGGTCGTGCCGCGGGTGTTTGCGGAACCTCAGTTGTCGGCTCAGCCTGTTCTCCGTCCAATGAATATCATTTTCGTAATTCCATTGGTATGTTGGTAAGCTCGGCAAGAACTTGCCTTCTTCCGCACCATCTGCGTTAACAGCCTTCATGTCCACATGGTAGCCCGCGATGAAGAGAGAGCCGGCCAGCTTCAGCATGTTTTCGACGCCGTCCTCATTTCGAAGTATAGTAGGGAGGTAGCTCAGGTTCTCATCGGTCCTATTTATAGACGCGCGAATTTGTCTGATGGGGCCTGCCAATGCTGAATGAGGACCTATCTCAATTATGTGGTTTACGTCGGGTTGTGCCGCAAGTAGACTTGAAAATGCCTGAGTGAACAAGACCGGATTTTCTAGGTTCTTCCTCCAATAATCAATGCCTACGTCATTCTGGCTGTTCAGAGCCTTGCCAGTTATGCATGAGTACATGGGTACATTTGTTGTCCTTGCTGCATGCACGAGCGAAGGCAGAGACGATTCAAAGCAGTCTTGGTAGTACTTTCCGGCTTCCTTCACCAGATGCGAGTGGTAGGCATTATTTGAAGTGTTGAGTTTCCGCGCAAAGACCCCGTCGTTCACTAGAGCTTGGTGAACCTCGTCGATTGCCGCAACGTCGCCACTGAGTGTTACGCTTTGAGGGGAGTTATGGCACGCAATGACAATGTCTGGTTGCTTCTCGATGTAAGGTGATACGTGGACAGCCCCAAGCCCAACAGCCATCATTGCTCCAGGCTTGTGACGGACAGCGACGGAGATACCGCGATAGTATGCCACCGCAATTGCCTCTTCTGCCGTCAACAATCCTGCAGCAAATGCTGCAGCCACCTCTCCGGAAGAGTGACCGACGGCACCCTTTGGATGTACGCCCCAAGACTTGAGCAGAACTGTGAGAGCAATCTGGATTCCTGTGCAAAGAGGCTGCGAAAGTGCAGCTTCTTGAACTCGACTTTCATTAGGTTTCCTGGATAATTCGTCCAACAGTCGCCAGGATGGTGGCGTTGGAAGGCAATCCAATGCGGCCTGCAGGATTTCAATTGTTTTGCGTACGATGGGATATTGCTGGATGAGGACATTCCCCATAGTTGGCCATTGTGCTCCTTGGCCAGTGAAAGCGAACGCGACAACTGGTTTACCGGATCGTGCCTTAGAATCGTAGCTGATTCTTCCTGGGACTAGTTGAGAGCCAATATCCTCGCCGACTACACCGGCTAACGCTGCACTTCTATGTTTTGTTCGTCGGTAAGCTAGAGTGTGTGCAATATCACGGGCGTTGTATTCGTTTGCAACATCAGCTAGCACTGCAATATTCCTTTCGAGAGTTGGCTGGTCGTGAGCCGAAAAGACAAGCAGGTATCTTTTACTTGCTTGATTCTTGACAGAATGATGGGCCAACAAAGTGGACTCCTCTATAGCTCCATCACAGTGTTCATCCATCGATTTTATATAGGATCTGCTTGCGGGCGATTGCAAAGATCCATTGACAGTAGCTTCATTGGTGAGTCGAAGCAGAATTTCAGGGGACTCCACGATGCAATGTGCATTGGCACCTCCGTAGCCAAAAGAATTGACACTGGCTCGCTTCATCAACCCCTTTGGCCATGGCGATAAAGACCTGACGACTTCGAGGCGTCCTTCTTTAAAGTCGATTGAGGGATTGAGTTTGCTGACTCCTACAGCAGCAGGAATGGTGCTGTTTTCGATACTCAAAACTGCCTTGACTACGCTGGCAAGTCCACTTGCTCCTTCAGTATGGCCAATATTAGTTTTAATAGAACCAAGAAGAAGAGGATTTTGAGAGTTCCGGCCCGCTGCGAAAACATTCGCAATTGCGGCGACTTCGATAGGATCACCGACTGGTGTTCCGGTGCCATGCAGCTCGAAATACCCAGTCTGGTCAGGACAGAGACCAGCCTTTGCATAAGCTGCTCTGATCACAGTCTCTTGGTCACCAGCACTGGGATGATTGATCCCTTGACTTCTGCCATTTGCATTGATTGCTGTGGCTCGAATGACCCCACGGACTGGATCGTTATCTGCAATGGCTTTGGAGAGCTTCTTCAAGTAGACGGAGCAGACGCCCTCTCCTCTCCCGAATCCATCTGCGCTCTCGTCAAACGTATGGCAGGTAGATGTTGGAGACAATACACCAAGCCTTACACTAGAAATTTGTTGCTCGATTCCAAGGATAATGTTTGTACCACCCACAACTGCGGCATCCGAATCTCCTGAAATAAGACTTTGGCAAGCCATGTGTAGGGCGTAGAGCGAGCTTGAGCAGGCTGTGTCGATAGTCAGGCTGGGCCCCTTGAGGTTGAAGACATAGTTGATTCGGTTGCTTAAAATTGTCATGTCGCTACCGGTCATCTGATATGGCACGCCGTATTCAACTTCTCTCGAATTCATACTGGCAACATCATGCGTAAAGCAACCCACATAGCAGGAGGTTTTGGAGCCTGAAAGTTCTTCGAGAGTAGCCCCAGCGGATTCAAAGCTTTCGTATACAACTTCGCAAAGCTTTTTTTGCTGAGGATCCATACTGGCAGCCTCGAGTGGACTTATTCCAAAGAATGAGGGATCAAACTGGCGGAAACTTTCATCGTGGCTCAAATAGTACCCGCCGCGGGTGGATATGCTTCCTGGTCTGTTGCTGTCGGGATGATACCAAGCCTCGAGATCGAATCGATTATTGGGCACATCTGACTGCGCGGACTTGCCTTCCCTCATAAGGTCCCATAGTTTGGAAAGAGAATATGACTCTCCAGGGAAACGGCAACCTTTTTCTTCGTTAGCAAGTAAAAAAGAGTAAATTAATACAGCTAATGCTCACCAATGCCTACAATGGCTATTGGCTCAAAGCTGCCCGTCCCTGACTTGTCTGCAGTAGCACCGAGTGGCATCTTGTTAGCCTTGGAGTCTGAAATATGAAGATAATTTTCTGGGCAGAGTTTTCAGATTGTTTGTGCTCTAATAGCTTCTATAACTTCGGCCTGGGATGCATGCAAATGGACTCTTATACTATTGTTGGAGGTTGCTCCCTTCCTTCCTCAGTATACACTGCACTGTCACAAAAATCTAGGATACCAACAATACAAACCAGCTCACCATTTAACAAGTCTCTACTCTATGGATGCAGATACAGACGCAGTCATCCTACTAGCTAGCATTCTGAGCCGTTATCGATTCGAGACGTCTTGCGCTTCGTCTGCACCACCTTCCTCCCTACAAAATTTTCCAGGGACCGATAAGAGTCTCTGGGTACCCCAGTTCTCAGTGTACCATGTCAACCGGGTGGCTCAAGAACTCAGTAAGCAGTGTTGGGGTGGTTTCCTTGGGCAGTATTATTAATTTCAAAGGTGCGTTGCATACTTTGCGGCACACATGCGGCACACTACTATATTTGCTTTTATCCATCAGCTGCAGGTTTGCAAGTCCTGAGTACAGTCACTGCGGGTACCAATATCGGGACCATCCAGGGATCGCTACACTTCGTATTCACTTCCGCGATTGGCAATGAGCTCCGGTTGAGGGTGGTCAGAACACGCACGGCACCAGCACCCTCAGGCCAATTTCTCTGCCACGTAGTTATGGAAGCGATTGTATATGGCCAGCATGACAAAGACTCCCGCCGGCGGATTACGGTACACTACAAGTCTGCCAAAGTCAAAATACTCCTGACTCTTGTGCATCTGCGCTCACTCACAGACGAATTTATTAGTATCGGGTGGCAAACTACAAATTTTAGTAGGTTCCCAACATTTACAAAATTCTCAATATGCATTAGTTGATAAATTCCACACTTGCCGTATCAACCCCATCACTCCTGCAATACTTGATAGCTGTGACTGCGCACCCAGAATTTAATTCGTATCGGAATTCACCTTTGCGTGCTTCGTGTTTGTATTTCAAAAGGTCATTGCTTTCCGTTTCTCTCCATCACAAAGCTGTTCTAGATCAATATCCCAATGTCCCGTATAATAGTAATAGGTGCAGGTGCGTATATACTATGAGCTATATTATTCCTTCCCCTTTACTTCACCGCTAAGCATATGACATAGGATGGGCTGGACTTGTAGCAGCCAAAACGTATTATGTTCCAATATGCTATTACTACGGCAATACTGATCCGCAATTATGATTTTAGGTACCTTCAAATTGAGCCACAAGCCGATCTCATTATTATCGACAGTGACAGTACCTTAGGCGGCACGTGGAGCAAAGATCGATTGTATCCAAACCTGGTTGCAGAAGCACACTTTGGGCTTTTCGAGTACTCTGACCATCCTATGTCACCCGAGGGCATTCTAGATGATGGTCGCATTCCTGGGGCCTCGGTACACAAGTACCTGGACGAATATGCTGCTAAATTCGACCTTAAAAAGAGACTGAGGCTAAGAACAACTGTCACGCGTGTGACTAGAGATCCAAAAAACAACGCTTGGTCGGTTCAAATTCAAGGATCTGATGAAATCATTCTTTGTGAGAAAATCATCATGGGAACTGGCCTCACCTCGGAACCGCTCATACCCCAAATACCGTGTCATGATTTCATGGGTGAGATCCTGCACACTAAAACTTTGGGACTCCCCGAGACCATTGATCGTATCAGTGACGCCAGTATCAAGCGAGTGCTTGTATATGGTGGGTCCAAATCTGCATTTGATGCTGTTCATTTCCTGCTTCAGCTCGGCAAGGGGGTAGAATGGGTGATTCGACCAGGCAACGGGCCCTCAATCATGTCACCTTTGCGTATACTGGGGAGACCGACATTTCGACTGTCAAACTCTCGCCTTATAGGCCTTTTCTCCCCTACCGTGTTTGATTTGTCAAGCTCGTGGTACAAGTTGATACACGGGCCCGGGTCTACCTTCATAGCAAGGAGGGCAATCAAGGCCTTTTGGAAGATTATGACATACTTAACTATATGGCCGGCTCATTATTTAAGGAGCGAGAATGGGAAGCGCTTACAACCGCAGCTTGGACTTATGAGGTAAAAGCACGCCCCTTCGGAAACACTGCTCGCTAATATTCGAATTCCAGTCTTTTCTGGTCCAGTGCTACTCTGGGAGTTATGACGCACCCTGAGCTTTGGGAGAAGATTCACAGAAGTGAGAAAATTAAAGTTCATCGGAAAGAAATCCAGACCTTTTCAGGATCCAATGCTATCTTTACAGATGGTTCGTACCTTGAAGCGGACATTGTTATCCTGTCGACAGGCTGGAAAACCAAGCACTCGATATTTTCGGACAAGGACTGTTTAGCTTATGGGCTACCATCCTTTCGAAAGGATGACATCCAAACTCAGCTTGAGTGGCGGAGACTGGATAATTACGCAGATGATCAAGTTGATTCACTTCTTCCTTTCCTAAAAGATACCCCCAGCATTCCAAATAAAGATTCGACAGAGAACGGGGCAACTCCCTATCGTCTTTACAGGCATATCATTCCAGCCACAGCTGCTGGCCAAGATCGGAGCATTGCTTTCATAGGCATGCTTCGGACCACTGGAGCACCACTGGTCTTTGAAGCACAGGCTCTTTGGGCCTGTGCATACCTTGCCGACAAGATTAACATCCCCCCGCGAAATGAGATGGAAGAAGAAGTCGCTTTAACTAATGCGTGGATCAAAAAAAGATACATATGCGGGCATAAAGTTCCGTTTGCACTGTTTGACTTCATGGCTGTGAGTATTATGGTCTATCTCTTGTACTCGCTCTTTCCGAAACATGGTATGCAGCTACTGACAGAACTATAGTACATCGATATACTATATAAGGAGTTGGGGATTAATAGCTACAGGAAAAGTAACTGGTTTGATGAAATCTTTGGCTTGTATAAGCCTAAGGACTTTTGCGGGGTTGTGGATGAATTTTTGGTACGGAAAAGTTATGATACAACTCGCAAAATCATACCTGCGAGATCGTGTGGGTTGGGAGTCTACGTCATCTATGCTGCTGCTGTCGTTGCGATCTTTGGGATATTGCTGTTCTGGAAACACCCCGATTGGATTCGTCTGTAGATAGTTTAAGATCAACACCCAGTGCGCAGAATAATGCGGAGTCAAGACGCAGCTCTGGTGTGGTTTCTGCTTGTGGAAACCCGAAGGAGGGGGGAGGGGGAGCATATTATGATATCTCCAATGTGGCTTTAATGTAGCGCGCTATTTTCAGTACAGCGTGCAATGGGAAATATGTTGTTTTTACCTCGACTGAATCGCAGCTGCCTAAATTACCCCTTCAAACTGAAAGAAAAGGAGACTTTTGTGTTAAGTAGCGTCGGACTCTAGATTAATTTTCATAATGCCACCGTGAGTCGAGTATATTGATGAGCGGTTTGCCGAATTACCTGAATCTAGCTTGAATTCATTCGCCATCTTGGCCTACAAGACTGCCAGCGACCTTCGCAGTATCTTCCCGCTTGCGTTCCGCGGGATCGAGTCCACAAATACTACACCCCCATCAAGTGACTTGTACCTTGCCATCTTGCTCCTGGCGAATTCTATTACATCATTTTCACTGAATTTGCTGGCAACTTTGGGATTCACAACAACATATGCGCGCGGAAGGTCACCATCGCACTGCTTACCGGGGACCTGAATTCCAACTATAGCTGCATCTATTATAAATGGATGCAATAGGAGAGTTGTCTCAAGTTCCGTTGGTGAAACTTGCCAACCCCTGACTTTGAGGAGGTCCTGAAAAGATTAGATGGACATCACATTGAAGATGAAATGAGGTCTACTGGTTGATATAAGTACTTACCTTGATGCGATCGATCACGTAAATCTTCCCCTTAGCCACGTAGCCTATATCACCTGTCTTCAACCAACCGTCTTCTATAATTTCAGTTGTGGCGAGTGTATTATTCAAATACTCATTCATTACGGAAGGGCCGCGGATGTGGATTTCGCCATTAGCACCTTCGTGCAATACTTCCACACCTTGATCATTGAACACCCTGTAAAGATGTGAGCAATTATATCTTCCCAAATTACCACAAATCTTTACCTTGCCTCCATGTTTGGCAATAATCTGCCAACACTTCCACTCATATCTCTCTCAGGCCATTGAAACGTGCTGACCCATCCCAGCTCCGTCATCCCCCACACCTGAGATACGATAGCACTCTCATGCAATAGTTCATACATACTTTCGTTTAAAGCTTGGGATAGTGGCGAGCCGGCACACCAAAGTACCCGCAGGCTCTCCAACAAATGCGGTGAGATGCCCCCTTTCACGAAACCGGCTACCATTGGCGGCACAACTGCTGTCTCCGTGATACCGTAACGGTGGATATACTTGGTAAATTTATAGAGCTCAAAGCGGCTCATTATATAGGTTGTGCAGCCTGACTTCAACGGAGAGATATGTGCCAATGGAGCGGCAAAGGCATGGAATTGCGGAAGTGAGATCAGACGAGAAATTGCGTATGGTTTTTTCGTAATGGATTTCATCGAAATGCCAGCTGCTACGTGGGCATAGTGGGAGAGGCTAGCTGCTTTGGGCATTCCTGTTGTTCCACTCGTTGATAGGAGTGCAGCCGTGGTAGATTTGGCACGCTTCTCGTTGTTGAAACGTATCCAGTCTTGTTCACCGTAGTGAAGAAGAACTTCCCAAGACTTGAACCCTGCACAAACGTTCATCGTATACCCGGTGGGGAATATGTATACACGGGAAGCTAGGATCTTGCAGTGAATTAGAGCTGGTACTGCCTTGTCCAAGAGGCTTTCCTCGATGATGAGATACTTTGACCTTGTGGTTGACAAAAGGTGACCCAATTCAAGAGCAGTATAGCTTGGATTGGAACCCACAAAACACCCTCCTGCACCAATAACACCAAGATAGATAGACGAGTAGAGAATCTACATAGGAGTTGGTAAGTTTGTTTTGTAAAATATATCTTCACTGACATGATTGAATGCATGGAGACAGACAGCGTCGCCGGCTTTCAACCCAACAGCGTTGAGGCCTGCAACAAGTTTACGAATAATAGACAGCACTTGGTGAGTTTTCAGTTGTTGTTCATTATCAGCAGCGTTGATGAAGATCTGCATTAGTTCATGGTAAGTAGAGCAGAGAGACTTTTGGAGATCATTTGTCGTCTCACTTACATTCTTGTCGGCATCAACCACAGAATCGTCGAAGAGCCAAGAAAGTAGATCCACCGTCGGTATCTCATTATATACGTCAGGATAGAAAACCATGGTTATAATTAGATCATATAAACAGAATTACGTATGTGTAAAATATAATTGACAGACAATAATGTCTTTCTTCAAAATGTCACGAATATGTATTTCAATGGCAATTTGATCTTACTGATGTCATGTGGAAATTAAGATACTGTAAATATGACAGCACTAAAATAATTTTTTACATGTGTATATATTAGCGCCATGTCACTTACTATCTAGAGACATATTTACTAAACTTAAGTTAGCCAAGAAAGAAAAATTCAATACGGGGGTCGAATGTCACAACGTGAGAAGCAATTGTGCAGCATAGGCATCTGACAAACGGTAGTCAAAAGTAGCGAGATCTCCACGTACTGTAACATCCGCGGTGGGAAGTAAGCTCTCGATTGAGCTCTAGTATCCTGTGCTCTGACCTCCAATCCTACATCTGAGCTTCGAGCCAAGATGATCGTCAAACTCTCGGTCAATTAATATCGAAGACATCTTCCTCTTCGTGGAGGTCTGATATGCTTGACTAATTTGATTCGACGAAAACCAATGTCCCGGATTAAATCCTTGGCATGCAAGCAATGTATTTCCTGGTCTCCAGCTTTATACAGTACCGATCGTCGAATGCGGGGTCGCGACCCGAGCTTACAAAGAGACTTGCGGGATGAAGCGTTTTCTGACCTGCAGTCAGCTCACTCAGTCTGAGTGGGGGTGATTATGCAGCCGATTGGCGGGTTTCTCTTACAAGCAGCGACCACAGATACTAGGCTGATGATTTACGTACCAAGAATATTATTGCTGAAATATGGCTTTAGAGTGGAATCAATCAACGAGTAAAGACTAGCGTGTAAAGATGAATAAATTATCAGTCTCGCGTAACATATCTAAATATGTAAGCGAGGACGGCTCGCGAAAAGGCTTGTCTACTTCCAGTTATTAAATCTAAAAAGAGTCTGACTCGCATGGGAAGGTAGTATTCTACTGGTTCAAAGTCTGGTGAACAGTCTGGTGATAGCCTCATACTTGTTTATTGGGCATTATAAAGCTCTATTCGTGGACTCCGTTCATTGATAAGCTCCAGCTTCTATATCCACGATAATCAAGCAACCTTTATCACAAAGTGTATCAACATACCCCGAGGCAACTGCCTGACCTTGTCGAAAGAACGCTTAGAATTCTCCCAACATCCTCCTGAGATTACAATGTCTTTCTTGCCAGCTATTCCTGAGCCTCTGGTAATGCTAGCTCGGAACCCTTTCCTCACAGATTTGAGTTCTGACGGTCCAATTCCGTATGTGATGCGACAAAAGCTCACAAAGGCGCCACCAATACCTTCGGCTGGTGATATTACAGGCCGTACGGTGCTTATCACTGGTGCCACGGGAGGTGTCGGGCTCTCTGCAGCTCGGCAATTTCTTGAGCTAGGAGCAGTACTCATTCTGGGAGTGAGGAGCTTGACCAGAGGTGGCGTTGTCAAGAATCAGCTATCGAAAGATGTGCCCGGGTGTTCTGTGACAGTTCTACTACTTGATCTGGCTTCTTTCGAATCTGTGGAGCACTTTGCGAAGAATCTGCGTGTCTTACTTGCAGGAAACGGCCTGGACATCGCAATTATGAACGCGGCATTTCTATCCAAAGATCGCCACACCACCGTTGATGGCCATGAGATGCTACTGCAAGTCAACTTCCTGAGCACGGCATATCTGAGTCATCTATTGGCACCCCTCTTGAAGCAAGGGGCCAGATCAGGACGTCTTGTAGTGGTATCTTCTGAAGCACATGCTTGGGTCACCTATTCCCCACCCGAGGGCATCAATATTGTTGAGGCACTTGATGCTGAAACCACGAAGTTTGCGGACAGGTACAATTTATCCAAGATGCTTGTTACCTTGTGGACTGAGGCGTTCGCCAACTCCGTCGAAAGTAGCGAGCTGGAAGTGGCAATAACTACTCCTGGGTTCTGCGATTCCGACTTGTTTAGGGATAGCAAGGGTGCGCTTCTCAAACTTATCAATCTCACATCAGCCAGACCTGTCAGCTACGGGGGCAGAACCCATCTTCATGCTGCAACGGTACCTTTGGCCGTCAATGGCCAATACTTCAGGGACGGAAAAGCAACTCCGTGAGAAGTCCCGAAGGAATCACCTTTAATGATACTAATTGAAAACAGGACGTCGAAGTTTTGCCGCAGCGATGCCGGCATTGAGTTGCGCACCAGAATTTTCACTGAAGTGAACGAAATATGGAAAGCACGGAACAAAGACTTGGTCTCAGACTCCTGATTTAAGGCAAATTGATGGGTATCTTATAGTTTTCAATTTATTGTGCAATTCTTTTTGACAGCTTTTCCAATGACTTGAAGCCTGTTCCTCCGTGACTTCCACTGATAGAATTTCTCTCTCCATCAAGCTTAAAATCAGAATTCTTGTCTAGTCCCGCCTCTCGATATGTCAGAAGCAAACCAATTACGGTACCGGGACCAAAGACCAGCCCTAACAATAATGCCAATGTCAAGCTGATTCCAGATTGTATCACGGATGAGTCCAACCAGATCCAAAGAAGAGTGGAAAACATGATTATGATATAGTCAAATTGCAAGAATGCCAGGACTTTACCATCGAAGCTGGGCGCCAGCAGATTTGGAACATAGAACTCCCACAGAGACAAATCTGTTTGGGAAAATATTCCTGCAGTGGTATAAAGATGGGTCAAACTGGAAACCAACGTAGCACCAAGGTAAAGAACTTTCAGATGAGTCATCTGGCGGCGAGAAGCTACAGCTGGCTTTGGCGAGTTGATAGTATCAAATACAGCAGACAATACCAGGCGAGTCGCGGGAATTAGCACCGGGAACAGCTGAAAGATTCCAATACATAATTGATTCTTGGATACCGACCAGCGGGAAGAATAGAATCCCAAAAATGCTGGAAACACGTAGCCTATGACAATGCTAGGCAACAACACGCGAGCACTCGAAGCTGGAAGAGTGCGGCTACGAGTTCGTAGGCTTGGCAATCTGAGCTGACAGAAGAAGTACATTGGGACGACCAAAGCGCCAGCGACGACTTGGTAAGCCAGGAGCCAGATGGTTGAGCTGGGAGGCAAATTAGCTGAGGCTACAACTTTGTGTGCAATGAGATCGAGCGTACAATTGTGTTGAAGTTCGCTGGTTCTCAATCACATAACTCTCGACAATGAACAGTACCATGATTGGCGTAAGTTCTCCAAGAAAGTTCATCAGGAACAGTCGGCCAAGGGGAAATTTATCGCTCGCCACCGGGAATGTGAAAGAAACCATATTGGCTAAAAATGCGTCGATCGGTCTAATTCCAGTGTAGGTGGTTCGTAGCGGACTCGTGTCCGCGAGAATACCTTTCGTGATGTTTTGATCCATTGTGTCAAGAGCGCCATTTGAGATGAACACGCCCCATAAGCAGAACGCAGCAAGTAGCGAGAGCAGTGGGAAGAGGTAGAAAGTCGGAGTCTTCGACATGTTGACAGTCAAATCCGTGAAAATGATAGCAACATAGCAGCTTAGGGAAATGACATAAAAGAATGAGAGAGCTCAAGCCCATGTTGATTGTGCGTGCTAGTGGTGGATCGCAACAGATCGACGGTGCGGAGATCTTTCCAAATCCGTTACCGAACTAGAAGACAACCCACCGGATCTCCAGAAAGTAACCTGCAATGTGATCGCTTTCGGTGACGTGCAGTCACCCTTGTAGCGTCGATCCTGTTAGTTGATCCAAGCTGTCGGTACAATCAAAAATAATTTTCTCCACTACTTGGATGGCAAGCTGACCGGGTGGGGCGTCCCTTGTTCATTACAAGAGGGGCACAGTATTCCCATGTTAAGTAGCTGTGCTTATCTTTGTAAGACTGGACGGCAGCAATCTGCAAGGGTAACGCTATCTATGCGGATCTATGCAGCTTAGACGATGCCGACCTTGCGGTTGTTGATTTTGGGGTACTTAAGAATCCCCCAGAAAAGTAGGTTGAGGAAATGGCGTCCTGAACAGCTAACCATAATAACATACCCAATATGAGTATTATCGAGCTCACCAAGACCATTAAGGCAACTATCGCAACCCTCCCACCGGCCGCGGAACTGAAGAAAGATGAACGTATTGCTCTCTTCGAAGCGTGCGAGAAGCTAAAGAATGCTATCCAAACCCCGTTTGAGGCTACTCAGAAGATTCTTTTTGCAGTAAGCTTGGGTGATGCCCAGACCATCCTAATACTAGCTAACTTGCTTGCACTAGCCACATCAAGTCGCTGCGGTACAGATAGCTATCGATGTCGGATTATTTGATATATTGGTAGGAGGTGCTGAGCTTAGTGTCGCAGAGCTTGCGGAGAAGACAAAGATGCAGGAGGCGTTAATTGGTAAGTCCTTTTTCGGCGGTAATTGAAACAAGCTAATCAAATGTTTCTTTGAAAGTACGATGGATACGCATGCTGGCCGGTATGGGTCTTCTGAAGGAGCTCCCCGGTGGCAAATTGAAGGCTTCGGATCTGGGATTGGCTTTTACAACCAATTCTCCCTACGCCAATGCTTCCATTTTCTTGTTAGTATTATATTCATACGACTAGAATACAAAACTAACCGCGTGTTTGAACTTCAGGACCAAAGTACACGAAGTATGTGCCAAACTCCCTGAATATTTGAGGAAGACCGGATACAAGAACCCCAAAGATGCATTCGATGGGCCTCTGCAATTTGTCAATGGCAACCAAGATCATTATTTCACTTTCATCGAAAAGAATCCCAGGGTTCAGTCGGCATTCAACCAGACCATGGCTATTCCCCGTCTCTCCTTCGGTGAAGAAGAGTGGTTCGAGTACTTCCCGGTGAAAGAGAAGCTGCTGAGGGGCATCACCGAGGACGATATTCTTCTCGCTGATATCGGTGGTGGCCGAGGGCATGATCTAGTAGCTTTCCAAAAGAAGTACGCCGGCGTGCCTGGGCGGCTCGTCCTTCAAGATTTGCCCGTTGTGATCAACAACCTTAAGGGACTACCTAAAGGCATCGAGCTAGCAGCGCATGACTTCTTTACCCCGCAACCACTCAAGGGAGCGCGAGCATACTATATGCGAACAGTTCTCCATGATTGGCCAGACAAACAGGCACAAAATATTCTGAAGAACTTGCGGGATGCAATGGGCAAGGATTCTCTGTTACTAATTTATGAGCTGATAGTGCCGGATGAGGACCACACGGTCTGGCATGCACAGATGGACATCACGCTGATGGCAACATTGGCTGCTTTGGAGCGTACAAGACAGCAATGGGTTGATTTGCTAGACGCGGCGGGTCTCAAGCTGCAGGCTGTCTGGGAGCCAAAGAATGGAGTTTCCGGCTCAGGAAGTTTGTTAGAGGTTGTGCTTAAGTAGATACTACCAATTAGAAAGCCTCGAATTCAACATTTTGGCCTTTCTGAACCGCATTCATTTAATTTAACTTCATACCCTGAATGAAGTTGTACTGGTTCAACCTTAGCAACATTGAGTGGACGATTACCGCCGAAGAAATTCTCAAACGAAAGCTTGGGAAGATTGTAAAGAATTGTAGACATTGATAGTACAAGAAAATAATTAGCATTAAACAATCGCAAGAAATAGTCCCAAAGTTTGGGCGGTAGAAAGATACAGGAGAAGTAGGCAACGCTATCGTACATCGACTCCAACCTCCGTTTGAAGGTCTTTTACTCTAATTCTGTACCCTTCGTTCCCACTTGACGACGGCAGGGCCCAATGGTCTGCTAAAGAGACTTCTATAATCTGTAGCGACAACCTTGTTACTCCCATCTACATTGGCGAACCTGAAGTCCCTTATGACAGACCCAAGTATAGTCTGCAGCTGTAAATATGCGAATTGTTCCCCAATGCACCGATGTCGTCCAGCTCCAAAAGGAAGGTAAGGAGAAGAAGCTCCTTTACTCACGAGACCCCAACCATAATCTTCCTTCTCTTCCGGTGCGCTTTCTTTCAAGTGAGCTGGAGACAGCCTCGCGTGGCGTTTGCAAGGTGACTCATCCCATCTGTGTGGCTCCCACAGAAATGGTTCTGGAAAGTGCTCTTCCATGAGACTAGTGGCACCCGGAGAGGCGAGGAGACTGTGGGTAGTTGGAATGATGTACGACGTGCCATGAACCGGCATTGGTGAGATAACCTTTCGTAGTATTGAGTGGATCGGAGCGTGGATGCGTAATGTTTCTTTGACAACTTGGGCATGGAGCGGAAGGCTAGAGAGATCTTGATATGTCAAGGCTTTCAAGGTTCCATCTGAATTTGCCCCAAGCGAATCTCTCTGTTCCTGGAGAAGTTCCTCCTGAATATCAGGTCTCGAAGCAAGCCGCAATAAAACCCAGGAGATAGTCGAAGACGAAGAGTGTTGACCAGCCATAAGTAGCGCGATCATGATGTGCGCCACTTCTCGATCTGTAACTGCACTACCGTCCTTATACGTGCTGTTCATGAGATTCCAAATCATACCTTCCCTCCCACTTGCTTCCAGCTCAAGAATTTCTGTCTTTCTTTTGTGCTCAATAATTGCTGCATATGAGTCTGCCATCTTCTTCTGGGCGCGATCTCTTTTTCTGTTGTGAGGAAGTGGTGCCCATGGGAGCATGAAGTTGATAGGTGTGAAGCCCATGTCAAGGTCATGGTAAAGGTCTGCAAAACTTGAATCGAACTTTTCGCGAACTTCTTTCCCCTGCAATGAAACACTCGCGGTATAAATTGTGAGTTCTGCCATGGCCGATGGAAGGTCGAAAGTGCCGCTTTTGGTAGCGAATCGCCCATGTGTGGCATCTTTGGAAAAGAAGGTACGGGTTTCCAAGGTGATAAGGCGGACATACGACTGCAACTGTGAAGCGGTCAAACCATACTTAACGAACTATACAAATGGTCAATGCGATTCAATTTGGGTTTTTTGAAGGCCTAGCCAACCTTCTTTTGCTCCATGAATTTGGCATTGGGGACGTCGTAGACAACATCTTTACCGAAGACGGGAGTTGTCAAAGGGCTATAAATTTGCTCGGCATTGACATGCTTCAATTTGGCGTTCAAGATGAAGTCGTTTCCCTGCGTACCTAGATATACCGTCGTTTTCTTGCCTAGGAGAATGAAGGTAAAGATATCGCCGTACTTCTGGCGACACGAGAAGAAGAACTTGTAGGGATCGATGCCGTAAGCAATAGTACTGCCAACGAATGGAACCCAGTGGAACACGAGAGGCGGTTTAGTCGGATCCTTGGACAGGAGTTGTCGGGCAATGTTCTGCAGAACGCAAACGGCGAAGAAAGTTGTCAAGCCGAGTCCAATCAGCTTAGCAGTGCTGTGCTCGTCAGCAAGAACTGTGAAGGCGTCGACCGCGCGCTGAAGCAGGGTCATACTCGTATTGAAGATGGATGATTGTATAATTGTACTGCTGCGGCAGAGGTTGATTACGCACCAAGGTAGACGCGGTGTACTGTCAATGTTCAGGCGTACTGGACAGTACTGTAATCGGAGCACGTGACGCTCTCGCTAAGCCCCCCTCCCCGCGCGGCTAAAAGCGGGCGCTAATTACCTTTCTCTAGATACTTAGTAGGACTTACTCAAATTTAGTAGGGTACTGCCTATAGGTAAGTCCAAGTAGTTTTACGGGGTAATGATGACGTGCATGCTGTACACACCTGCAGGCAAGTTGCCAGGGTGAGGCTGATTTCTCAGTGGGGCCGGGTGTAGTATTGTGGGGCTTACAGTACAGTAGTCTCTGAAATGAGACATCACAATCGCAAACCTAGAATTCGCTGCAGTCAGCAGTCGGCAAGAGACCCGGCATAATGACAAAGCAGACTGCAGTGTGTGTAGATCTAACCTAATGCAGGTGCGAATACGAGGAGCCCTGCGGCTCGATGACGAATAGGTTGCAGTGATTAACGTTAATTTGTTCCATAACTGTGCCGTACTTCCCGCTGCGTGCTCCTTCTCCTGCTCCTGCATCACACTATCTTGCATATGGCGGTCTGAACCGGCGCGTGTACTGACAATAATTCGAAGGTTCAGTTTCAGTCCGAAAGACTGCCAGAAAATCTCATAGCCATCTTACCGTTGTTATGGTATCGTAGCAGTTTGCTTACCGCTGCGTTGGATATTAATATTACATTTAATTTGTATCTACGGACTCTACTAATGTAACAAATACGCGGAACAAGACGGTAGGCTTACAGTAAATAACGCTACCTTGGTACTTTCCTTTGAATCATTTCTCAAAGTGATCACGCACTGCAATTCAACCGAGCAATACAGAGATTTCTTAAGATTATTGAATTTCACAAATATCACAACTTGGTCATTTAGCTCCTTAATTTCTTCAATAGCTTAAAATGGATAACTTCAGCTTTCCCAGCTCCGTCACCGATCTGACGGACACGTCAGGGACATCGTTTGAGATGGAGAATCCGGCGGAGGAAAACAAGGCTAGCCTGTCGATACCCACTAGATCATTGACAGTCTTTCAAACTTCCCAGACTCAGGTACTGAAGAGCCTTGTGGAACTAGATGTACACTTAGCGAAAGGCGAAAAGGCGAAGAGACAGGTGCTATTGAATGGAAAGAACTTGGATATAGCTTCACTGGTTGCAGTTGCTCGGTAAATGAACAACTCCTAGAAGTGTCTAATGTGCTGACGGTCTCGGGGATAGATTTGAAGTATCTGCGGGCATCGACAACGATCCGGCGCTGACGGAGAGGATCCAAGCAAGCGTTGATTTATTAAAGCACATGCTTGACGCTGGCACCTCCATATATGGTATGATCTAACCTTCAATCTTCATGTCGGATTCTAACAATTCCCCTCGATAGGAATCACAACTGGCTTCGGTGGAAGCGCTGATACCAAAACAGATAGGTACAAAGACTTGCAAGTCGCTTTACTACAGATGCAGCTCTGTGGCATCCTTCCAGAACATGGAAAAGCAAGTACAGGAAGCACGGATTCCTCCCTCTCATATGAGGAAGGTCTTGAGGCAATGTCGATGCCAGAAAGCTGGGTCAGAGGAGCTATGCTAGTCAGAATCAACGCGCTCATTCGCGGCCATTCGGCGGTTCGTCAATCAGTCATTGAGACTCTTGCGAAGCTACTTCGGAACAACATTGTGCCCTTTGTTCCACTGCATGGCAGCATCTCGGCGTCTGGAGATCTCAGTCCTCTATCTTATATTGCAGGCGCCATTGAAGGCAATCCCGACGTCTATGTTTGGACAGGACCCAAAGGAAGCAGAAAACTGACTCGAGCTAGTGAATGCTTGAAATCATTTACAATCGAACCTATTCTTTTTGGACCCAAAGAGAGTCTGGGAATTTTGAACGGAACGGCTTTCTCTGCTGCTGTGGCTGGTCTTGCAATGCATGATGCGAACAACCTAGCACTACTTGCTCAAGTTCTCACTGCAATGGGAGTTGAGGCTCTCACAGGATCCACAGAGAGCTTCGACCCTTTCATTTCCTCTATAAGACCCCATCGAGGACAGAATGAGGTTGCCAAGAACATTTCTGTCGCGCTTATTGGTTCCAGATTGGTACAAGAAAGTCGAGACAGAGACTCACGCTCCTTGAGACAGGATAGATACGCCCTTCGAACGGCATCTCAGTGGCTTGGTCCGGGTACTGAAGATCTTCTCCTTGCAACTGAGCAGGTTGAAACGGAATTGAACTCAACCACTGATAATCCTTCAATTGATGTTGAATCGCAACAAACATTTCATGGAGGTAACTTCCAGGCTGCGAGTATGACTTCCTCCACCGAAAAAACAAGGTACTGCAGCAACTCTTTCTGACAGAAGTTCTCATCCCTAACAAATTTGCAAGTCAAGTTTGTTCTTGTGCTCCATTGACTGACATTAGAATCGTGGTATACAGGCTTGCTTTGCAAATGATCGGAAAGCTGCTATTTGCACAATCTTCAGAATTATTGGACGTGAAAACGAACAACGGATTACCGCCAAATCTAGCACTCGACGAGCCAAGTCTCAGCTATACCCTCAAGGGTGTAGACATTAACATGGCGGCATACATGGCCGAGCTGGGGTTTTTAGCAAATCCTGTCAGCAGCCACGTTCAGTCAGCAGAGATGGGGAACCAGTCCCTCAATTCTATGGCTCTGGTATCAGCAAGATATACCCACAAGGCCGTCGATATTGTGTCTTTAATGGCAAGCGCTTACTTGTATTCACTTTGCCAAGCCTTGGATCTTAGAGCATTTCAAGAGATCTTCTTGGCGGCGTTGCGCCCTAAGGCGTTCGACATTAGTGCTAAGTATTTTTACCAAGTTGTGTCAGGTGCCCAGCTGGAAAGTTGGCAGGAACACATCTGGATCGCACTTGAGGATAATCTTCCATCGACGGTTTCCAAAGATTCAACAACACGCTTTTTAGACCTCGCTAATTCTGTTAAACCCCTTCTTCTTGACCTGTTTGTTCTTCGAGCTGACCCAGATGGCGATGAGCCTGGCATGAACCCAACTACTGTCGATGGTATCCTCATAATCCAGGACTTCACTGCAGAATTGGCAGCTGTTGCACGAGATTTGTTCATCGCAACGCGCGAATATTACGCTCAGAACCCCGACGCCACTCCTTTTCTGGGTGCAGCAGCAAAGCGCATGTATGTGTTTGTGAGAACAGATCTGGGTGTTCCGATGCACAAGGGACTGGCTGATCATCCTGTACGGAAGGCTGGCGATGGTAGAAACGGAAATGGCTTGCAGAACACAGGTAGCTGGATTAGTAGAATTTATAGAGCAATAAGAGACGATAGGGTTGCAAAGGTTGTGGGTGAGTGCCTATAGATTAGAATACCCCTGCTGCAATTTACCTTGATTTACAACAGAAGCTTTTAGTAGATGCAATGATCTTTTCCAACCCCCTTAGAGTTGTGGTCTTCAATTAGTCTTAACCAGCTCATTTAATATCTTTGCCGGAACTCCTGTACATGGGCTGCAGTCGGGCTATCCCCTCGACCGTTCGGGCTCCCGCAGCAAGGAGTAAGCACTGTGGCCGTGCACTGAGATTTGGAAACCGCTTATAGCGCTCAGTCCACCGTAATGTTAGCAGATACTCGCTAGAGATCCAGGCTTTGATACCCTGAAGCTCACTAGTAATACAGGGCAAATTCGTGCACTTCCTTCTGGTCCGTCC
>Ga0247778_1000715_pt1 | contig 29951 bp, 25 predicted proteins | sample UWRJL049202B5_FD_179939 | JGI IMG/M metagenome (GOLD analysis project Ga0247778, IMG submission 179939) | Plant litter microbial communities from Arlington Agricultural Research Station in Wisconsin, United States - UWRJ-L049-202B-5 | ecosystem: Environmental > Terrestrial > Plant litter >...
GGGCACGAAGTAGCGGGCAGGAGCACGGCCGCGCCGACTTCGCGCGCGCGAATGGGCGCGGCTCGCACGGGGCGTTTGTCATGAGAGACAGTGGTCTTTTGATGTGGTGGGCCGCGTCGACGTATACTCACGGCGCACGACCCTCGAGGAGATGAGATGTCAGAGACGAATGTAGCGGAGGCATCCGACTCCAGCAGCCAGCTCTCGGAGCCGAGCTCACTCGCTTGGATCAAGAAGCTCGTTTCTTTCGACACGGTCAGTCGCCATCCGAACCTAGGCTTGATCGAAACCGTACGCGACGAGTTACGGGCGGCGGACATCGCGGCAACGCTCACTCGCGATCCTTCCGGCAAGTGGGCCAACTTGTTCGCGACCGTGCCCGCGCACGACGGCACGACGCAGGGCGGTATCGCGCTCTCGGGCCATACCGACGTGGTGCCCGTCGATGGCCAGAGTTGGCAGAGCGATCCATTCCAGCCGGTCGTGCGCGAGGGGCGGCTGTACGGCCGCGGCACCTGCGACATGAAAGGCTTCATTGGCACGGCTTTGAGCTTGCTGCCCCAGATGCTCGGCGCTCGGCTCGCTCGTCCGATCCACTTTGCGCTCTCTTTCGACGAAGAAATCGGCTGTGCCGGCGCGCCGCTGATGATCGCAGACCTGGAACGGCGGGGCGTGGTGCTGGACGGCTGCATCGTCGGCGAACCGACGGGCATGCGCCCGGTGATCGCGCACAAGGGGATCAACGTCTATCACTGTAGCCTGCGCGGACTCGCGGCCCATTCGTCCTTGACGCCGAAGGGCATGAACTCCATCGAATACGCCGCACGCTTGATCTGCTTCATCCGCGACTTGGCCGACGAGCTGCGCACGCAAGGCCCGTTCGACGAGCTGTACGACGTGCCCTTCAGCACCGCGCAAACCAGCACCATCCAGGGCGGCAACGCGATCAACACCGTGCCCGCCGAGTGCAGCTTCGTGTTCGAGTTTCGCAATTTGCCGACGCTCGAGCCACCCCGTGTGCTGTCCCGCATCGAGAGCTACGCACGTGGAACGCTGCTGCCCAAGATGCAGAAAGAATTCGCCGGCGCGGCGATCGAGTTCTCGAAGATCGCCAGCGCGCCGGGGCTGGACGCTTCGGAGGAGGCGGCCATCACCCAGCTCGTGCGCCGGCTCACCCAAGACCAAGAAAAACGCAAGGTCGCGTATGGCACCGAGGCCGGTTTATTCGCGCTCGCGGGCGTGCCGAGCATCGTCTGCGGTCCCGGCGACATCGAGCAAGCACACAAGGCGGACGAGTACGTCACGCTCGATCAGTTGTTCGCTTGCGAGGCTTTCTTGGGCAAGCTCATCCAGAGCTTGTCCGTGCCCGCAGAGCCGATTTGACCGTACGCAGCGCTTCAAACTTCTGGATTCTCGGCGGCGCCGGCCAGGGTCGGGCTTCGTTCGCTGGCGCTGGATGCCTGCTCGTCGAACTCGGTCGGTTCTGGGTCGCGATCCGGCAGCGAAACAGGATTGAAGCCGCCGGATTGCTTGCGCCACAGCTCGGCATACAGCCCACCTTGGCGCAGCAGCTCGGAGTGTGAGCCGTCGGCGACGATCACCCCGCGATCCAGCACGATCAGCCGATCCATATCCATCACCGTGCTCAGGCGATGGGCAATCGCGATCACGGTCTTGCCGGCCATGGCTTCTCGCATGGCGCTTTGAATGATCTGCTCGCTCTGGCTATCGAGCGCGCTCGTCGCTTCATCGAGCAGCAGTATCGGAGCATTTTTCAAGATCGCGCGTGCGATGGCGATGCGTTGGCGCTGCCCGCCGGAGAGCTTGACGCCGCGTTCACCGACCATGGTCCGATAGCCGTGCTCTTGCTCGGCGATGAACTCGTGGGCATGTGCCCGGCGCGACGCGAGCTCCACCTCCTCATCGCTGGCGCGGGGGCGGCCATAGCGGATGTTCTCCAGCAAATTGCGATGGAACAGAGTCGTGTCTTGGGGAATCAGCGCGATCGATTGCCGGAGGCTTTCTTGAGTCACGTGCCGAAGATCTTGGCCGTCGATGCGGATGGCGCCCTCGACCGGGTCGTGCATCCGCATCAACAGGCCCATGAGCGTGGTCTTTCCAGCGCCGCTCGGGCCGACGAGCCCGACGCGCTGGCCCGCTGGAATGATCAGCTCGAAGTCTTTGACTACGGTGCGCAATCGGCGCTGCTCGTCCGTGGAGGGCAGCTCGTAAGCAAAGGCCACGCGCTCGAAGTGAATGCTCCCTCGCTCCACGTTTAGCGGACCCGCGGAAGGAATATCGGTGACCGTAGGGGGGACGATCAACGTGTCGATGCTCTCGCGAGCCGAGCCTACTTGATCGTAGAATTCTGGAATACGCTGACCAATGTTGTAAGCAGTTTGCAGCAGCGAGCTGGTGAGCGTCGTGATCATCACGAAGTCACCCGTGCCGATCAGCCGGTGGATCCAGGCGTACAGGGCGCCACCGACGAACACTAGCCACATCGTGATATCCATGACGTACTGCACGCAGCGCAGGCGGACCACGGCGCGATAAGAAGCGCGGCGGCGCTCGAACTCTTCACCCGTGTAGCGCTTGAGTTGTTCGTCTTCGAGCGCTTGATTGGCGAAGAAGAACACATTGCGGATATTGGTCAGCACATCCACCATGCGGCCCGTGACGGCGGCCTTCGCCTCGTTGCTGGCCACCGCGCGCCGCGTGCACTCTCGGCCAACGAGCAGGCTGACGCTGAAATACACCAGCACCGAAAGCACGGCCGCCGCGCAAAACGCAGGGCTCGCGAGATAAAAATAGGCCGCGACGAAGGCAAAGAAGCAAGCGCTGGGAATGAAGTCGAACACCATCATGTCGAACAACACCAGCACTTGGTCGGGAAGCATGATGGCCCGGTGCGCGATCTTTCCCGACAGAGTGTTCTCGAAATAAGAGCTCGAGAGCCGCTGGGTGTAGGCGAAGACCTCTTCCTTGATCCGCTGCAGCATCGGCGAGCGCGTCCGATACGAGCTGAGCCATGCTCCTCCGTCGATCGCGAAGCGGGCCACCACCAGCCCGACGAACCACGCGAACGGTGCGAGTAGCCGGCGGCTCTCGGCAGCTGGGTCGTGCAAGGAAAGTACGGTGTCGGTCAGGCGCTTGGTGGCGTAAGCGATCGAAGCAAACGCGCCACGGCTGAGGACCGGGAAGACGAGCACACCCAAACAGCCCCCCGGGAACTGGCGGTAGAAGTGAAACGAGAACGGCCAAAGGCGATTGGGCAGAGTGGGAGTCGTCATGGGAGCGCTGCTCGGAAAGCGACGAAGAACGCGCGTACGGTGCGGATTTTACGCGCTGTCTACTATGATAGATGCACGGTTGCGGCAATGATCGCGTCACAGCAAATGAGTTTCTGCCTGCCGACAGTGTGTGATGAACACTTCCGTCGCGTGCGCCTGATTTGGGGCGTTTGCTGACTGTGCAGCGACAGGTCAGGGTACTTCATCAGGGTACTTCACAAGTAACCCACGCCCCGTTCCTCCTTTGGCTCGAATCTCCGAGAGGCGCTACGATGTTCAAGTTCCATACTTTCTTTGCTCCGATCGCGGTCGCGTGCGTTGCCTGCGGTGCCAGCTTCACGGCCAATGAGGGCAACGGCAGTGCCGCCGGCGGGGGCAATGCGGGTGAAGCGAGCGGTGGATTCACGAGCGAAGCGGGCGGCTCCAGCGTCGGCGACGCCGGCGAGCTCGACGCGGGCGGCAGCAGCGCTGCGGGCCAGCGCTCGACTGCGGGCGCGGGTGGTTCGGTCGTGGGCGCGGGCGGTACGATCGGCGCGGCCGGCTGGGGCTCGGGTCGTGGTGGTTGGGGCAACGGCGGCTGGAGATCGGGCGCGGGCGGCGGCGCTACCCTCGGTGACTGCGCCACGCTGCAACAAGAATATGAAGCCGCGGTGCAGAAAGCCCGCGTGTGCGACAAAGGCTCGATGGATCAGTGCTCTCCGAGTTCCGTTGCTCAGCCTGTCAGCGGCTGCGGTTGCGCAGTGCTGATCAACGCGAAGAGTGAAGCGGCGACCGCGGCCAAGAAGGCCTACCAAGCCTATCAAGACGCCAAGTGTGACCACGGCGGGGCGGTGTGCAATGCCATTTGCGCGCCACCCCTGAGCGCCAGCTGCGAACAACAAGCCATGACCTCGGGCAACACCTTCATGTGTGCGTCGGGCGTGGCGATCCAAAACTAGAACAGAGCGCGCAGCAGCGTGTCAGCGGGCTAGGGGGCCGATCGCTTGCTCGAGTTCGAGCGCCGCGAACAGCGCCGCGCCGCGCAGCTCGAGCGCTTGTTCCTCGACGCGCAGGTAGCTCGAATAGGCGTCGAGCAACTCGAGGATCGTGCCGCGGCCCTCGCGATACGTGAGCTCGGCAATGCGCCGTACGGTCTCTGCGTTGTGTGAGGCTTCCTCACGGAACGTTCGATAGGCGGCAGCGGTGAGGCGCAGCGTGCGCGCCGCGTGCTCCACTTCGCGCTCGACCGTGTTTTTTAGATCTCGTTCGTGCACCCGGGCTGCGCGGCTCTGTTCCAACTGGCGATCGATCGTTCCTTGACCGCGATCGAAGAGCGGCAGCGGAATCGAGGCCGATGCGAGTAGCCCACCCCCCGAGCTACCCGCGGGCGCGCCCGGGATCCCGCGCCAGTTCGAGTAACCAATGCCCAGCTCCGGCTCGGGCAGGAAGCGCTTGCGAGCGGCGCGCAAGCGCGCTTCCGCGGCCCCCGTTTCGAGCCGCATGGCCGCGATCTCTTGGCGATGCTCGAACGCCCAGCGCACCAGCGCGGCCGCCTCACGATTGTCGGCTAGCGGTTCCCCGAGTGCGTCGGCGGCGATCAGCTCACCCGCGCTGGGGCTGCCGCCGATCGCGGCGGCGAGCTGGGCGCCCGCATTCGAGACTTCTACTTCGGCCTGCGCGATGCGCGCGCGCAAACTGCCGCGCTCGACCTCGAGCCGGACGCGATCGTAGGCCGGGTTTGCGCCGGCGGCGGTGCGCGCCTCGAGCACGTGCTGCACGCGTTCGAGATCACTGAGCCCCGCTTTGAGCACCAGGTGATGTCCTGCCGCGAGTTGCAGCGCCAGGTACGCGCGCCGCAAGTCACCGAGCAGCTGCCAACCCTCCGCCGCAAAACCGCGTTCGGTGGCGCTGGCCGTGAGCCGCGCCGCATCTTTGCTGGCGCCAAGCCGGCCCCAGATCGGCAAAGTTTGCGCGAGCAAAACCGAGTACTCTTGATCCGCGCTGTCCGACTCACCATGCAGGTGCCAGCCGGCGGACAACGCCAGCCTAGGGTTCGGTAGCAGCCCGGCTGCGATGATGTCCGCGCGCGTGGCATTGATCTCGTAGCGCGCGGCTGCGAGCCGCAAATTCTCGCGACCAAAACGCTCGACCGCTTGCGCCAGCGATAGCCCGACCTGCAAGCGTTCTGCAGGCGCTGCAATCAGAGCTGGGTTCGACGATTCGGCACGAGCCGGCTGGGCAAGCAGGACCACGGCCAGGACTGCAAAATGGCGAGCACGCAAATGCATGGCCGGCATCATCGGGCATCGAAAGAGCGAAGGAAAGTCGGCGCGGGCGTGTTAGCCTCGGGTTCAGTGTTGGGATGCGCCTGAAGCTCGAACAATTCCTGGTTGGCTGTGCACTCGCCGTCTCCTTGCCGGGCTGCGGCAAGTCTGAGCAACGTTTCGAATCCACCTGCCAGCTCGTCCGCCGTGATGTCGTCGAAACGAACGACAAGGGCGAAACCGAGATTTTGGACGTCGAGCTGGAATGGGACCCGTGCCCCGGGGATCAATTCCAAGTCGTGCGCGGCGGCAAAGAATTCGCCAAGTGCATGCAGCAGTACGAGGTTGGCAAATTGCTGCCCGTGCTGGTCAAGCACTGGTGGGACGACCGCGGCTACTACGTCTGGGACGTGTACAAGATCGGCAATTGCGAGCGGCCCATCGAGTCCAGCTCCGAGGGTTCGTACGAAAAGTCGCAAGAGTGCAGCGAGCAACGCGCCTACGGCATGACCAACGGCTTTTCCTGCAATCGCCGCCCGTTCAAAGGCTTGGTCTCGACTTGCCCGTGGATGGCTCGGCGCTAGCGAGCTCAGGCTTGATCGCTGAAAACGCGGATCTTTTGCTTCCCAAGCAGGACAATAGTTCGTGCCTGGACTACGGTTCGCGCCCACGAGGCTTTCTCGCGACCGGACGATAGTTCGTGCGCGTCGTGCACGAACCAATGCCGTTCAGTTAAGAGCTTTCGCGCCCAATTTTGCGCGGAGTGCACCTTCACGGCTAGAAAATCGAGTTCGAATTCCAATTTCGATCGGTTAAGGCCTTAAGCGATCGAAATTGTTGAGAAAGCGGATCGTCATCGCCTTCGGCGTCCGAGCGCGGAACCCCGCGTTTTGCGAGGTGCGTGGCGGGAGCGCGAGCGCCCCATTCCCTCTCCCTCTCCCAGGCTCGCTCAGCGAGCACGCTCGCTCAGCGAGACAGCAGGCTCAGTTGCGCGCCCACTTCGTGCCGTCCGTGCACGTGACTCGATCGACGTGCGCGACGGTGAGGGAAGCCACGCTCACGTGGTGCAAGAGCATGTTCAGTGAGTGCGTTTGGTTCGGGCCCAGATCGCTCACGTTGTCTTCCGCGAAGGCGACGTAGTACTCGCCGCCTTTGTTCATCGCGCTCGGCTTACCGTAGGCGTCGTAGCCATAGGCGGTGCCGGAGAAGGACTTGACCGCGCATTTTCCGCGATTCGTGAGATCCAGATGCAGCTCGTTGCCTTCGTCGCTGTTGCCCACGTCGCCGACCGAGAGCACGAGCGGATCGGCTTTGGTCATTTCGGCGAGAACCAAGCGCGCGCGTGCCACGGGCGCAGGGCCGAGCAAGAGTGAGCCCTGCTTCGGGCTCGGATCGGCGTCCTTGCCCGTCGAGCGTTGGGCATCGGCGGCCGAAACGCGCCCGAGTACGTTCGGCTGGCTCCATTCGCGCTCCAGCAGATAGCGGCCGAGCAGGATGCCGAGGAGCAACCCCACTGCCAAGCACGCGCCGCCGACCAAAATCAATTTCCGCATGAGTTCCTCGTCATTTTCGTAAGCGGCCCAGCGAGGCGTTCAGACGAACACGCTCGCGGCCATCACCACAGCCGTCAAGATCGGCGTCCACAGCCGGAACAGCCGGAACCAGAAGTCCAAGCGCTCTTCGTCTACGATCAGGAACACCCAGGTGGTGGCCATGTTCAAGAGCAGCGACACGTACACGCCGAGCATCAGCTTATCGGCGTGCGTGAGGTAGCCGGTGGCCGGCAGCGATTGAATCAACGAGTAGTGAAACAGCACGGCGGCCGCCAGCATGGGCGCGCCCGCGGCACTGCGCACTTCGAGTTCGTCCGGCGGCACCCACAAGCCAATCAGCGAGATGAGCACGATGATGAACGCGGGCACGTACACGCTGAACGCGGCCGACTGCGCGAAGCGGTCGAGCCCTAGCGTGAACTTGTAGCGCGAGACGTACAAGTCATCGCGATCGAAACGCGAGGGATATTGATGCTTGATCGCCGAGGCCCCGACGGACGCCACGCCGTAGCCGGAGAGCCGAAATGTGGCATCCAGCGAGGTGCGCCGGGGATCGGCGGTGAAGATCACGGTATCGACGCCGTACACCACGTCTTCCACGTTGATGTCCAAATATTGCGTGTCGAACGGGTAGTCGCGGAGATCGACCCCGCTCGTGAAGGAGCCGGTGCAGCGGTAGAAGCGGAAGGTTTCGACGTCCACGAGGTTCGTGCAATTCACGTCGTGGCCGTTGGTGAACACGGGGTGCAGCTTGGGCAAGAGCTTGTCGGCCGTGAACGACAAGAAGAAATCGGCCGAGAAGCTGCCGTCGGTGATTTGGTAATCCCGGATCTCCGAGATCACCAAGCCGACCTTGACCGTCGCGGGGCCGCCCGAAGTCGGGTTGGCGAGTGGTGAGCGGTACTTGCCGTCGCGATGGATCGGCACCTTGCCGTTGCCCAGCGAATCGATCTGCTCTGGACTCAACCCTGGAGGGATATCGCTCTCGTCCTGGATGACGGCGCCGCCCAAGGTCAGGTTGGAAATGTCGTCTTTATCGCCGCTCGCCGTCTCGCTGGAGGCGCTGGTTGCGCTGGGCGCGGGCGGCGGGGCGCTACCGGCCGGAGCGATGCTGGCGATCGGAATGGGCGGCGGATTGGCGGCTGCCAACACTGGAATGGCGCTCGTGCTCGCAGGTGGCACGGGGCCTGCTTTTGCGGCCAATGGCGCGCCGAGAGGCGCCGCTTGCGCTTTGGCACCGAGCTTGGAGCTCACGATCAGACAGCCCAGGCAGACGATCACCAGCGCGGAAACGACTTGCCAGAGATGCACCGTGCGAAAACGACGAGTTCGGTGAACACCCACCGTGCGACCGTAGCCAAAAAGGCTCGGAACGAACACCCAAATCTGGCACGCTCGCGGGAGTGGTGAGAACGAGCTTGGCGAACTTGTACGCGGCTTTCGCGTTTAGCGCGTTTGGCGCGTTTGGCGCGTTTGCGGCATTGGCCGTGGGCGCGTGCAAGCAATCGGTCGAAAGCGAGCCGCCCAGCGAGAAAAAAGATCCGGCCGTCGACGTCAGCCTCTCACCACGCGCGCTCGCGGGTGCGAAGCTCGCGACGGGCAAGGTGCAGCGCGTAGCGCGTCGTTCGAGTCTGACGGTAGCGGGCTCGGTCGACTTCGTGCCCAACCGCGTGGCGCGCATTGGCCCGCAAATCTCCGGCCGCGTTGCCAGCGTGCCGGTCTCGCCCGGCCAAGCGGTGGGCCGCGGTGCGGTGGTCGTGACGCTCGACAGCGTGGACATTGGACGCGCGCGCGCCGACTTTTTGCAGGCCAAATCTCAGCTGCTCTTGGCCGAGTCCGAGGTCGCGCGCGAAGACCGCTTGATCGACGCGGGCGCGTCCTCCGAGCGCGCTCAGCAAAGCGCGCGCACCTCGCGCGATTTGGCGAAGGTCGGCTTGAGCGCGGCCAGTGATCGCTTGCACACGCTCGGCGCTTCTCCTGGCCAAGGCGCTTCCGGCTTTTCTTTGGTGTCGCCGATCGCAGGCAAGGTCCTGGAGGTGAAGGCGCGCCTCGGTCAACCCGTCGGCCCGACCGATACCTTGATCGTAGTCGGCGAGACCAGCCAAGTGTGGCTCGCGGTGGACATCTACGAGCGAGATCTTTCGCACGTGCACCAAGGCGATGACGTGCTCGCCACTGCCGTCGCCTATCCCGATCGAACCTTCGAGGGCAAAGTCGATCAACTAGCGAGCGTGGTCGATGGCGCGCGCCGCGTGCTCGAGGCGCGCATCGTGCTCAACAATCCGGACGGTGCGCTGCGCCCTGGCATGACGGCCACCGCCCGCATTTTGGCCGTGCCCGAGGCGGGCGCCCCGCTGGTGATCAGCGTGCCGCGCGGGGCGCTACAAACGATCGATGGCCAACCGTTCGTGTTCGTGGAGCTCGGTACGGGCAAATTCGCGCTGCGCGCCGTCGAGCGGGGGGCGGATCTCGAGCGAGGGGTCGAGATCAAACAAGGCTTGACCGGTGACGAAACCATCGTCACCGAGGGGTCGTTCATCTTGAAGAGCGAAGTGTTGCGCTCGCAGATGGGATCCAACGATTGATCGATCGCCTGATCGCGTTCTCGGTCCAGCAGCGCTCGCTGGTGATCGTACTCTCGTGCGTGTTCGTGATCTTGGGCTTGCTGGGGGCGAGCAAGGTGCCGATCGACGCGGTGCCGGACGTCACCAACGTGCAAGTGCAAGTATTGACGCCGGCGCTCGCCCTCGGCCCGGAAGACGTGGAGACGTTGGTCAGCGCGCCGATCGAACGCGCCATGGCCGGCTTGCCCGGCTTGGAAGAGGTGCGCAGCACTTCGCGCGCGGGCATTTCAGCGGTCACGGTCGCCTTCAACGAGCAGATGGAGCTGTACCGCGCCCGGCAATTGGTGGCCGAGCGCCTCGCCGTCGCGCGCCGCGATATCCCCGAAGAGTACGGCACGCCGCAGCTCGGGCCGGCGGCGGGCGCGCTCGGTGAAATCTATCACTTCGAGGTAAAAGGCGCGGTTTCGCTGATGGACCGCCGCAGCGCGCTGGACTTCATCATCGTTCCGCGCCTGCGGCTCGTGCCCGGCGTGGTCGACGTCAACATCATGGGGGGCGAGGCCAAGTCGCTCGAGATCACGCTGGACGCGGCGCGACTGAGTAACGCGCGCGTGTCCGTGCCGGAGGTGCTGTCCGCGTTGTCGCGAAATCATCTGGCGACGGGCGGCGCGTATTTGGTCGATGGTCGCGAGCACGTCACCGTGCGCGGTGAAGGCCGGATCAAGACCGCCGAAGATTTGGGCTCGGTGGTGGTCGAAACGCGCGACGACCGCACGCCGCTGTTCCTGCGCGATCTGGGGGAAGTCGGCTACAAGCCGCTGGTGCGCTACGGCGCGGTCACGCGCGACGGCCGCGCGGACGAAGCCGTGATTGGCATCGTGATCATGCTCGCGGGCGCCAACAGCGGCCGCGTGGTGGAAGGTGTGCGCGCCGAAGTCGCCGAGATCCAAAAGAGCCTCCCCCCCGGCGTGAAGATCGAGGCCTACCACGATCGGATGGATCTGGTGGAGCGCACGATCCACACCGTGACCACGAACATGCTCGAGGCCAGCGCGCTCGTGCTCGTGGTTTTGTTCGTGATGCTGGTCAGCTTCCGCGGCGGTGTGGTGGTCGCGGTCGCCATCCCATTGGCGCTTCTGGGCGCGTTTTTGGGCATGTGGCTGGGCGGCGTAGCCGGCAATCTGATCAGCCTGGGGGCGATCGATTTCGGCCTGGTCGTGGACGGAGCGATCATCATCGTCGAAAATGCCATGCGCCGTTTATCCGAGCGGCGGCATGCGCTCGGCCGCATCCTGACCGACGCCGAGCGCAGTGAAGTCGTGATCACGGCTTCGCGGGAAGTGCGCGGCGCGACCGCTTTCGGCGAGGCGATCATCGCGCTCGTGTATCTGCCGGTGGTCGCACTGCAAAGCGTGGAAGGCCGCATGTTCCGGCCGATGGCGCTGACCGTGCTGTTCGCGCTGGCCACGGCCTTCGTATTGTCCTTGACGTTGATCCCAGCACTCGCCTCACTGCTCTTACCGCGCGACGCGCACGATAAAGAGAGCCCGGTCGTGCATTTTGCCCTGCGTTTGTATCGGCCTGCGTTGCGCTGGGCCGCCAGTCGCCCGCTGCGGGTGATGGCCTTGGCCGTGCTTTTGTTCTTCGTGACGCTCGGCGTTGGCGCGCAAATGGGCCGCGAATTCTTGCCCCAGCTCGACGAAGGCACATTGATCTCCGAAACGGTGCGCTTGCCCTCGGTCTCGCTCGCGCAATCGCTCGAGCAGACCCGGCAAGCCGAGAAAACACTGCTCGCGTTCCCAGAAGTGAAGAGCGTGGTCACCCGCACGGGGCGCGCGGAGGTGGCCGTCGACCCGATGGGCATCAACATGAGCGACGTCTGGATCTTGCTCAATCCGAAGCCCACCTGGACCACCGCCCACGATCGCGAATCGCTGGTCGATGCGTTCGACAAGAGCTTGACCGAGAACGTGCCGGGCGCCGGCTTTTCTTACACGCAACCGATCGAGATGGCCTCGAACGAGCTGCTCTCTGGCTTTTCCTCGGATCTGGCCATCGATCTGTACGGCCCCGACCTCACCGAGTTGCGCAAAGGCAGCGAGCGCATGGTGCGCGCGCTGCACCAAGTACGCGGCGCGCGCGACGTTCGCGCGGAGCAAATCGCGGGGCTGAACGTGCTCACGGTACACGCCGATCGCATGGCCATCGGTCGTCAGGGTCTGGATGAGAAAGCCGTGCTCGACACGGTGGCGGCCCTGGGCGGTACCCAAGTCGGAGAAATCGTCGATGGCGCGACGCGCTACCCGATCCGCGTGCGGCTCGATCAGCGCGCGCGTGAGAACCAAGCCAGCATCGCCGCGCTGCCCGTGCGCACGCCGAGCGGTGCGCTCGTTCCGCTCGGCCAACTCGCGCAAATCGACGTCACTCCCGGCCCCTCGCAGATCAGCCGCGCGCGCTTACAGCGTCGCGTCACGGTGCAGGTCAACGTGCGCGGCCGCGACATTGGCACCTTCGTGGACGAAGCCAAAGAGCTGCTCGATCGCACGGTCGAGCTGCCCGTGGGTTACTTCACGGTTTGGGCCGGGGAATACGAACGTTTGCAGAGTGCGACGCGCCAACTAGCCGTGGTGGTGCCGATTTCGTTGGCGGTGATCTTGGTGCTCTTGATGGCGACCTTCGGAAAGGTGCGGCCGGCGCTGCTGATCTTCGCCAATGTGCCGATGAGCGTCTCGGGCGGGATCCTCGCGCTCGTGGTACGCGGTTTGACCTTCAGCATTTCTGCGGGCATTGGCTTCATCGCGCTGTTCGGGGTCGCGGTGCTCAATGGGCTAGTGCTGGTTTCCAGCATCGAAAAGTTGGTCAGTGACGGCCACTCGATCGAGGAAGCGGTGGAGTTGGGGGCCACGCAGCGTTTGCGTCCGGTGCTAACGACGGCCCTCGTCGCCTCATTGGGTTTTCTGCCCATGGCCCTGGCCACGGGCGCGGGGGCGGAAGTGCAGCGTCCGTTGGCGACCGTGGTGATTGGCGGATTGGTTTCCTCCACGTTGCTCACCCTGTTGGTTTTGCCCAGCGCCTACCGCTGGTTGCTGACGCCGCGCGTGCGCAAAGCATCGACTTGACGCTCGCGACGAGCCAGTTGAAAAGCAATTTCGCGATCGGGGAAGGTCAAAGATGTCGAGGAATGCACAGTGAAGTCGGAGCAAGCCGAGCCCGGACTAGAACCGGCTGCCACTCGCGCCTTCGGCCTGCGACACAGGCGCGCAAGGCTCGCGCTGTTGGCCGTCTTGGGGTTCACGCTGAGCGCAGCGTGCACTGACGAGGTGCGACCGCGCGGCCAACTGATGATCGCGATCACTTCCGATCTCGCCGTCGACAAGGACATGGACGAGGTGCGGGTGGAGGTAAAACGTGCTGATGGCACGGTGCTGCCCGACCGGCAGATCCCAATCCTGCCCACACAGCCAGCGCCTTTCGGCAAACCACTCCCGGGTACGATTGCGATCGTCCCCTCGGACGCGGGCGGCCAGGCGGTGCACGTTAGGGTCGCTGCGCGCCACAGCGATGAATCGACCGGCACCAAAGTCAGCCGCGTCGTGCGCGAGGCGATCGTGAAAATACCGACGGATCGAGTCGCTCTCTTGCGCATGCCGCTCCACTTTCTGTGCGATGACAAAGTCGTTCCCGATCCGGATTTGCCCGATTCTTTCAAATCGGATTGCGGGAAAGACGAGACGTGCAAGGCAGGCAAATGCCAGCCCGCCGCTGTCGACGGCGACGAGTTGCCTGATTATCTGCCCTCGCTGGTGTTCGGAGGTGGAACCTCGAGTGGCAAGGGGAGCCATTGTTTGGACGCTCGAGCTTGCTTCGCCCACGCGCCCGCCCTCTCGCCCGACTTCAGTGACTGCTCACTACCACTGCCAGCGGACGTAGATCTCGCCCGGATCAACGTTGCCCTGGTGCTGCCTGCGAAGTCCGCTGGCCATTGCTTGGACGCGAGTGCCGGCGAGGGTGACGCTTGCTACGTGCCACTCGATAACGACCCCGAAGGTTTCTCAATCAAAGGCGGTCGGATCCAACTCCCGCCTGCGGCGTGTGAACGCGCAGGGCTCGTAGGCGTGTCCGTGTCGACGGCGTGTCGAACGAAGGACCTCTCGGTGCCCGTGTGCGGCCCCTGGACAGGGTGGCCTGCGGTAAATACCGAGCCGGATGGCACAGGAGGAAGCGCGGGCGCCCCTGCTCAGGGCGCCGGCGGCGAGACCGGTGGCAATGGCGGCAGCTCGGCTGGAAAGAGTAGCGTTGAACCCGGGGGCTCCGCCGGCACTGGCGGAAAAGCCGGAGAGGCCGGCTATGCCGCCGTCGAAGCGGGCGGTAATGGCGCTGCCGGTCCGATCTGTGTCTCACCGCCGCCCACTGGTTCGACGACGGAACCGCTGATCGACGACTTCGAGGATGGTGACAACTTGACCGTAAAGACCGGCGGTCGAAACGGGCCTTGGTACACGTTCGCCGACGACTTGGGCAGCACGATCACGCCGGAACCCATGACACCTGCCCTGCCTACGAGCAACGCTTGCCACAACGGTAGCAAGTTCTGCCTGACAGTCTCCGGGACGACCGGCGCGTCAGATCAAGCGTTTGCGTACGTTGCATTCGATTTCATCACTCCCCTCGATAAAAAGTGCGCGTACGACGGGCGGGCATACCAAGGCATCAGGTTTTGGGCACGCGGCAATTCGGCAATTCGAGCCAAATTCCTCACCACCGACGTGGAGTACACGAAGTACGGGGGAACCTGCACCAGCGCCGAATGTGGCGATGGCTTCGGCGTCGACATGAACTTGAGCGAGAGCTGGCGGCAGTTCGAGCTGCCGTTTGCGACGGCCACTCAACAAGGATGGGGCGTGCCGAGTGCGTTCGATCGCTCTCGCTTGCTCTCGGTCGATCTCGGATTTCTACCCAGGACCAACTTCAATGCCTCGTTTGACGATTTCGCTTTCTATTGATGGCGCTAGGCGACCGCACCGCTGGCCGTGTTGATCAGCCGGCCGCGTCACCTTCGCCGGCAGGTGCGGGTATGCCGGTCCTCGCCTCCGCCGGCCGGGGGTGGCGAACGAACGCATCTCGCCGCCGAAGGCTGTGACGCGACTCGCCGAGCCGCGCGACCATCAACCACCTGCTCCTGCGCTCCTGGCTCGCGTGACAGCGTTCGGCTCGGCTATTTGTAGTTCAGGCGGAAGTTCGGATCGCCGCCGAAGGAGCCGGCGCCGATGTCTTCGTAGCTGAAGTCGGGCTTGTCTCCGAGGGCGGCTTTGGCGGCACCGGTGAGCAAGATTTCGTACGGCTTGGCGGTGTCTTCACCGAGCTTGCTGGCGTTGTTGACCTCACGCCCCCAGACGTCTTCATCGCCGATGCGCAGCACGCGGCCATAGCCAATGCCGAGGCAGAGTAGGATTTGCTCTTCGGGTTTGCGGCGTTCGTTCACGTTGCGGCAAGCGTGCTGCATCTCCACCGCGCAATCGACGGCGCGATCGGCGCGCCGGAACATGATCATGAAGCTGTCGCCCTCCTCTTTGAGCAACAGTCCGTCGAACGATTCGACGATCGGCAACAGCAGCTTCCGTTGCTCGTGGATGATCTGCAGGAAATGCACGATGCCAAACTCGGACGTGCGGCGCGAGAAGCCGGACAGATCGGTGAACATGATGGCCCAGTCTTCACCGAACAAATCCCAAATTCGCTGATCGATCGCGCTTACGTCGGCGCCTGCCCGGCAGCGCTCCTCGACTAGTTTCCACAACCTGGTCTGGCTCGCCTTCAGTCCCTCGCTGCTACCGCTCATGACCGCGGAGGATAACCTAGAACCCCGAGGGCCTACAGCTTCGCCGAAATGGTTCGGCCCAGATCGGCGAAGCTGCCCGTTGAGAAACTATTTCGTTTCGCTGGCTTTGTCCGCGTCGTGTGCCGCTTCGTCGGCCTTGTCGGCGGCTTTGTCGGCTTTGTCTTCGGCCTTGTCCGCAGCGTCACTGGCCTTTTCGGCGGCGTGCTCGCTGTCGTCCGGGCTCTTGGCGGGTTCGCTGCTGCCACCACAGGCGGTGAGGGCGAAGCAGGCAATGGCGGTAGAAGTGAGGAGCAGAGGATTACGCATGGTGCTGGCGGAAAGCAGGCCGCGTGCCAAGCAATCAGCCGGCGCCCGCCCGCTAATTTACCTGGGTCGTCTAGACGGACGACAAAAGTTTGGCATTTTTGCGCGGAACCAAAGTGCCCCGCCGTGACCAAAGTGCGAGCGTGGACCCGCTGGCCAAGGACTGCCCGTGCTTCGGGGTCGAATGGCGGAATATGGCCTGGATGAAGCAATGCATTCGTTCGCTGGGGGGCTGGGGATTGTTGACGGCGCTGGGCTGTTCCAGCGGGGCGGGGAATGCGAGTGTCCACGCCCCGACCACCGCGCGCGCCGCCGGGCCTCCGGCGCAGGCCGCGCTTTCTCGGGTCGCGCGCGCTGCTCCGAGTGAGCCGCTGGCATACCGCGACGCATTGCAGCCCGATCGCGTGTTCATCGAAAATGCTGAACGCGCGATCGGGCAGTACTGCGAGTTCATCGCGCGCGCGGGCGATGCGCCGGAGTACGCTCGGGCCGTCCAGCGCAGTCGCGAACAGATCGCAGACCTTCGCGATACGCTCGTCTTCGTACGCGAGGGCACCGAGCAGCGCTTACCGCAGTGCGCCGGCCGCGCCTCGGACCCATTGCGGGGCCCGTCGCAGGCGGCCCAAGAATCGCAGTCGAGCACGTTCCGTCAACAGTAAAAATCGAGTTTTTGGCGCTTTCCAATGCGCTGCGGCAAGGCCCGTGGTCGCTCTTGGAAACGCTCGCGAAGCAACGCTGCGCATTTTCGGTCGTTCCATCCTGAGAAGGCAGCTGGTGGAAGTGGGCGCGCGGCCACAGGAGTGCTACGCATGCGCCGTCTCGCGAGCCTCCTGTGGGCGTCTAGAAAAGGAACGAAGAAATGATCAAGGTCGGTATCAATGGCTTCGGCCGCATCGGTCGTATGGTTTTCCGCGCTGCCATTGGGCGTGGCGACGTCGAGATCGTCGCGATCAACGATTTGCTCGAGGTCGAGTACCTCGCATACATGTTGAAGTACGACTCGGTGCACGGTCGCTTCAAGGGCAGTGTCGAAGTGACGGACGGCAAGCTCGTCGTCAACGGCAAGCCGATCCGCTGTAGCGCAGAGACCGATCCGTCGAAGCTCAACTGGGGTGCCGTCGGCGCCGATACCGTCGTCGAAGCCACCGGCATCTTCCTGGACAAGCCGGGCGGCGAGAAGCACTTGGCGGCCGGCGCCAAGAAGGTCGTGTTCTCGGCTCCGTCCAAAGACGACACACCGATGTTCGTGATCGGCGTCAACGACGACAGCTACGCGGGCCAGGCGATCGTCTCGAACGCTTCCTGCACCACCAACTGTCTCGCGCCCGTCGCCAAGGTCTTGAACGACAACTGGGGCATCAAGCGCGGCCTGATGACGACCGTGCACGCCACCACGGCCACCCAGAAAACGGTCGACGGCCCCTCGAAGAAGGATTGGCGCGGTGGTCGCGGCATCCTCGAGAACATCATCCCGTCGTCCACCGGCGCGGCCAAGGCCGTGGGCAAGGTGATCCCGGAGCTGAACGGCAAGCTCACCGGCATGGCCTTCCGCGTGCCCACGTCGGACGTGTCCGTCGTCGACCTCACCGTCGAGCTCAACAAAGAAGCCAGCTACGACGACATCTGCAAGGCCATGAAAGCGGCCTCCGAAGGCAAGATGAAGGGCGTGCTCGGCTACACCGACGAGAAGGTCGTTTCGACCGATTTCGTGGGTGAAGTGTGCACCTCCGTGTTCGACGCCGAAGCCGGCATCGCGCTCGACAAGACCTTCATCAAAGTCGTCTCCTGGTACGACAATGAGTGGGGTTACTCGAACAAGGTCGTCGATCTCGTCAAGCGCATCTCGGGCTGAAGTTTCGAGTTCGAAAGAGTTCGAAAGAGACAGAGTGCTCAGCACCGTCGTGGACGCCCTCCTTCGTGAGCGGACGGTCCGCGACGGTGGCAGCACCCCCCGTGTTGGGATTGGCGCGTTGCTTGCAGTGGCGGGCGCATGCTTATTCATGTCGTGATCGTGCTGATCATCGCGGGCGTTGCGTTGTGGCTGATTGAGTCGTTCATTCCGATGGACGGCAAAGTCCTGCGCTTACTGCAGGCAGTAGTGATCATCGTGCTAGTGGTTTGGCTCTTGCGCGTGTTTGGCATCATCAATCTGCTGCCCGGCCTGCACGTGTGATGGTTCGCGGCTGAGGCGGCTTGCCTCGCTGGCGATTCGCCTGAGGCCTTACTGCAGGGCGCTGCCCCGCGATTTTTTCGCTCGGAGCCATCGCGAGCGGGGTTGGTGGTAGGCTGATCTCTCCCGCGCGGGACAAGCAATGGACTCCGAGCCGCCTTCTTTCGTTCCGCCCCCGTCGTCGGATCCGCCTCGCCCGGGGTCGCCGTCCTACCGCTCGTCGTCGGCGCCGACCACCTCGGTGGCGCCGCCGACAATCGCGCCCAGTCCGGTTTGGCCGATCGTGCGCTTGCTGCTCTCGGCGGGGATGCTCGCGCTCGCGGCACAGGCGGCGGCCAACCAAGATCCCGAAGCCAAGGGCTTGCTTGCCAATGCCGTGCCCTGCGTGCTGATCGCGCTGGCGATGGCGGGTCCGCCGATGGTGCTCCAGCGCTACCGCTCGCTGCGCATGTTCAGTTGGTTGCTGCTGATCGCCGCCTTCTTCCAGCTCTACGCCCGGCGCGACGGCCTGCTCGGCGTGCCCGTGGCCACCGCCGGTCCGGCGCCAGCCGCCATCAGCGCCACCCGATGAGTTCCGACTGCGCCCAGCCCCACCCTTGAGGTTTGGGGGGGTTGATGGTCACGGGACACGGCCGAGAGCACTCAGCCTTCGGCGTCGCGGCCGGCGAGCAAGAAGCGGAAGCGAGTGGGCTCGCAAATGAACTCCGTGCACGAAGGAGAGCCGATCGCTCAGCGAGCTCCGCGCCGCGAAGGGCGGCCCTCGGAATTCGAACCAATGCCGATCGGTTAGCAGTTCAAGGGATCGAAATCGTTGGGAAAGCGCCGCTCCTTTGATGGCGCCGAGCCTCACTCACACTCACATTTGGCGTGGTGGGGTAGACTCGCGAAAAAATCGAGTTCGAATTCGAACTCGATTTTCTAGCCGTGAACGTGCACTCCGCGCAAAATTGGGCGCGAAAGCTCTCAACTGAACGGCATTGGTTCGAATTCGAACTCGGTCTTCTAGCCGTGAAGGTGCACTCCGCGCAAAATTGGGCGCAAAAACTCTCAACTGAACGGCATCGGTGCACGAACGACGAGAACTGATTTCGGCCGGAGAAAAGGCTCGCCGGGCGGAGGGGGGGCACGCGCCGAGCATCAAAGAAGCGGCGGACTGATCGATCCGCGCCGGCCGCGCATTATCGGCATGGTCTATCGCGGTCTGCTGTGTGCAGCTGGCATCTTGGCTTTCGCCGTTGGCTGCGGTGGCGAAAATCCCGCGGATCGGGGCACGCAGGTCGTGCCCGGGGGGAACGCGGGCAGCGGGTCGAGCCACTCCCCGAACGGCGCCGGTGGCGCAGGCCAGAGCTCGCTCATCGATACGGGAAACAACGCTGCGGGCGGCCTAGGCTCAGGCGCTGCCGGGCCCACGTGCGCCACCGTCAGCGCGGCCGCGACGCTGATCAAGGTGCCTGTCGACATCATCTTGGTGCTCGATAACTCGGGCAGCATGGCCGACGAGCTCGAAGCCGTGGAGCAGAACATCAACGTCAACTTTGCCAACATTTTGCAGCAGAGTGGCGTTGATTACCGCATGATCTTGATCTCGCGTCAGCGCAAAGACGAGCGCAGCGCGTCGGAAGAAGCCAGCACTTCGATCTGCGTGACGAGTCCGCTCAGCGGACTCGCGGCGTGCCCTGCTTCGGAGCCCGTCAATTCCGAACGCTTTTTTCAGTACAGCATCAAAGTCGACAGCGAAAATTCCTTCGATCGCATCTTGTCGACCTACAACAAGAAAGACACGTTCGAGCTGACCAAGGTCGGTTGGTCCGAGTGGCTGCGGCCGGGTGCGAAGAAGGTGTTCCTGGAAATGACCGACGACAACGCGACGCTGCCGGTCGACACTTTCGTGCAGAAGTTGACGGCGCTCGTGCCAGCAAACTTCGGCAGCGTGGAGCAGCCGAACTTCGTCTTTCACAGCATCATCGGCATCGCGGAGAAGGCTCCTGCGAGCGAGCCTTACGCGCCGGGAGAGCCGATTCAGATGGCGACCTGCACGGGGGGCGGTGATACGGTCGCCAACGCGGGCATTGGCTATCAGGATCTGAGCCGCCGCACGGGCGGGCTGCGCTTCCCGATCTGCGCATTTTCCTCGTACGATACCGTGTTCAGCACGATCGCCAGCGACGTCGTGAGTGGCTCACAGCTGGCCTGTGACTTCGATCTGCCGTCACCTCCTGATGGGCAAACGCTCGACCTAACCAAGGTCGCGGTCGCCTACACGCGGGGCGGCGCGACGACCCCATCCCAGCTCGGTCAGGCGCAGACCTTGGCCGATTGCCAAGCCGACGCCTTCTACATCGAGAACGACCACGTCTACCTGTGTCCGGACAGCTGCCGCGCCGTCAAAGCAGACGGCGCGGCGCAGGTGGACGTACTGTTCACCTGCGCGAGCACGATCATCGTCAAGTGAACGCGTTATTCGAACAAACCGGCATGGATGGGCGCGACCCAGGTCCCGAGGGTGATGTTCATGGCCCGGAATTTCCCGCCGTCGTCCCAAAGCGCCCAGCCGATTTTTCGCTTCTCCGCTTCTTGGCGCACGATGCGCAGCCATACCTCGCGTGATTTGGGATCGGCATTGTCGGTCACGCCGAACTCACCCAGGTACACGCGACGCTTACTGCTCTTGATGTACGCCTCCACGACTTTGAAATAGTCGAAGATGGCGTTCGGCCCGTTGCTGTTCGTGGCAATCGGTTGACTATTGTAGGAGTTGATCCAGCTGGTCACCCAGTCGAACTTTTGACCCGCTTCTACCGCCGTGACGGGCACTGCGGGGGGGCCGGGAAACACGATGCCGCGCGTTTGGAACTCCGCGGGCATGAAGGGCATGCCCTGATGCGTGAACAAGATCGGCTGGTAGTCGTGGAACGACGCGATCACGTTCGGGTCGGCGGGCAATTCGAGCTCCTTCAGGTAATCCGCACCCGCCCAGAAGTAGCTGTTGGCGATGATCAGGCGGGTCGGGTTGGTGGCCCGAATGGCGGCGATGGCGCGTTGTTGAATCGGATTGAGCAGCGCTGATTTGAGTTCGTTGCAGGGCTCGTTGATCAGCTCGAACGCAACGCTGGCCGGCCTGTTTTTGTAGCGCTCGGCGACTTGCTTCCAGAGCCCGACCACGCGCTCGGCGTGCTGGGCGGGTTTTTTCATCAGCTCTTCGTAGTGGTGCAAATCGATGATGATCGACAGTCCTCGCTTGGTCGCTTGATCGATTGCCCAGTCCACGCGCTTGAAGAACGCTTCCTCGATGGTGTAGGGCGCTTGGTCTTTGGCGTGCGCGTTGAAGCGCACGGGCAAACGGATGTGATCGAGCCCCGCGGCCTTCGCCATCTCGAAGTGCTTCTCGTCCAAGGTGACGCCCCAGGCACCTTCCTGCGTCGCGTCGAGCGCATTCCCCAGGTTGATGCCGCGCATGAAGCCGGGGATGGGCTCGCTGACGGCCTCGACCGGCGGCGGCTCGATCTCCGATACTTGGTGAATCGCGACCGGCGCATCTGGCGGCAGCGGCATGGCCGCGTAGGTCGCAGCGGGTGTTGCCGCCCCGCCGTTGCTCGCGGGCGACGGCTTGCGCGGAATACAGGAGGCAATCAAGCAGGCCGAACTGAGCAACACGGGAAAGAGGCGCATCAACTCAGCATAGTGGCAATGTAGGGCGGAATGCGCGCACAACCTCGAAAGCGGGCCGCGATTTCGCAGCCCACGGTGATCGAGCGCCAGCTCGCGGCGCATTACCAGTCTGAGCCGTGGAAAGCCCGTAGCCATGACCGGATCTCGACCCAGTCACCGAAACCAGACAAGATAGTTGCCTTACCTCCCCTCGACTCCGGGGTACGAAGCGCCGCCGATGAACCTCCGCTCTCTTTTCCCGGTGACCGTGCCCGCCGCGTTTGGCGCGTCGATCGCGTTGGTGATTGGGGCCTGTTCGGGGATCCACGTCAATCTGGGGGACGCCCCCTCGGGCGCTTCGGGCATGGGCGGCAACGCGGACCTTCCGGGCGCGGGCGGCGCGGGTGCTCGCGCAGGGGCTTCGGGCGGCTTGATGGTCGACCCTGACCCGAACCCGGTTTGCGCCGATGGCAAGAAGACCACGATCAGCGGTACAGTTTACGATCCAGCGGGCAAACGGCCGCTGTACAACGCGGTCGTGTACGTGCCGAAAGCGGGCGGCGCGCTGCCAGCTTTCCGGCCCGGTGTGGCCTGTGAAAAATGCACCGAGGCCGTGCCGGCCAGAGCCGTCGCGTTGAGTGGCGCGGACGGCACGTTCCAACTCGAAGACGTGCCCTCAGGGACCGTTGATTTGGTGGTGCAGGTCGGCAAGTGGCGCCGCTCGCAAGCCATCTCGGTCGTGGCCTGTCAGGACAACCCGCTCACCGAGCCGGACCTGACGCGCTTGCCGCGCACGCAGCTCGAGGGAGACATTCCGAAGATAGCATTTTCCACCGGGCACTCGGACGCGCTCGAGTGCTTGCTGCTGAAGATCGGCATCGCGGAATCGGAATTCACGACGAACGCGGGCGGGGGGCGGGTCAGCATGTTCGTTGGCTGCGAAGGCGATCAGGCCGACAAGCATTTCGGCGCCAACAAGTTCAGCGACAGGCTGGGCGGCGCGGCGTTTCCGTCCACCAATCTGCTGTTCGATTCTGGCACGCTGAATCAATACGACATGGTGATCTTCTCTTGTGAGGGTCACAAGTGCGACACCATCCAAACCTCTGACAATGTCGCGCAGTTGGTCGAATTCGCGAACAGCGGCGGGCGCGTGTTCCTCGATCACAACCATTACAATTGGCTGAACCATGCCGACGCGCCGATCGAGCGTGCCGCGGAATTCAGCTCGAGCCCGAACGACATCCAGAGCCCGTTGCCCACCAAGATCAACACCAACGGGTTTCCGAAAGGGGCCGCGTTCGCGGAGTGGTTGTTGAATGTGGGGGCCTCCACGGCTCTAGGCGTACTGGATATCTACTCGGCAAAAACCTCGGTTCAGAGCTTGAGCCCGAACCGCTCCCAGCCCTGGATCTACCGAGACGATGAACCCAAAGGTGATTTCTACTTCACGATCGGCACGCCAGTTGCCGTCAAAGACGACGACCCGCCCCCTGAGGCGTGCGGCCGGGTCGTCTTCACGGATCTACACGTGAGCAAAAGCGGCGGCGGTGATGCGATGGATTTCTCCGACCAGGACACGCCGTTCCCCGAGGGCTGCACCAACAGCGTGCTCACCCCGCAAGAAAAAGCGCTCGAGTTCATGCTCTTCGACCTCTCCTCGTGCGTGCAGCAAGAGACCAGCGTGCCGATGATTCCGCCGATCAAGTAGGCTGTGCCCAGGGGATAGCGGGACTATCCGTCGTGAACGAGACCAAGCGTTGGCTCGTGACGTGTTTCACATTCCGTAGGTGAACTGCGATGCGCGCCTCGCGCGCCGTCGTCCTGTTCAGTTTCCGGCCCTTGTCATTGAAACGGACGCTGCCAGAGTTCGGAACGCAGCGTTCCGCCCCACGAAGTTTCTGCGCTCATGAGTTGGAAAGATGCCGATTTCAGGGCGTTTTGGTGTTCGGGGAGGCGCGTGAGCCGGAGGCCCACGAGCTGTCCAAAAGCGAAGTACAGGAAGCGGACCAATAGTCTCGCGAGGGGAGTCCAGAACAGGTGGCTGGGGATTGCGAAATCGGAGACGAGCCAGCGCGCGTTGGGAGAGAGCGTTGGTGCGATGCGCGCGATGAGGTCCGTTAGATCCAGCGTCGTGAAGCAATCGAAGACGAAGTGACTAACGACCAGGTCGTAGTTTTGGTGCGGAACCGGCCAGGTGCGCAAGTCCGCGCACTGGAGCTCGAGGGTGGCGCTCGGGGTTCGAGCGCGTACTCGGCGTTCGAGCGCTGCGAGCATCTCGGCGCTGACGTCAACGGCGGTGATTTCGATAGCTGGGTAGAGTTCGAGCAGAGCGGCCGTGAAACGGCCGTCCCCGTCGCCGAGCACGAGCGCACGGCGCGCGTTGGCCACGCGCGAGTCAGCGAGAAAGCAGCCTCGCCGGCGCGAGAGCGCGCGTCCGAAACTGAGCCATTCCAAGGGCGCGTAGAGGCGCGCGAGGCGTCCGAAGGTCGGAGGGGGGATGCGCGACACGCCTGCGGGTCCGGCGGGTGCCATCAGCCCGAGATTTTGGCGGCAAACCAGGCCAACGGCGTGAGCAGCGCCAGATCGGCGAAGATGCGCAGTGAGTCGACGGAGAAGCGCAGCCGCCAACGCTCGAGCGCGGCGAGCAAGACGAACGCGCAGGCCAGATAAGGCGCGAGTGCGGTGGGACGCCCGACGTTGTATCTCCAGATCGCGAGCATTGCGGCCGCCGAGGCGCAGGCAATCAATAACGCGTTGAGGTGGCGGGCTGCCCAGTGGGTGGACGGGTGCGCATACGCGCCGACGATGCCGCGCCCTTCCCAGCGCTCGATCGCGACGCAGTTCAGCCAACAGAGCAGCGCGAAGAGCAGGCCTGCCGGCAGCAACTGAAAGCGGAGGGCGGACGAGGCGCTCGACCAGGCCGGCAGGATGCACCCCAGCGCGAAGATGACCGCCACTGCTGCCTCTTTGGCCAACGCGCGCGCGCTCCGCTCGCGGCCCGAGTGCACCCAGGCAAAGTACGACAGCGAAGCCAAGCTGAGCACGAGATAGTAGACGAGGAGCGGCGTAGGCAGGCCGAGAAATCCCGTCGTTGCGCAGGCCAGCGCGGCGAGGCACACGAGCGCGACCAGGGAAGGTCGGTGCGAGCGCCACCAATTGCCATAGAAATGGTGGCGGGGGCGCAGCGCCGGCCCGTCGAGGGCAGACCGCGCGTCCTGGACCCGATCGCCCACGTAGCAGAGCCAGGTGGCCAGACTCAAAAAGACGATCGGCCAACGGGCGGCCGGGCGCGTCAGTGGCACGCCGATGACGCTCAGGAATGCCGCACACCAAGTCACCGCAACGGTGGGCGCATCCAGTGAGAGCAAGTGCCACCCGCGCAGCAACCCCGCTGCGCTCCGCTGAAAGGCGGAGCGCTTGGCTGCCGGCTTGGGTACCCGTGACGAGACCAGCGCTTGCACGATGCGCAGCCTAGCGCGACTCGCGGGGCTACGGAATCACTTCGCCCGGGCAGCCGAGGATGAAATTCACCTTCTTTGCGTCCGGTGTCTTCAGCTGATCGCACCACTGACCGAACACCTCGACTTGCTTGTAACCAGTGCCGGTGTAGTCCCAGCCGTTCGCGTGGGTCGGGTCTTTGGGTGCCTTTTGGCCGTTGACCTCGACTGCGATGTTGTCCGGGTCGGGCGGCGTACTCTTCAGGTCGAAGACGCAGCTCGAGACCTGACCGGTGATCTGCTGGAGCGACTTGACCAGCTCTTCTTTGGTGCTGGCGAGGTAGAACTTATTCGCCGCAGGATCGCTGTCGGCGCGAGGCATTTGGCCCGCCACCGCCATGTCGTTCAGGGCTTTCGTGGCAGTGTCTTTGGTCGTCGCCACGCCAACCACGACCGTCTTGAAGCCGGCGGCCGCCGCGTCGGTGACGGCTTTCACCGCGAACGTGCGCGATTCGTTCCCGTTGCTGCTGGTTCCTGCGCACGAAGGCTCGCCGTCGGTAGCGAGCAAGATGAACTTCGGATTCGGATCGTTGAGGGTTTTGAGGTAGGCGACCGCGGCGTTGATGGCATCACCGGTGGGAGTGCCGTTGCCTTCAGGGGTAGTGGCTGTAATCTGCGCGGTGACGGCGGCGGCGTTGGTGGCGGCAATCGGGACCGGAATGGCGTCCGTGACGGAGCCCACGGCGCACGACTTTCCCGCGCCCTCGGGGAAAACTTTGAGGCCCCAGGAGATCGAGGCATCGGTAGCGGTCACCACCTCGTTGACGCCGGGCACGACGAGATCCCACTTGGTCGTGCTGGTCGCGCTGCCGCTCGGAACCTCTTTCATGGACCCCGATCGGTCGAGCACAATCAGGATCTCTGCGGGCTGGCGGCTCAGCTCGAACGCTTCGTGAGCGCACTCACCGTTCATCACATCCCCCGCGTCCTTGCTGGCGCCGCCGTCGGTGTCGACGTTCAGGACATTGCCGCTGCCGGCGCTAGCGGCAGGCGCGTTGCCCGCGCCTGCGCTCGAGCCGGAGCTAGAGCCTGCAGTACTGCTCGCGCCAGCCACGCCGCTGACCCCGCTCGACGCAGGGTGATCGCCGCTCGAAGAGCAGGCCAACGACGCCAGCAGCAGCGGCGTGAGCCAGCGACAGTGCCAGAGGGAGTTTTGCATTATCGGTTCCCAGTAATGTCGGAGATTTGAAATTCGATCACTACGCCTGAAGATAGCTCAGAAACATGCTCTAGTACGACGGTTGGTCGACGCGATGCTGGAGCGGCTGAGGCGCGGCTGGCGCAGTTGGAATGTTGGTGCGGTGCTGGTCGTCGCACTGTTCATGACATGTCGGTCTGGTGCACAAGAACTAGGCCCCACCTTGTTGTCCTACCGCGTGCCGGAGGGCTGCCCGACCGCGGCGGACTTTCAGCGCAGTGTGCAGAGCCGCTCGGCGCGCGTCCGTTTCGTCGAGCAAGGCGCGCACGACCGAGAGCTGTCGATCGCCATGCACAAAGATGGCGATTTCATGATCGGGGCGCTGCGTCTGATCGAAGGCGATGGCAGCTTGCGAAAGCGCAACGTCCGTTTCTCGACTTGCGCGGAGGCGGTGGAGGGCCTGGCCCTGATCGCGGTGGTCTCGCTCGATCCGCAGGCATTGCTCCGGCCGCAAGAAGCGCAGCAGTCGACGGCGAGTCCCGCGCCGGCGGCCAGCGCGCCCACGGTCGCCAGCGCATCTGCAGCTGCTCCCGTCCGAGTCCCGCCTGCGCAGCCGAAGCAAGCGCCAGTGCCGCTGCGGCGACCGACGAAGCTACGGCTTGCCCTCGGCGGGGAGTTCAATTGGGCTCCGTTCGCTTTGCCGGCGACGGCGCTCGGCGGAACGTTGTTTGCGGACTTCGCCTCGCGCTCGGAGTCTGCGCTCGCGCCCCTGTTCCGGGCCGCGATCAGTCACGTCGAACGGCGCGGGCTGTCGGCCGGTGCGGCCGCGGACGCGAACTTTACGCTCACTTTGGCCACCCTATCGGCGTGTCCGTTGCACTTTGCGGGTGGGGGATTGGCGTTGCGTCCGTGCGCGTTCGTGAGCGGCGGGGCACTGTACGCTTGGGGCTCAGGGACCACGAATCCGGAGCACAGCAGCCGCCCTTACGGTGCGCTCGGTGGCTCCGTTTTAGTCTTCGCGCACGCTTCGCAAGCCATTGACATAGTTGCCGATCTTGCCGTGGGCGGGAGCCTGCTGCGGGATCGCTTCGGCATCGCGGGGGCGGAGCCCTGGCGAACCCCTGCGCTCTATCTTTCGACCGGGATCGGAACTCGTTTCGTCTTTCCGTGATCGAAATCTCTAGTCGTCGCATTACGGCTCGAGTGCATGAGCGGTATCGTTCAAATCGTGGTCTCGAAATCGTCGGAACCGATGCGCAGCGAGGCGTCTAGAGCGCGCCTCGAGCGGATGTTCAATGAGCACCACGATTTCATCTGGCGTCTGTTGCGCCGGCTCGGTCTGAATACGGGTGGCGCGGACGACGCCGCGCAGCACGTATTTTTGGTGGCAGCGGAACGCGTCGACGATATCAAGCTCGGTAGCGAGCGCTCGTTCCTGTTTGGCACCGCGCTGCGGGTTGCGCGCTCCCAGAACCGCTCCGAACGTCGCTGGGTGCTAGAGGAAGACATGGATATCCGGCGCTCGGAAGCCGGACGCCCCGAAGAGCTCCTCGATCATCAGCGCGCGATTGACCTGATGGGTCGCATCCTCGACGGGATGACGCTCGAGCTGCGCACGGTGTTCGTGCTCTCCGAGCTGGAAGGAATGACCATGCCGGAAGTGGCCGCGCTGGTCGAAATCCCGGTTGGGACTGCGGCTTCGCGCCTGCGCCGGGCCCGGGAAGCCTTCCGAGCTGCCGTCGCCGAGCTCGGATCTCGGCTCAAAGCTGGACCGAAAACGTCATGAGCGATCTCAAATTGGTGTCCCCCGAAAAGCCTTCCCCGCTCGAGCAGCGCTTGCTCGAGGCAGTGGCAAACGAAGCTCCCTCCGCCGAGCAACGCCTGCGCGTGCGGCTCGCGCTCGGCTTGCCTGCTACGGCCGTCAGCGTCGCGCCCGCTCCAGTGGCTTCGGTGGGGCGTCGAGCACTGCTGCTAAAAGCAGGCGGCGCTGGTCTGGTCGTGATCTCGATCGCGGCGGTCGCGCTGTTCCTTGGCTTGGGCCGTGGCCTGCCCCCCGTTTCATCCTCCGTGACCCAGCAATCGACCGCCGCAGCGACCGCCGCCCCAGTGAGCGCAGTCGTTGGCGATGCACCCGCACGGGCGCCCGCTCCAAGCGCCGCGCCAGAAGTGGCGGCTCCAAGTAACGCAGCGCCCAGCCCCGACGCGCGCGAAGTCAGCGCAGTCGGCAAGCGATCGGCCAAACCTGCGGCCGCGGAGAACGGCGCCGATCTCAGCGAGCAATTGCGCCTGATCGACGCGGCGCGCTCCGCGGTGGCCGCGGGGAACGCTTCGGCCGCATCGGCCGCGCTCAGCAGCTACCGCACGCGCTTCCCCCGCGGCCCGTTCGGTCAAGAAGCCGCAGTGCTACAGATTGAGACGCTCGATCTGCAGGGCAATCACGCCCAGGCCGCGAGCCTGGCGCACAGCTTTTTGGCGCGGCACCCGAACAGCCCCCACGTCAGCGTCGTGCAGCGCATCGCCGATCGCTGATCCGCGACCGGAACCGGGACCAATTTCCGCTCCAGCGGCGAATTGCTGGCTTCAGAAAGTGGCTTTCCGTACCCCGCGCCGTGCGTGCGCGGGCCAAACATTTAAATTTTGATGGCTGCTGGTTCCAGTCGTGGAGGAATGAGCTACGCTCCCGATGTGCGCTCCCAGTCGGCGCACGGAGAATATTGATGAAGCAGTGCTTTGCGTGTGCGTCTGTCTTGCTCTTGGCGATGGGCTGTTCGAACAGCGATCCGAATCCAGCTACGGGAGCCCACGGCGGTGCCGGGGGTGCGGCCGGCTCGCCCGCGGCCCAGGCGGGGGCCGGTAGTTCGAACATCGGCGGCGGCGGCGCCGCAAGCGCAGGTGCGTCGCCGGTTGCGGGCGCGAGCAACGGCGGCAGTGGCGGTCTCGTCGGCGGCGCAGGCAGCTCGGGCAGCGGTGGACTGGTCGGAAGCGCGGGCAGCGCGGGCAACCCAGGCGGCGCGGGCAGCACGGGTGCCGCTGGCTCTGGCTCTGGCTCTGGCGCCTACAAGTGCCCGAGCGGCACGTTCGCGGCGTTCACGCCCGGAGGCGCGGCCACGAAGGTCGCGGGAACTCCACCCGCCGACGCCTTCAACAAGGACGCCTGGACGAACGTCGAAGGTCCGGTCTGGATCGGCGATTCGCTCTACTTCTCGGAAATGACCAACAGCAACATGACGCCGCCGTCGCGCATCTTGAAGATCGCGCCGGGTGGTGCGGTTTCTGTCTTCGCCGCGGACGCCGGCACGAATGGCTTGGCGGTCGACGGCAGCGGCAACTTGATTGCGGCCGTGCACAAAGACGGATCCATCTCGCAGATCTCGTTGAATGGCGGCGCGGCTACACCGCTCGTGAGCATGTACATGGGCAAGCGCTTCACCTCGCCCAATGATTTGGCGATCCGCAGTGATGGTACGATCTACTTCTCGGATCCGAGCTATCAGAATAGCGCCAATCCGCAGATGGGAGAGCGCTTGTATCGTGTCACGCCGCCACCCACGCGCACCGTGAGCGTCGTATCGGACCCGCCGAGCCCGCCGAACGGGGTGACGCTCTCGCCCGACGAAAAGACGCTGTACGTGACCGCGGCCAACAACGGCTTCAAGAAGTACCCGGTGATGGCCGACGGCTCGCTGGGCGAGAGCGTCAC
>Ga0247778_1000716_pt1 | contig 29905 bp, 21 predicted proteins | sample UWRJL049202B5_FD_179939 | JGI IMG/M metagenome (GOLD analysis project Ga0247778, IMG submission 179939) | Plant litter microbial communities from Arlington Agricultural Research Station in Wisconsin, United States - UWRJ-L049-202B-5 | ecosystem: Environmental > Terrestrial > Plant litter >...
GGACCACCCTGACACGCTAACCAGCATGGCTAACCTAGCGTCGACGTACTGGAATCAAGGCCGATGGGACGAGGCCGAAGAGCTGGAGGTGCAAGTGATGGAGACGAGCAAGACGAAACTCGGAGCGGACCATCCAGCCACGTTAACTAGCATGAACAATCTTGCCTTCACATGGAAAGGACATGGCCGAGACACAGAGGCCCTTAAGCTAATGGAGGAATGTGTAACAGTACGGACCCGGATCTTAGGTACTAATCACCCTGATACTTTGTCTTCTTGTAGAGCATTACTTGAATGGCAGACAAATGAATTGGAGACTGGTGCGTGAGTGTCAAGGGAGAGCTCGAGCAAGGTCTAGGACTCTTGAATTAGATTGATCACGAAGGGGGAAGAAGAGCTGGAGAGCTCGCGAAGCTAGGTACAGGAGAAGCTTGGGCCATGACTGGTTGGCCCACAACAAAGGAGATGCCCTGACAGTGAGCCGATAAAGATCTGGGTGTATAATGACATGGTTAGTTAGAATAAATAGAATAATGGCATAAAACACCTTAACTTATAATACAATAGTGCTGTTCGACATCGAGATGGAATAATGACTAAGGGCGTCGCGAAAGCCTAAGGCTGCATTATATACAAGCCACATCCACCTACCGCCACCTCTGCCACGACGCTTAGCCTGAGGCCTCAAAATTAAAAACAGCAAGTATAGCCGAGGCATATTTCGCAAGTTATAGACCGCCCGATTCTCCTGCACGAAATTTACTCCTCTTTAAATGAAACAAAACCAAATGTCATAAGTTAACGTACCTACTCTCATTTAACATTACTATAGTTTTAAACTTCGAAAACATCGCTGAGGCGGAGACAAAACGTGATGTTAAGAAACAAGTTACAAAACAAATGATAATTAAAACACAATTAATGAACCTTTATATAAGTTCTCTAGAAAGAAAATATATATATTAGAATTAGAATATATTAGCAATAAGGCCAGAGCATTACGAATAAAATAACATTATTTTGTACTGAGATATTCGTGATTTAGTCGAATATTCAATTGTACTACGGGACTTTCGCCTCGCAGGGATGTCGGTTAATCCAAAGAAGGACGAGCGAGGACCGTTCATGATGACCGCCACGACCAATGTGCCACATGCCTTACCGTGCTCGGAGCCGCCAGCGAATCGTCTTCCTCATGAGTCAAACATCAGCCCCTCGCTAACACACGAAAAGGGTATGAGCACCTTAGAGCTTAAAACCCCAGATATTCCACCTATCTCATATCAAAAGTTGGGAAATCCGACGAGAGATATCAGGCTTCTACATGTGCTTCCAAGCCCTCATCCGGACGATAGAAGGCTCCAATGCCAACTTGTCACCAGCAGCCTCCGTTACAACTACGCTGCACTTTCATATACGTGGGGCGAGCGAGACGATCGCAATCTCGAGATATGGGTAGACGGCAAACTCACACCTGTCCACCGGAATCTCATATGCGCTCTGCGCGCCTTGCAAGCGATGCACGCGGCAAGAGCGAGACTTGAAAACAGGACACAGAATACTTCACTTGTCCTCTGGGTTGATGCACTTTGTATCAATCAACAAGACGGTGACGAACGCCCCAAACAGATTGCCTTAATGAGCAAGATCTACGAGAATGCAACCCAAGTCATAGTATGGCTTGGTAAGCCGCAAGAGTTCAACTTCCGCCCAAAACCTATACCAGCTTTTGAACTTCTACGAAAAGCCTCATATCGCACCCAACACATTCCGCTCCACATTCAGCCCGGTTTTAATTGGATAAAGCATGATCAAGATCAGTGGCTTGGCGACTTCGTGTACAACGACGAATTCAGTCAACACTGGGAACAGCTCGGGCAATTATGGAGTGTTGAATATTGGCAAAGGCTGTGGATCATTCAAGAATTTTGCCTTGCTAAGAACATCCAACTACTTTATGATACCGACATCATCAACTGGAGACATTTCGATAGGTTCTGGGGTTTGCTGGGACATCTTTGGAAAGTGAGACCGGGCGTCTTATTTCTGGCACCAAAAATTTCAGCAGGAGCCATTCAAGTTATATCTCAAAGTAGAGCCACGAAGCTCGCACTAGCAAGACTGAGGGCCGGCGAATCAACACTTCAAGAGCTCTTGGAGATCTCACAATGCTCACTTTGCCGTAACCCGAGAGACAAGATATACGGCTTGCTTGGACTTGCTGTTGATGTTCTTCCTGAGGATATCCTGGTCAATTATTGCCAAAGCCTCTTCCAGCTTTACGCTAATGTGCTGAGCTTTCAAATCAAGAGAGGACTTCATCCAAGGACCGCCTTGCGCTTTAGCAGTAGCCTACAAGGGGCTTTGCTTTGGCCTGTCAGTAGGGAAAGGGTTCAAGAAATGGCAGTCGGGCGTCGTGAATGTATCGCAGAAAGAACAAAAAAGCTCTTTCCAATGCCCACGATTTCTACTTATGGAATATTCATGGGAAAAATTATCGTTCAAGGATTTTCTTGGTATGGTATGCCGAAAGAGCAACTAGTCGAAATGGATAATCGTTCTAACGGCCATTTCATGACTCAAGACTCCGCCGATATAAGTCCAGTTGAAGTTGCATGGCAGAGAACTCTACAGGCGCTATGGGAAGGTGATCGTGAAACACTGGAGTACTTTGACCCAGGGGATTTCCCCACGGATGGTGCGCCATTTCATGATGCCCGCGGTGGAAACGCTGGGTTGGCGATATTCATTGTTCGAGGTTGTGAAATTGGTATAGCACCATCAGGGATCGAAGACAACGACCACCTATTCCACTTCCCCACAGATAGAAAATCCGGCAACAATATCTTCGCCATATTGCGAGTCTCAAACAACGGCTACAGGATTATAGGTAGAGCAATCCTCTCCAAATCGAAGTTCAGACAACTTTCAGATATAGGATCTGGTGACACATGGCCGTCGCCTTCATTCGGGAACCTGGGCTCCGAACATGACCAACGACGACCTTTATCGGCGAGATTTCTGGTCGACATTCCCTACCCCACAATTCAGGCTCTCACTTGCCCTTTGAACTGGACGGGTGCCAGCACTTGCACTGAAGTACAGCCGGTATGATGTGTGTGAAATTATGTGAGAGAAGGAAAGGTGGAAAAGGACGACCGGCTGAGTGCTTGATTGGCTAAAATTTACTAATCCCATGAGCTATACTGACTGCACTGTCTGTACTTTCGTACTCCTTGTTTTTGAATCTTGTCGAAATTTTAACGGCCGTATCGAACAATTCTTATCCTTCAAGTTTAAATATGACTATTTACGTTTCTGATTGGATTGGATTTGCTTGCGCGGATTTTAAAACGGACCAATTTTGAGTTTTTGAGGAATAGTATATCGAAACAAAGCTATTAGTGTAAATCAAAATATCTATATGAATAAGTCGCTGTCCGTGCTAGGGTTTGAATCAGATCGAGTACAGTATGTCGTTGCGCCAATCTCTATAAACTCTCCAGCTCCATCTCCTAGTACGAAACATTTACCCACCAACACTTCCACAGATACTATAAATATATCAAGCCAGAGACAAACAAACAACACAGAAGATAGTAACACAAGATGTACTTTGGAGGATGGAACTATTACGGAGCCAGGAACCAACAGCAAGTTGCCAACTTAAACGGGCGCTTGTACGGCGCATTCTACCCCGCTAGATTTAGTCTTCAACCAGGTCAATTCAGGCCAGGTCGCTCGCTGCCTCCACCCACTTCCAACCCGGGGTGGCCCAGACGGGTGGAGGGACTGCGATATTATGGCAACTATATGCAAAGATGATAGGTGTTTCCATGTAGACCGAAGAGGTACATAATAGCGAGACTTACTGAGATAACCCATAGCCTGATATATATACTATAAAAACAAAATAGATCGTCGACCTTTTGGACAAGTAGACTCGTGCAATTCAGATTTAACAAAAATTTGATGCGAAACCAAATTGTCAATCAGGACTTGCGTGGAAAAGTCCTGAGATAAAATTCAAATTCTCCAAAAATTCTCCATGAGGACGAGAATTGAGGCAAGATTCAAATCCAAAAGAAAGAAGGAAAGCAAAACAAACAGTAATGCCAACGACTACACAAGGAAAGCGCGATCGCAACTCCGTGACTCACTCGGGGAATGCATCATCACATGACTGCATCGTTCCTTCCTTCCGCTGCGACCTTCTCTGAAGCCCAGAATTCCAAACGGCTTATAACCTCCCCGAAGGTCTCTATCCATTCTCTTTTCAATTCATTCTCCCATTCTCTCCAACTCAAAACCACCATGCCTTCCTCCCGCCACCAAAAATCTACTCCGGCCCCGGAATCCATGGCCTCGACAGAGTCCACCACAACAGAAACACCCATCTTCGCCACCGAAGCAGAAATCAACTCTTTCGGAAAATACCTACACTCATCCAAGCGCGTCCTCGTTCTCTGCGGCGCCGGCCTGTCCGCCGCCTCAGGAATCCCGACGTTCGCCGGTGACGGCGCTCATTGGAGAGGCCACAAATGCACCAGTATTTCCAGCATTGATTGTTTTGAGGCTTTGCCTGGATTGGTTTGGAAATATCATGCTGAGAGGAGGAAACTGGCGCTGCTTGCGAAGCCGAATAAGGCGCATGATGCTCTTGCGGTGTTGGCGAGGAAGAAAAAGGGTGTGAAGGTTTTGACGCAGAATATTGATGGTGAGTTTATTTCTTATTCTTTTGAGCTGATGATTTGGGGGTGAATATTTAATAAAACAATTGGGGCGTGAGGTGAGGATTGAAGCGATCCAAATGCGAGAAGGCAGTTGGGGGAAGATCAAATGTGACTTTAAGTGAAGCTCTCGATTTGCATCCTTTGGGACGATTCAGCACCACCTGGACCGAAGTCTAAATGGCGAATAATTTTCCAAAGCTGTTATTGTTCTTCTTACTAGCATGCGTTCTATGAGAATTTTCTGCTAATATTTCTGAAGGACTGTCTCAGAAGGCCAAACACCCAAAAGATAAGCTCTATGAGCTACATGGCTCACTTCTGGATGTTAAATGTTCCAACAAGGAATGCGATTACTACGAGAAAGACAACTTCAAAGACCCAATTTGCCCCGCGTTAGCTATTGAAGAAGCGGGCGAACATTTTGCATCCACCGCCGAGAAATCAGCGGCAAAATCAGCGTCCACGGATGAGGTTGCTTCTAAGCTGTCAGAGATGACTGTGAAGGAGAAGGCGAACAAAGAGAAATCGGTCTCGAAAGCTATTCCTAAGCACGAGCCCACATCAAATCCACTTGCAGACATCATTGCCTCTTTATCACCAATCATGACTGATGAGATGAGGGCCGAACCAGTTCCCGATGTCAAGGACCTCCCACATTGTCCGAAGTGCTCATCTCTCCTTCGGCCGGCTGTCGTGTGGTTCGGAGAGAGCCTGTCGGTGCCGCAATACAAGGAAATTATCGCGTGGATTGACGAGGAAAGGAAACTGGATCTGATGATTGTGATTGGTACCAGAGGAGAAGTATATCCTGCTGGAAGGTTTGTTGACATTGCGAAAGAGAAAGGCGCCAGAATCTGCGTGATCAACATGGACAAAAATCACCTCGGCTTATTGACGCCTAGGGAGAAAAAGGACTGGGTGTTTGAAGGAAATGCAGCAGAGATACTACCAGTCTTGTTCGAAGGTATCTTGCTGAATTAGGGAATGACGAATTACTGGTGGATCAAATTTCGGGAGGCTGGGAGGGACGGATTACTGCTTCGATGTTTCCGCTTGAAGGTACCAACGTATTATGATGCTCAGCCATCATCATATATTCTTATTCTGGATATTCCCATAGACCAAGGTACAAAAGGACTTTATTCAGTCATATACATGAAGGAAGGAAAAGAATAAAAGGGGTATATTTTTATGGGGACGAAGGAGCGGGCGCTAGAGTTAGCGACCTCGGCAGGGACGGGATTTGCATCCAGACCCCTGAAGCTGCAGCTCTAATCGGGGTAGTTTCAAGCTTCACCGCCCAACCACCGCATTAAGAGAAATACCTCAAGATTTCTTTCACTTTCGCCTTGCTTCACAATCGAGCCTCATGTTCAGCATTATCTCTTGTATTTACAGCTTCACAGACTTCTCAATCTTCCCAATTGCCCCTCTGCTCCTCTGAGCAGTCTCCAGAATGTCACATTACCCCACACCTCCGCCGACCAGCTCCCCGAAGGACCATACTAACCATGACCACCACATCCACCACGATACCTATCACTCCTACTCTCCTCCCAATCTACCAGCCCAGGAAACATACTTCCATTCCTACTCCGCACCCTCATCACCAAAACAATACTACGTACCCCCTCCCCAACCAATACGAATAAACCCCGATTCCAAACCCAGACCATTCGACACCAACAATGTCCGTCCGCAGAGGAGACGCACGCCTCCACCACGACCTATATATTACTCCCCCACAAATAAACCTCCATCTCCATACAATGCTTCAAGGCCCAGGCCGCGAGCAGGGTTCGTGAAGCGGATAACGGCTAAGATAGAAGAGTGGGTACGAGGTTTTATTAGTTGGGCGAAGAAAAACCCTGTGAAAGCGGGGATAGCTACATTTGTACCGCTAGTTGCGCTGGCGGGGTTTGCGAAGGCTGTACATGGAGTTGTACGGTTAGGCAGCGAGCTACTGGGTAGTATCGACGAGCACAAGATTGGAGGGAAGGACAATGGCAAAGATGAAGATGAAGATGAAGAGGGGAAGAAAGAGAAGAAGACTTATGGGTGGGGAATGGACCACTTTGTTGGGTTTGGGGGAAGTAAAGGGGGGCCAATTGATGGCGTGATGAAGATTTTGCAGATGCTTGTGTGAGTACTTCCAATCTCTCGTTCGCAGAATGGTATTCAAGATCGGGGTTGCTGACATGATTGACGTGCAGGAACCACTACTGCAAATTATCCCCGAGCATGGTCCCCAGACTGGGCAGTATATTACTGGAGTTGTACTTTTTGGATAAGGTGCATTGATTGGGTGTATATGATGTTACGATATTATGAAGGACGAACAAAATTATTACGACGACAGCATAGAATTTCAGAATCCGATAGACTATCGTCTCGGAACACATTGGCGTTGCAAATAGACCATTTAGGCCGGGAGGATCATCCTGGGTACTGAATTTATGGAAAGATGTTTGGGGTGAATACTTCACTTTTTGAACCTCTTGGGTTTCGTCGGGCGTCCTTTTTCTGTCCTCGTTTCCCGGTTGATTTCCAAGTGGAATTACCAGTTTCTTTTCATACTCAAGTCCATTCGTTCGGGAAGTTTCTAAGACTCAGCATCCCCGACCAAAATTACTGGCGCAACTTGCGTCGTCAAGACATTTCCTCTCTCTGAAGGCGTCATCAAATTGATGTAAAGAACCGGACCTCCGCGGGATGCCGTCCTCGCCGGATTTCTAGAATCTCACTTTCATCGAGTTGCCGCGCAGCCTAGCTAGCATCATAAATAAATGCCTTCTTCTTGCGCGTTGTCGCTTCTAATCCGGAACCTGCTAACAGAGTGAAGTAGAAATGACGCCCTCTTCTATCTTTGCTTCCAATGTTTCCCATAAGTAAAGGGCGGAAGTCTTGAACAAATAAGATGAAAGAGTAAGCGATGGCACACGAATAGCGTCGGGTTCCACGGATTTGAAGTCTGTATCACGTGAATATACATGACATCGAGTTGTTGTCTTGTGCCAGGCAAGCAAGGAAGTCCAGATTTTTAAAGGTCGCGAGAATTACTAATAGAATTTAATACACTGGGGCACAAGTCTAATGGATCCACATCACACTGGCTTCCGAGCCAGCAGAATGAGCACCTGGATGGGTAGATTCGCAGCGACAAACTCGGATGTGGCAATAACCATCATTTACATTCAATGTCACAATTCGAAGACTACTCACACGGTTGTGAATAGAGCTTGGTGCTGCTGTTTCGTCATTTCTTGATGTTTTTGACTCAGAAGTCCATTGGTAGTTGAGTCCAGCGAGCTTGTCATGAAACCGCGGGGATGACTTCTTTGTCTATTGCCCCCACTCAAGACGTAGGACGAACTATCTTGAAATTATTCCCTGCAGTTGCATGTGCAAGGAGGTATATCAGCTGTTAAAATGAGCTGGCAGATTCTCCAACACTCTACCTGGTAAGCCGAGGGTTTCCTACAATAAAGCATTCTCAGTGGGAGTTTCGCTGTATTTCGCTGAGCATTTTAAAATTCATACCTACTATTCGTGTTCATATCACAGACTTTAGGGGATGCAATAGATTCCTGGTCCTTTGGAACATTTTCACTTCCAAGGAAAGAACTCAACAACACCCCCTGCACTTGCCGTCTCCAGATCCGCATACACCATTCGACTGCTCGCCTGCCATAGACCCATCAATCCACACTCCTTTCACCTAGCAACACCTCACACGATCCCTATTCTTAGATTGAATATGAATAATTTGACCAACGACATCGATGCTCGAAGTGCCTCCGTCACACTCGCAGACGAAATTGTGTTCCAAGAAGACGATGCCAACGTCCACCAAATCCTTTCTTTGTACAACAGAATTTCTCGGGAAAAAGACCTAAGGCCTTGTGCAGCTATCAATACACTCTTTGGTGAACTGGTGGGGTTGTGCACCCAGACTTTAAGTCAGGAGGTGACCAGGACGGCAAGTTATTTCCTCACGGTATCCCGATAACGTGACTGGTAGCTGACTTGCCAATAGATACTGGAGAATGAGAGGATACAGGAGATACTTCCGGACTTGAGGAATCATTGCGCGCGTGCAGAGTGTTATCTTGAATCGCACTGGGCGGAAATAATTTCCAACGGTGCCAATACACGGGAAGGTATGCCTTTGAACATCTCGTTCATGCCTCTGACAAACCAGTCTGGTCAAACACCTTGCCACTCTCTGTCATTTTGTATATTTCCATCCTCGATACCTCCAAGCACTAATTCTCACTGATTTACTACTCTTCCTCGTTCCGCTTTCCCTCCGGCCCGACAACCTTTCCACAAACCCACTAACTAAAACACAGTCCAGAGCCTTCTAAACACCTTCCCCTACTACTCCAACTACGTGGACCTCGCCCGTCTCGAGCTCGCTGCTATCCAAGCCGTAAACCCCAAGCCGCCTCAAAAGATCGCCTTCATCGGTTCCGGGCCGATGCCCCTGACCTCACTCTGTAAGTCTTCCATCATCATCATCATCCACTATATTCGAAAGTTTAGACCCCCCAATAATCCCCAAAATCCCCACGTCTAACATCGACACCCCAACAACCAGGCCTCCTAGACACCCTAAACCCCCAAAAATCCCTCCTCCAATCCCTCGTCTCCTGGGTATTCCCCCAAACCGAAGCAACAGTAGTAAACATCGACAACGATCCCACAGCCTTAGATCAATCCACCAAACTGTGCTCAGAATTAGGTTCCATAGGTTTGTTCCCTCCTCCCTCCTTTCTTCCCCCATCCCCTTTCCCCCCTCCACTCACCTGTTCCCAGTTCCATAAAAAAAACTAAAACGAAACTAGCAAAACGCATGACCTTCCTCCTCCAAGACGCATCCCAAATCACCAACCTACAAGGTTTCGACGTCGTCTACCTAGCAGCACTAGTCGGCAGCAGCCAGAGCGAAAAAGAAGACGTGATGCGGCGGGTCGTGGCGCAGATGAGGGAGGGTGCGTTGGTGGTTATTAGGACGAGTTGGGGGTTGAGGGGGTTGTTGTATCCGGTACGCGTTCTTTCCCCTGTCGCTCACAATATTATTTTTGTGTTATAAGGGAAAGAGAGGAATCAAAAGCTGACTAACCCCAGGAATTCGACTGCACGACCGAAGCAATCCTCTCCATCCTCGACATCTGCGTTGTAGTCCATCCGTACGACCATGTCGTCAACTCGGTGATTGTAGGGAGGGTGAAGCCGAGGGGACCAGAGGGGAAGATTGTTGGGTGATGAGCTCCTACGTGCCAGTAGACTATCAGCATCCATAGAAAAGCAAACATTAATCACCGTCTCACCTAACAAGCACAATGACAAGTCACAAAGTGATCAATGGAAATTCAAATTATTACTACACACACACTAAAAGAAATTCGTAAAACGCTATATCACACACAATCCCCTCCTAACCCATCAAGTAAACCATCCCCCAAAACGCCACGCTAAAGAAGAATTTCCATTCGCACTTCCCCCCTTTTCTTTTATGTAGATAGATAGAGCAAAGCTCGACTCCGAATCCCTATGAATACAACAAATACTCCACTTCCCCAAATCACAAATACGGCATAAAAAGCGCCTCACACTGCGCCAAATTAATCGGATTAACCGCCTTAGCAATGAGATCAATAACTGTCTGATTCGCCGGCAGCGCGCCCGCCGGACTCTGCGCAATACTCAGCGTGCGCTTAACGATGAGCTCGCTGTTCGCCTGCACCGTCTCGCGCAGCGCGTCGCCTGCCATACCGCCTTGCGAGCGATGTGCGCTCGTGAACCAGAAGATCATCTCGTCGCGCACGAAGAGGGAGAGCTGCTGCTCGAGTTCGAATTCTGGCTCCGTGAGACAGCGCGCGATGGCCATGATGGCGCAGCTGTAGATTCCTTCGGTGGCGAGAGGGCCCATGAGGGTTTGGAGGTTGGGCGTCAGGCGGAAGGGCACGGGCTCCGGGTTGTGAAAGAAGGCTTTGCCGGCTGCCATGCAGGACATTAGTTCGGAGCCCCAGACGTTGCCAGTACCGCGGGAGATGTTGAGCTTTTGTGGGTACCGGTTGTGCATATGCAAAATGTAGGTCATGAAGGTGAGAGCGGCGAACTGGTATGAGAATTGACGGCGGAACAGCCAGAACTCGGAGTACGAAGGATACACTTGAGTAAAGTATTCGAGGGCGAGGTTGTGTGGAACCCATTTCTCCTGGATAGCACTATATGTCTCAAGCTTGGCAGTAATCGACTGGTCGATGTTTTTCTGCGAATCGTTAGCTTGCTTCGCATGATCATGGTCAAGTTGTCTTACCTTTCCATCAGCGAATGCTCTCATTTTGTCCATTGTAAAGAGGACTGGATCATCTTTTGACATCCCACTCTTCCTGCAGTGATCTTCGAAGATACCTTGCAACGAGACATATGTTGGATCATCTTGCACCATACGGATGTGCGGAGCAAGAGGAATCATCAAAGGAAGATGGAAGTTCAGGTTTCTGCGACGACTCTCTTTACGCTTGCTCAAGGTTCCATTGAAATGTCTAAAGAGCTGCAAGATTCGCTCTTCACGTCGACAGTGCCTGGCTGCCGGATGCTGAATCGCGAAAGGATGGACGCTACCATCATGACCGCGGATCTTGAGTCGGCGATGACAAACACCGATGCCACGAACAAGATCCACATTTGGCAGGAAGCGCTCAATTCGAATGAAGTCCTGATTCTTGTCTTTGTGCTGCAAGTATTGACCCGGAACTTCAACCTCGTCAAACTTTGCGAATCTGAACTCGCTGAGGTGATGGCTGTATTCTTCGAGGTACTTGAAGGGCCGTCTCCTGTCAAGCTTGGCTTCAAACTTATCGCGCCACTTGCGAAGCTTCTGGATGTATTCGTGCATTGTCGGCTTCTTTTGAACAAAATCCACTTCGAATGAAGTGCGAATGTGAGCTGGGAGAATGGTCTCTGCAAATCTTGTGATATTGGATTCGGTGGCCTGCGGTAGCTTGACATCTTGAGCATATGAACCTGGCATCCGACCAACATATGAGAGAGCGTCGTTGAGAAGAGCGGTGATTAACCTATAAGCATCCTCATCCGGTGGACACTTGAAGAACTTCGAGATTTGGTCGACCATGGTTTCCATCGAGAGTGCCAAGAGAGGGAAAGCAGTCTTGAGCACGGAAAGAACTTCTTCGGTGTACTCCCATGGAGGCCGCTTCTGGTTCGCGGGAGCTCCATTTGTAAGAGCATCAGCCTTATTATCTCCATTTGCGTCTGGTTCGTTCTTGACCGCAGTGTTCGAAGATTCAGGGTTTGCTGTCCCAGGTCTTGATCCAGCAGCACTGTCAGGTCGATTCGCAGGAGTGTCTGAGCGTTGAACGCTGGGCGATCCATTCGGCTTTGGAGTAGCTGAATTGCTATTGCTCGCGTTCTGAGCCGCTTTCTGTTGCTGCTTGAGCTTGAACTCTCTTTGTTCTTGGGTCTTTTTGATGGCTGCCATGTCTTCTCGGTTGGTCCTCAGCTGGAAGTAAAGAGCTTGCGGATACGCCTTGGCAATCTTGGAGAGAATTCCCTGAGCTTTGGACGCTTCCTTGTGGCCAAGACCAGTCAAAAGTTGGGGAATGAAGGTGATCCAGTACCAAACTGGAGTCTCACCCTTGTAGTCGTCAAACTGGGCCGAGAGACTGCCTTCTGCGTCGTCAAGACTCAGAAGCCAGAGGATTCGAGTAAGTAGCTTCCGAGACTTTGCGTTCTTGAACAATCCGGCAGCCTCAAGGTAACAGCTCAGTGCATTTCTAGCATACTGGTAGTCGTTGGGATTCTCCTTGAACAAGCGATCGTTGTAGTATCCCCATTCTGCCCACGCCTTCGGAAGCTTGATGTCGAAGAACAATGCCATACCGTAAGCCTCAGCAGCCTCTTCTCGTGAACCAAGCTTCTCCAAGAACATCCCTTTAAGAGTATAGAACTCAGCTTTCTGGTTTGGACCGAAGTAATTCAGATTCGTGTTGTTGATGACGTCCAAACCATTGGTCAGTTCGCTGGGATTCTGGTAATGACATTTGGCTTGTTCCCTCAGCTTCAAGAAGGCCTCTTGGATTTCAATGTTTGGCAAGGTGTAAATTCGGCTGAGTTGACTGATGCAAACCTCTGGTAGCTGATGTTTGCGGGCGACGTGAGCAAAGCGATTGATGATCCAAGCAGTCTCATGGTAACCACGATACGCGAAGGAAGCGCCATTTGCATTTTGCCCTTGTTGAGGAAGCAGGCCAAGATACGTAGCATTGATGAGCCCGAAAATGTGTTGTCTCCAAGTGACCAAATCTTGCCATGCCGTGATGTCGTCCCAAACGTTTGGAAGACGGTCCCGCCACGTACCCAAGAGTAGCTTCAGCTCGCCCGATTTGACGTCCAGATTGCCCTGATTGGTCTGTGCTAAACTTTGGCAGATAACACTAGCGTCGTGAAGCTCCACGAGTTGTTGGAAGTTCTGCAAGAGAGGAATGTGAGCGTTGGTGATCCGCTTCGGAAGCTGATGCCATTTCCGAATCGACAATTGAATGGCCTCGTCGCACACTTTACTGAATTCGGCTGGAGATTCAGTCTTGTTGTGGAGCTTGAGAAGCGACATGAAGGCCTGGAAGAAGGTTCGCCGGGGTGTAGGCGCATCCATGACACCCTTGATCAAATTGTCCAACGATTCACGGTTGTCAGGCGTCTGCCACATCTCCGTCTGCTTCCACGCACACTCCAATAGCAGATCCTGAAAGTTTTCGTGCTTAGCGAAATCAGAAAGAATCTCCCATTGCTGGAGCTTCTGCGCGCACAGGACCCAATGATCTTCCCAGAGCATGTATTCGCCTTGAGAGAAGGGAATGGTGCCAGTCCGGGCTTTGATCTGAGCAGCTTCGTACATATTTTGGGCCTTGTCCCACATTCCATTCTGCTCATAGGAAAGAGCTGCATTTGTCTCGACAAACTGGCATCGACGACGCCATGTTCCATAGAAGAGGTCATCCTCTTGCAAACCAGCGTACAGCTCAACAAGAGCATCAAGGTTGCTTTCACGAACCAGAGGACTGTCGACCGCAGGTTTGACGGCGGCATTTTCAAGTTGGATCAAGGCGGTGTACCAGGCGTCGTAGGTTTTGGCCTCGAATTTCAGAACATGCGGTGGAATCTTGCACTCGGGCCATGATCTGGCGGCTCCCTCGAGAAGTGACTGGATGACATTGGGCCTCTTGTCAACTTGGCGTGAGTGGTAGTCCTTTGTGAGAAGAGCGACCATTCCTCTCTCCAAATCGCCACGCTCATCCTTGGGAGTGGCTGCCCAGTACAGAGGGAAAAGAGCCACCCAGATTTCGTGCGCCATGTTGGGGTCCAAATGCTGCAATTGGCTGAGCGGCTCGATCACATCACGAACTTTGACATCCCCAAGCTCCGACACGAAACGCCTGTGTGTTGCCATGAGACTCTCAAATTTGGCATCAGTAGGAAGTGCCGGGGTTCGCGAATCTTTTGCGTATGTTCCGAAGATGACGGAAGCTGGCATGACTCGGAAATCCTCCTGGTGTAGCTGCATCGAGCTGTGCATATCAACCGCCCCAAGCAGTAACTGGGAGGCTTGAGCAAGCCAGTAGGATTCAGCCAATGTGTCCCAGTTCTGACCAGTGATCACATAAGCGAGTCTTGCACTGGCCGTCTTCGACTGGCTCTTGTCGAAAATCGTCATGAAGCGATTGCGCATATCCACATCTTGAGCTCGGGTGCCAATCAAGAATGCGTGCTCCATCCGAACAGTGAGCTCTGTACGAGTTATCTTCGGGTCTTCGTATATGCGAATCACCAGCTCGAGGAACTTCATCAAGAGCGTCTGGTCGGATCGAGTTTCGAATGTCAGCATCTTGTGCAGTACAGCAGTCTTTTCCTTTAAAGTCGGCCATGATCCTTCAGACTTGAACACCCAGTTCTCAACCATATCCAGGATCTTCAAACACAATGGATTGCTCATCGACTTCTCAACCAGTGTTGCGAGAACACTAAGGAAGGGGCGTCGGTTATCGCCAAGCACATCCATACGCAGTGAAATGACATCAATCGCCTTGAGCATGAGACCGGTCTGAATCTCCAAATCATAATTGCTCATGATACCTGCTGGCTCAGCCTCACCTGGTCGAACAACAGCTCCAGTCTGGCCCAAAAGCGCATTGTAGTGAGCAACATGGTCCCGCGCCAGTTTGGCCTGCAGAGCTTTCATTATTTGGTTAATGTGTTGGTCCATCTCGGATGGCTTTCGTTGGGCTAGAGTCCAGAGGACGTTGATGCCAGCGACATAATTATTAGCAGAGAGCATCTCGGTAGCGATGTTTGTTAAGAAAGTAATGATCTCTGATGTGGAAGCTTCCGCTTCTCCTTCAGCATCGGCGTCCTCCATGGGAACGTCGTCAGGGACTGCTTCCAGAATGCGTTTGAGCAGTGGCTTCAACTTCCGGCCGTCGTCAATGGTTTCATCTGCAGCATGCAAACAGTCTTGAATTTCTGGGTTGTCGGATTTCAAAGACTTCTCAAGAATTTTTTGCAGAAGCGCCATGTTGGACATGATCCACTCATCGGACTTGACATTGACAATGATGCGTACAATTTGGAGGGTGTTTATCATGTTGGTTATGAACTTCTCGTCTGGCTTGTCTTTATCCGAGTGCTCGCTGGCGAGGGCTTGGACGGTTCTCTCACTCGCCAGGACTGTTTCGGTGACGTTCGGGAACAAGTCAACGTTTTCCTCTCCCCAGTATTGTGGCTGCAGAAGATTATGAAGCAGCGAGATTGCTTTCTTGCACATCTCAACTGGAGGTGTAGGCTGCATTGGAGAGTTCGAGGCTCCAGAATCTTTCGATTTCGCCGAAGGAAGTGGGTACCTCTCACTGAGCGAGGCAATAAACTCGACGAGATATTTAATCATCTTTGTCTGAATCGGGCCTGGGATTTTGTACTCCGGTTTGTCCGACGATACAGACGAGCCAGGTTTGGATGGCGAAGGTGATGACATTTGCTGTTCATTCAGACTTTCAAGCTTCCTCTTCTTTGTGTTTGGAGATTCCGAGAACGCTCTCACGGGGGACGCATCCTTGCCTTCGACACGCTTTTGCTCCCATTGCCAAATAAGAGTCATCAAGTTCAACACCAGCTTCTTGCTCTCGTTGGAGGGATTGGGAGGCTGTGCAATCTTACGGAGAGAGCTAACGATAAGGTTGATGAATTTCTCGCGAGCTTCATAGAACAGGTCCGCGTGTTTCACCAAGAAGTGGAAGATGCTGGTCATCTGCTGTACATTTTGACCTTCTTCTGACAAAATCTTGCGGGGTCCAAGAGCCCATACTGGGTTGCGATCACCCGGCCCAGTACTGACGCGCTTGGGAAGTACAGGTGCGATGAGCTCCAGGGCTTGAGTCACCAAAGCTCTGCCTTCGTTTTGGCTTGCTCTCAAGAGCGAGAAATAAACTTGTTGCACGATCTTAGCAGGAGTCTCGTAGTGAGCAATGAAGTAACCGATCGCAACGTAGGCGGCTTGTTTGTTGATCACGTCCTCAAGTCGAATGTAGGTCCAACCGAACTTGATGATATCCTTTCGAGCACCCTCCAGAATTTGATGGTGATATTTGATGAGCATAGCTGTAAGTTGAAGAACTTCCATTCGGGTGTGATCAATGCCCGGCTGAGTCAAGTCGTCATTTGAGTCTCCGAGGCCGACTTTCCAGATCTTGGCATGTATTGACTCTATCACTGCTTTGTCTAAAGATTTTGGCATTTTTGATCCCTCGCCAGGTTGTGCTGAAAGGCGCATGACATCCATAGCAATGATGGGATTGACCAGGAAATGCAACAGGAAAGCTTTCGTCTTCTGTGTTGCACTTTTGCTGGCGTATATCTCCAGACTTCGCATGATGATCGTTTTCCAATACTCAGGAGAGTCATTACTGACGATATGCTTGTAAATGTAATCAAAGAGTGGTTGACTAGGCTTGAAGTCTTCGGCGGTGACTGCTTCAACAAGACTGAACAGAGAGTCTAAATCTTTGGGATGATATTCGAGAAACTTGGTGAATATGACCATGAGTTGCTCTCCGGCCTGTTCAGCAGCAAGGCGAAGTTGTGGCGGTAGAGTGTTGCTACGCAATTGGGCTTCCAACTTCTTGCCCACGGCCTTGAACCACATCAAGCTGTCCTTCTTATCCATCCAAGATCTTGAGTTGTCGAATTTGCAGATGGCATGCATAATGTTGATGGCATTGATGATGGCAGCATACTTGGTCTCTTTGTTGCCCTCGCCCATATCTCCGCAGTACTTGATCAACGATTCAACACCGGCCACCACGACTTCACGAAGCGCTTTGCTGTCTGGATTTTCGAGGACCTGAGCAAGGAAGCGACCATACTTTTGGTCTTCAATCTTGCCAAGAAGAAGTAGCCACACCTCCTTTGGATATCGGTTGATATATTTGTAGAGAGGCGTTCTGAACGGGCTGTAGCGAGTCCTCCGTAGCTTTTCTTCCAAGTCCAGAACAGTCTCAATCAATCTCTCTTTGAACTGTTCGGCGGCAGGCGGAAGGAGATGAAAGATGTTAAAAACTGCGGCGACGATTTTCATCTGCTCGTTCTGCTCAATGAGGTTGAACGATATCCGCTGGAGCATATTTTGTTCTGCAAGAACCTTGGTGTGATCCAATAGGCGAGCTCCTATCTCTACCTTGAAGTACGTAGTCAAGAGTTGCAAAAGTCTAGCCAAGCCATCGAGACCGTGGGTGCTCAATCGACGTGGGTCTTGGAGGTTGGCCAAAACTGGACGGAGACCATTTTGAAGAAGATCTTTGGGTAGCTTGGTCGTCTGCGAGAGGACAACCTTCAAGGCATCGTTGGCGGCTTCGATTGTCTGTTTAGACTCCGAGTACAGACATTTAAAGAAAACAGAAACAATCTTGGTTCTAGTAGGATTGTTCGCGCCTTTTTGAAATTCCTCGAACCCCATAGCTGTGGTAAGCATCTTGATGCAAGCAACACGAAGGTTGATAATTGACTCGTGTGTCCGATGCTCCTGGGGCTTCCCAGCCAAGGACTCATCGGGTGCATCAGCCAAAGCTAATGTTTCCATGAGCAGACGGTTCAGGTGTTCCTCAAAGGGAACAAAGTCGCTCTTGAGTCCCATGTAGTAGGTGACTGCATCGATGAACCCAATTTGCACACCAAAAGGAAGCGCCCTTAGAGGTTTATTAAAAATCGGTGTGAGACATTGGTCCTTGTTGGGTGCGAGAAGTTCCCAAATTTCAACACCCAGCTCTTTGGAGATAATTTCCAATGCTTGCTTGGATGCTTCTCGGACCTGTCGGTTCATGTGGCAAAGCGCACGATTTAATTCGCCACAGACCTGGAGAAGCTTAGACGCTCGTTGACCGGGCTGTTGTGGTGGGGGGATTAGGTCTTCCTTTGTTGCGTGCTTGGTGCTACGGCGAAGAAGAATCTCTAGTGTATCCTGTGCTCCCCGACGAGTCTTCGCGGGAAGATCTTGAGGCATGTCCTTAACAACGTACATCAGAGCTCTCACCAAATCCAACAGCCGGTCTTGAACCCATGCATCGCCCATATCGAATTTCGTGATCATGAGGGTGATTCCTAGGCTGCCACCTGCCTTGGTGAACCACTCTTCTTCGTAGCATGCGTGGCAGAAGGTTTTGCCCAGATGATCGAAGAAAGACAGCCGGAAAACTTCACTCGTTGATCCAAAAATGATTGCGGTCGAGTCATAAATCTCTTGGAGCACGAGCTCAGCAGCGTCGCGAACAACTGGCTGATCAGATGACAACGACTCAACAATGGCATCGGCAAGCAATCTACTTTCGATATAAAGCTTGCCCTCTCCAGCCTTCACGTTGAAAGGCTGCGTTGTTCGCTTCATCTCCTGTAGAGAACTGCCGACTTCAAGGATGGTGATGTGCCTGCACACATTCGTCAACAAAGCCGAGGCTTCGACTGCGAACTCAGGCAAAGACACTGCGAATATGACAGCTTTGATCAGCTTTTTGAGCATTGCATCCTGAGCATCCTTTTTGAATACAGATCGTTCTCGATCAGAACAATCAAGCGAGGAGAGATCCACTTCGCATTTCCTGGCAAGCAAATCTTGTGCTTGTAAACGAACGAGTCGGGAAAAGTCTTCGGGGAGGTTGTCTACTCCGAGGCGCAGTTTCAGCTGGGTCTTAATGAGATGAAGAGCTTGCTTCTTGTAATACGCATCTGTCTGCTTGGCTGCGGCGTTCTTCGGCACCTCCATCAGTTTGCCGATTGCCAGGTCAATTCCAATCTCAACTGGGAAAGCTCTGTCTTTCTTTGAGCCCACAAGCTTCATATCAAAGCTGGTACGATCATCCGAGTACTGCTGAAACGTTAGGCCTGGAGCGCCCGTCATGAACTTCCGGTTTCGACCACCCAATTTCCCCAAGATTCGCATAGTTGTGTGAGCGTAGAAATGGCTGTAGGGCGTAGGACGAAGGTGATCAAAGAGTGCGGTCATCAGCTCATCTATCACTGGTGCCATAATGGGATCCAAATAATCCGCGGTGAGGTTATCCACGCATAATTCCAGCGTCCTAAGACCTTGTCCGACGAGCTCAGAACCAGGTCGCAGAGCTACGACGAGAGGTCGCATCAAGTAACTCAGGTGTGGAAGAAGGTTACTAAGCCTTGCGGGTACCGTCAGACACAACTCGACGTACAGATCGCGATCTCCCGGCTTCCGTGCCGCGAGGAGCAAATTGTTGAGAACATCCAAAAGCATCTCGAGGAGGGGTAAGATTTGCTTGTACAAATGCTCAAACTTTCCGCCGCCGATACTGCGGAAGAGAGATCTCAGAAGAAGAAAGTAGTTCATTGGCTCTTCCGCTGTCGTTGACAACTCGATCGATTTGGTCACAATGTCGAGAACGTGTGGCAAAAGGACTTGCTCGTTCGCATTAGAAAAGAGCGTCACTGCCATAAACGCCAATTTGAAGAGGCGTAGAAGAATCGAGGATTTCTTAACGTCCGCTGTACCAACTTGATCGATGCGATCCATGAGAAATTTCAGGAGCATGCCAGCAAAACTAGGGGAAGTTGCTTCGCTAGCAAGGAAGAATTGAGGGACGTGGAGGAGAGCAGTGTGCTCAAAAATCATGTCGTAGAGCTTTGGAATCTCCTCGTGGAAGACCTCATGGAATGTGGCCGGATCAATGCAATGAAAGACTGTGGCAAACGTTTCGAGCAAATCCTTCTCTTCCTTGCTGCTGGAAATCATGTAATGATTCGCCATGAACTCAACAGGTGATGTGTACGGTGTTTCTGTGGGAGGTTTCTCAATTTCGTAGTACCGGAAGACGTAGGCACCTTCGCGGAATAGTTTGATAATGACCTGAACTTCCTCCGCTGAAAAGCCGTAGGAAACCTCTTGCCAATGGGCCGGAGCGTTGTTCGGGTCGATTGGTGTACCAACATTGCAAGCCTTCAATTGATAAAAAGTATTTTTCAAGCCGTTCATCAGGTTCTTGAATAAAAACTTGTTATCGGCGACAGGGTCAAGTCCGCGATCCCTAGGATTTGATGGCTTGATTGGCATGGCTGTGAAAATATCAATTTCGTCCCAGTCAGGAGGGTTGTCCTTGTCCGCCAGATAGTTATCTGGCGTTGCATCGATCGACTGCTGTGCGTAAAGCTTCGAAAGTTTGACCGCATTAGGGTATTGGCGGTTCATTGCGGCAAACTTGTCCCCAATGGCATTTAGAATCATTATGAGATAGTGACGAGCATCAACCTTGCTCGGCATCTTGGAAATGCATTCGGCCATGTTGAGGAGGAGCTTGGCGCTCATTGTTTGGAAGCTGGTACCGGGGAAGCTGTCCTGCAGATTCTTCGTGTATACTTCCACTGTCTTTCGAATTTGCTGCGGCTCAAGGGCGTCTCGGACATGGTGGATTAGATCTGCGAGCATACTATATGCGAGGGGTCGCATCGTCTCATAGACAGTTAATCCATCACCAATCAATGTTCTTTCATCGAGAAGCTCGTCGATCTTTGACACAAATATCTTCCGGAAGTTGAAATTGATGATGTGTCGAATAGCAACCAAAAGCTCTTTTCTCGCCCCTGACTTTTCCCGTGGGCAATCCTTCAACAAGCGGACCACGATATTCGGGAGCGTGGGTAGAAAATCCGTTAACTGTTGCGAGTAAACTCGCAGAAGGTAGGCCAAGAAGCTCATGGTCTTAACTTGAGCAGTAATGAATTCTCCAAAGGCAGCTCTATTCCTGATATTTGGGCTAACGCCTGTGAAAATTGTGCCCTTCGCCGCAGCGTCGATGTGTGCTTGCTCTTGTGGTTTCGCCTGAAGAAGTAAGACGCTCTTGATCAAGGGCACGAAGAGTTTGACATTTGGTCCAACGGTCTGCCTATAGACCTGGAATATTGAAACCACAATGATGGGGCACTCAGCGAGAACCTTGAATGATTGCATTCCCTTCAGCAACGGTCGAGTCTGCTGCTGTGGATCTGCCCCAAGGTCTGCTACCGATGCCACGGGCGAGCCTGGTCTAGGAGAATTTTGATATGTCTGTGTGCTTCCTGGGGTGGAGGGCACCCCAGATGATGGGTTGTCTAATTGTTCCCGGACGACATGCTCCATCTGATCGAAGAGGTCCTGGATGAGAGTGAGGAAGGGTTGGACTTTGTCTTGCAGCACCTTGGTCTGGTGCCGCATGATGTCCATAATTGTTTTGACGCATAACGAAGCATTTTCTTCATTGTCACACTTGACCAGGCTCATCAACAGATCTACCACTTCCTCTGCGAATGGTTCGAAAGCTTCGGGAGGGTTTGTAGGCAGTCGATGCAGAATTTCGAGAACGCAACTTCGCAATTTCTGGAATAGATTAGCATGGAGCAAATAGAGTCGGGAGGAGGTCTGACTTGTTCCGCAGATGTGCTAACGAATACTGGGGGGCTTTTGAGGCAGTTGATGAAGATTGGGATGAGCTTCTTCAAAAATGCTGGGTATATGGGGCCTGATATATAATGCTCGAGGTTATCGCGCAGCTGAGTCGCCGCTTCGACCTTGACTTTTACATCTAGAAGAGGGAAGTCAGTACTGGTTTCCTGAAGCTACATACTCGTCTGCGGTGTTCGTGGTGGCATGGAAGATCGAGGGGCAGCAAAACGTACCAGAATCGGGCGAGCTCAACCTCTGCACAACGACATCAATGGTGCTGGAAGCCATGGCTGCGACATTCGCAATGGCGCAAGCCTTCAGGAATGAAGCCTCATGCGAGAAAGGAGTTCGAACGAGCAAGATCTATGCGCGCAGGCTGGTGATTGTGCGGGGCGTAGATTCGGTGATGGTAGAGGGAGAGGCTCAAGAAGGCTGTGGTTTGAGGTCCGAATTAATTAGTGGGAATATAACTAAACGCTTCCAGAAAGATCCCGATTCTCCTGCGCCCCTAGAAAGCGAATTATTGAAGAGAAAAGAAGGTTGTGGCGGGTTGAGGGGGAGGGTGTTGAAGAGACCGCGAATATCAGAATGAGGCTCAAACTGCACGCATCGCGACTTCTGAAATCTGGAGGGACATGCGAAAGTATTAGGGAAGGCAAGCTCAGCCAATCGGTGGTCGGATCAACCCCGACCGAAGCTAGACAGCGGCCGCTAGGCCAAGTTGGTTCGGCTTTGTCTTCACTCTTAACTTTACTTCGACATTCACTCCTATCAACTTGTCATCAGGAGCGACTTCAACGAATGATCCGGCCCATCTCGCGTACTGTTGTTTTCTTTGGTGAATCATATTTTGAGTGATATTGCAGAGTCCCGCAAATTCCGACAACCGCGGATGTGATCAAGACGGACGCGCTAGCGCCACTTTCAACGCGTCAAGACTTAACCTTAGAGGACCACTTCAACAGACGACAGTGATACCCGTGGGTAAGACAAGGCAAATATTGAATTTCGTCATTCAATGGCAATACTTTGAATAAATTCAAGTTTCAAGCCTCTCTTCTTAAACAAAAACCTGGGATGGACCCCTGGAATGGATCGTTGCTGTCACTTGCCAGCCACGAATACAAAATTCTCAATCTGATTCCTAGCTGCTATTGCTAGTGCGATCAGTTCTTTCCCTCTTTCCCCCAAAAGAGCACATCTTCTAGCGTACAGTCCTTCTTATATCTCGAGTGAGTGGTAAGGAAGATCGTGGTATCATACCTTGGAAAGTTCACCAGTTTCCCCTGGTCAAGGTGTATATATGTGCTCGCACTCGAGTCTCAGTTATTTGCGCGTTGTTTGCTTTCCTAGGTTTGTTATAGACCCAGCGATTTTTATTTTGAGTTGTGGCCTTGTGCTCTTTGCTGTGGGTCATTTCCAAAATACACTCGGTTACGATTCACAACAAATCCTTTCTCCTAGTATACCGTCGGCATTCTTCACCAAGATCCTTCAAAACATCCTTGCGATCTAAAATCTTCTCTACTACCCTCCTGTCTCGTCCCCTTGTCTACACCCCCAAACCACTTCAAATAAACCCACAATCAAAACACTCACGTGACCTCATCTCGAGTCACCGCTTCTCTGCTTTCGGCACCTTTTATCTTTAATTAATATTATTCTCCCCTGCAAGTTCCCAATCCTACAATACAACATCAAGATACCATCTCAAATTACACCGCTAATCTAATCCCAGAACCCCATGACCTCCCCTCGTTTAATTGGCCAACAACCCGAACTCCGCATAAAACCCACACTCCCAATTTGGCCAATCCGCGACTCCGTACCCGACAATTGACTCACATACCGGGAGCATATCTCACAACACCAAAACGTATATTTCAGCTCAAGATTCATGACTCCGTAATCAATCCTTCTCTCTTTCATAATATTGACTCACTCACTCCCTCACCACGCATAAATACACCTCCTCGACCTCCCATCTCTCTTTCAAATAGCAGCAAAAATGACGGACTCAACAACCCCCTCCTACACACCCCATGGCTCCCCCTACATCCCCCTCTCCACCCGCTCCACCACACAAATCTATCTCACCCCCCTCAAACCCCTTGACGCCCCCCTCATGGCCTCAACCCTCTCCATCCCCGCCCTAAACCACGCTCTCCTCGGCGCACCAGTAAACTATACCCTAGACAGTGCCAATTACTGGATTAACCTCCAACTATCAGGGAAAGGCGATCTGAGGCTTTGTGCGTTGAGGGAAGGGAATCCTGAGGATGGGTATGTGATTATTTTCCTTCCTCTCTCAGCCGTTTTTGGAATGAGAGGGGAGAAGTAAGAAGGGGTTAAAGACTGATGGGAAACTTGCAGAAATCTAATAGGCAGCGTAGCCCTCTCCCCCCACGACCACACACCCACAGACACAAAAATCCGTTCCCAAACCACCACTCCCTCCCCCGACGGAAAACGAACCTGTGATCTAGGCTACTGGCTTCACCCCGATTACCGCGGGAAAGGAATCATGCAAGCGGGCGTCAAGACTGTAATTGCTTGGGTAGGCACCTTTCCATTCCTTTCCCTTCAATAAAACTTCATGTCTTCTACACGGAGTTAAGGGAACAGAAATTCATGGTACATAGGCAAGAGAACACGAAAACGTAGGCACAATCGTCGTCCGCGTCCTAGATTCCAACATACCCAGCCAGAAAATCGTTGCTGGCTTTCCGGGGTTTCAGAGAGTAGCGGATCAAGCTATTGAGTGGCCGGTTGAGAAAGGTGGGGAGGAGGGCGTGCAGCGGACGCTTTGGATTTGGGAGTGGAATATTTGAGGTGTGGGCTTGCGTTGATTTGGAAGTGGTTTCATGAATGGGAAATGGGGAATTGGTCGGATTGGGGAGGTGAAGGGTTAGAATTGCTTCGTTCCGCGCGTTTATATCCGGTCTTGTTTTTCATAGCATCTTCCCTTACGTCAGTGCTTTCAAAAGCAACATTACAGAACAGAGAAAGAGTATCTAGTGCCTATTCAAATACCCATTTACTAAACATCAAACCAATACCAAAACTGCACCCCTCAACCCCCCCCTAATATTCCCAGCCTGTGTCTTTCCCTTCCCCCTTTTCCTTTAGGAGTTAACATTTCCAATCACAACTCTCAGCAACCGAATCATAAAACAAGAAAATAAACTCAATCTCTCAAAAATACAAAACGGAACGGAACACCCGGCAAGATCTCCACGTGACTAACCCCAATAAGAAGGTCCTCCCTGCGATCCCTCTAGCCCTACGGCGCAGTAAGCACTACTATTTTCCTCTCTTTCTTCTTTAAAGAGTCTTCCGTGCCCATGTATACCATACCTTCCCTCATATAATTTCTTTAAATACATTCGACGTCTGTAACGAGTGTCTCAGAACCAAGTCTCGAAGAAATGGTATCTCCTTTTGGAATGTTGTGTCAAATCACGTTATCCCCCTTTTCGCATTCGCATTAATTTGGAATCAAGCCAACCTGCCTTTATTGTATAAGTTATGTCAAGCCACAGTACAGTAGAAAGGTTCTACGCCGCCTCCGGCTGAGAAAAGTGGCAAGACTTCAATTCTTACCATGGAAAAAAATCCAACCGGATTTCGTGCTCGTGATTAACGAGGGAAAGAACGTTATCACCTTCCTATTCTGTCCAAATGAGGCGTTTTTTTCTCATCTGGCGCGGTGCGGGATTCGCCGTTGGTGGGAATGTGGGGTATTTGGTGGTGGCAGGTGGCGTGCCGATTCAGAGATTGGCGTCTGGAGATGTGACAGCGAGGCTTCGGAGGCGGGATGGGTTTCTTGTTTTTTAATTTGGGGTTTGGATTCCTTGAATGGACGGGACGCATAGTTGCGGAGTTTCTGAATTTTCCCCTTCCTTGATACTGGAGATTGAGGCAAGGAGATCGAAACTGGCATGTTGGTGTTGGTGTTTGCGATGCGATGCGATGCGATCTGCTGCCAAGACTGGGGATTTTCAGCCAGAGATAACGGACAGGTCTTGTACCCCGCAACAAGAAAGCTTCAGAGTTCTCAAGCTTCAACAAGCTGAATCTTGGAAATGGCCTAGCCAAACTTTGATACGTACAGTGTAACTGCTAGTTCGCATTTCAAACCGCATTGATTTTACCCCCAGGCTCGCGTGGTCGGTGTCCCACAACAGCAGACAAGTTGGTGGCACAAGTCACTCGTTGCATCCAAAACTGGAAACAGTACTACTACTATACACAGCACAGTCAGAAATATATTTCGCGCCTCAATCATTCTTATCTCCAGCGAATATCATCGTGTGCGCTTATCCGTTCCAACAAAATTCGATATTCCTGTACGTGTATATCAGCTATCGGGAACTAAAGCGGAAGCAGCAGGATGGTACGATGGAAGACACATGTTCGTCGCGTGCAGTCATGCCACCATTGATGTTCCTGGGCCCAATGCCAAGGTCGAGCTTGGTGTTTCCATGCACCCTCCCTTCCCATCCCTCGCTCTTATTCTGACCGAGGATGGACGTTTGCGAGGGAATGCAATTATTGTAACCCCGTACTCTTCGTCTCGGAGCAGTAAATTCCTTTGAGTAGGTTACACACGCGACCCCAGGATCTCAGCCGTAACCCCTCTCCAATCACGTCGTCGCATATATATTCCAGGGTCTTGGCTCGCCAAATGCTCTGCGCCGTGTGGTTGATTGAAGCATTCATGGTGTCTCTCCGTTTCGCGTGGCGGCAAATCAGTAAGGAGAGATTAACATGGGCTGACCTCTTCTTCGGTCCTTCTAGCGCCCATGATGCAACTACTGCACCCGGCAAAGGAAGGGATGAGCTTAAGTTGTGAAGAGAAATCTACCGTTGATCTTAGCAGACACGGAACTCTCCCACTTCCCCTCATGGGGCAGTAATTGAGTATCAATTTGACGGTGGCTTGATTCAATGGTCCTGTCACAACACCTGGTGCGCCCACCCGCCGCGCAGGATAGATGCCTAGGTTGGACAGGATAGACTAGGGAGGGGCAACATGCAGTGTACAAGCTGCATTCTGCATTCTGTCCTGTGCGCCCCCGGAATCGAGACTCGAGACTCGAGAAGCAGCTTGCCAAGATCAACCGTTGCACACCGAATGCAAGGATGGAAGCTGGAACGGATTCTATCTGCGACTTTTGGGAGGTGAATTGATGTGAATTGACACTAGGAAGGTTCTCTCTGGGCGTTGGACTCGCCATCCCTCCTCACCACATCAACGCATCTTTGACACAACCTCCCTCTCCCTCATCCAACCGATTCCGTGTGAACTGCTTCTTTTCCTTCCATATTCCATATTCCTTGCTCAATTGCTTTCCGCCATCCGTCCCGTCTCGAGTCTGCATCAGGTGCAGCTGAACCATACAAGGGAAAAGTGAATTAGGACCACCAACCTGCATTGCATCAATTCTGCAGCACAACATAAATAAACCAGCTACCCCTCCCCTCCTCCAACTCCGATCTTGCCTAAATACCTGGCAAGCACAAACACGAGCACCACCTCAACACCACCGCGCCGTCCACCCCCTCCTCCACCTCGAGCTGCCTTTCTCTACATCCCTCCTCCTCTTTGCTTCCACCCATCCGTCGTCTCGTCCTCACCTCGACGTCGATTGGCAACATGGCGACCAACATCGAGACTCTTGCTGAAATTCCTCCTTCGAAAGATCCCACCGTCGCCGAGGAGAAGGGCCTCGCCACTCATCCAGCCTATAACTTTGGCCCTGACGACGAGGACGACTCCTCTGAACACGAGTATCCCACCGAGGAGGAATTCCACACCCTGCGCCGTGTCTCCGATACAATCCACTGGGCCGTCTACACCATTGCTTTCGTCGAGCTCTGCGAGCGATTCTCATACTATGGCACTACTGTCGTCTGTAAGTTCTCAGTTCACTTTCATATCAGCTTTAGAAATACATCTAACACTTCCCAGTCACCAACTTTATCCAACAACCTCTGCCCGATGGATCTCGTACCGGTGCTGGCTTCACCGATGGCCAATCTGGCGCGCTCAACAAGGGTCAACGCGTGTCCACTGGTATCAGCACCTTCAATCAATTCTGGGTCTATGTACTTCCTCTCTTTGGCGCCTACATGGCCGATGCCCACTGGGGTCGCTACAAGACCATCTGTATTGCATGCGCAGTCGCCATCCTCGGTCATCTCATTCTAGTTGTCTCTGCTGTTCCCCCCGTCATCACCAAGCCGAATTCGTCAATGGGTACCTTCATCCTGGGTCTCATCATCATGGGTATCGGAACCGGCAGTTTCAAACCCAACATCTCTCCACTGATTGCCGAGCAAATTAAGCGCAAGAAGATGGTCGTCAAGGAACTTCCCTCGGGAGAACGCGTTATCATTGACCCAGCCGTTACTCAGAGCAGAATCTACCATTACTTCTACCTCTTCATCAACATCGGTGCCCTGGTTGGACAAGTCGGCATGGTCTACTGCGAAAAGTACGTTGGATTCTGGCTTGCGTTCTTGCTCCCAACCATGATGTTGTGCCTCTGCCCCGCTGTCTTGTTCTGGTGCCGCAAGCGATACGTGCGCGCTCCTCCCAGCGGCTCTGTTCTCAGCAAAGCTCTCCGTCTATTTCTTCTCGGTAACAAAGGCCGCTGGTCTATCAACCCTATCACTACCTACAGGAACCTTCATGATGGAACTTTCTGGGAAGCCGTCAAGCCATCTGCCATTGAACCTAGCCGTCGCCCTAGCTGGATGACATTTGATGACAAGTGGGTGGACGAAGTTGGTCGTGGATTTGCTGCTTGCTCCGTCTTTTGCTGGTATCCAATCTACTGGCTCACTTACAATCAGCTTAACAACAACTTGACTTCGCAAGCTGCCGTGATGAAGTTGAACGGTCTGCCCAACGATGTGCTCTCCAATTTAGACCCCTTTGCCTTGATTATCCTCATCCCGATCTGCGATTTACTCATCTACCCAGCTCTCCGCAAGGCCAAGATCCACTTCTCGCCCATCAAGAGTACGCACCTTTTTACTCCCCCCCTTCCTAACACCCACTAACAAAACACCACAGAGATCACAGCAGGTTTCTTCACCGGCAGCGCCGCCATGATCTGGGCCGCCGTAATCCAAGCCTACATCTACAAGAAATCCATCTGTGGCAACAACGCCTCCGGCGCGCTCCCCGCCTCCCTCGGCGGCGACGGCAAGGAAACCTGCCCCACAGTCGACATCAACGTCTGGGCACAAACAGGCTCCTACGTCCTGATCGCCATCTCCGAGATCTTCGCCTCCATCACCTCGCTCGAATACGCCTTCTCCAAAGCCCCCGTCAACATGCGCTCGCTCGTCATGTCCATCGCGCTCTTCACGTCCGCCATTTCGGCCGCTATCGGCGAAGCTTTCGTAAGCGTGTCTGCTGATCCGCTGCTGGTGTGGAATTATGGCTCCATGGCGGTCATCTCGTTTATTGGCGGTATCTGCTTTTGGTTTATGTATAGGGGCTTGGATCTCGAGGAGGATCATTTGAATATGTTGCCTGTGGGACATTTGGATGCGCCGGCGAAACAGATTGATGAAGAGCCTGTGCATCGGGCGCCGGTGACGGAGATTAAGGAGTAGAATCTCTCTGGCTTTTATTTGGTTTTTTTTTGCATTTGAGCTTTGAGCGAGGGAGGGGTGGGAGGGGGATGAGGATGGGGATGTTTAATGCTGGTGTTAATGGGGGAAAAGGGGGGGTTTGATATGATACCAAATACCACCTTTTCTTCGTAATTATTCGAGAGGGGTTTGGATTTGGATCTGGATCTGCTTGTCCGCTAAATTGCGAAACTCTCGCAGATCCTTGATCTTGATATTTGCTCTTGCTATTGCATCTGCATCTGCATCGGGCCCAGGTCGCTGAGCTAAGATACTACAGACAGATAGACTATCAATCTTTATCCATCCCTGATTCCCTCCTTCCATCTTCCGATTCTTTTCGTGGCGTGTTTCCTAACTGCCATAATTTCACTTAATTACCGTCTTTTCGTATTCTTAAGATTAATTAGCGCATTGAATGTCTGATATTCCAATTCTTCCGATAATAAACCTAATTTCAGACTCATATTTCTCAGCAAACTTATTATAATCTCTTCTTTTTTTTTTT